>TARA_R110000824_G_scaffold70902_1_pt1 | contig 20473 bp, 15 predicted proteins | sample TARA_R110000824 | Tara Oceans TARA_R110000824 (sample SAMEA4397747) | marine metagenome | biome: Polar Biome; feature: [MES] marine water layer (ENVO:01000295) within the mesopelagic zone...; material: water (ENVO:00002006), including particulate matter (ENVO:01000060) such as......
TCTGCTGACGGTTCTCTCACTACACGCATTCTCAATGAAGAAGGTGTACGTAGTGTTGCAGATATTTCCCTCAAGTCTATTATTGATTCCAATGACGCTGCTCAAGTTAGCGCTCTTGCTACTGAACAAAGTCAACGTATTGCTGATGATGCTTCTGTAGCTGCTGCGGCAAATGCTGCTCTTGTTGCTGTAGAAAACTCATTGGATACTGCTCTTACAGCAGAATTCAACCGTGCTTTCGCTGCTGAAGGCGTTATTCGTGATGAACTCTATGATGCACAAAGCATTACAGGTTCCGGTGTTCCTGGTTCGATCGATGCTGTTGTTTCCGGTAAGGCTTATGTCTTTATGGACGCCACAAACGGTGATACTACAATCGAGCTTCCTGCTGCTTCTGGTTATAGCCTTGGTCGTATGATCAAAGTCAAGCGTATTGATAACGCATCAAATAACGGTTTTATCAAGCCTCAAGGCGCTGATAAAATTGATGGTGCTGCATGGGCAAACCCAGGTGATGAGTTAACCCTCAACGCACACGCTGCTGTTAACTTTGTCTGCTACGATGTAGCTGGACTTAAGCAATGGTTCATCGTATAATCTACGATAATATCTAAACACAAGATTAATAATCTTGGGGCACCCTTCGGGGTGCCTTTTTTATTGCATTCGATTAAACGGCGATACCAAAAGAAAAGATTATAATACAGATTGTATCAATTTTAGATAACCAGTAAGATTAACAGGATTATCAATAGAGTGTTTCCACAGTAACTCTTTACATTGGTCATTATATAGTTTAACTTCAGATTCACTAAGTTCTGAATGTACTAACGCACTCTTTAATTGTTCTTTAGCATCAATCACATTATTCTTTTCATAATAATACCCAGCATCACCTATCATATTAGAATTATGAACAAACGGTAGCCTGAAATAAGCAAATTCCAAGTATATGTAATTCAGAGCATTCATGACTTGGTGACTTAATAATACCCGACCTTTAGACAAGATAAACGGAAGGGTGTATCTGTCTTCAAACGACATAGTACCGTTTTTAACAGCCTTAAACTCACAGAGAGAATTCCTTAATTTATTGGCTTCCTCATGCTTTTTAATCTTTTCCATCCCAAATATCCATGCGTGTTCGTAACTGTCTTTATCTTCATCATGTAAGGCTTCAGCCGCCATTATAGGAACAAAATTGGTTTTTGTGAAACTGAGGTTTGATTCCATCATTACAACATGCTTGTTTTTTGGATCTTCCTTATTAAATTGAAATTCACTTAAACTCTTGGTTCCATTTTTAATATTCTGTATTAAGAAATGAGGGCTCCATATATACGGACACTCTTGAACTTTCTCAATTGGTAAATCCTCGCCAAATGCAAAGTATTGTCGTTGGTCATCAAAATGTGGACTATACAATACTATATCCGGTTTTTCATTGGGTTTATACTTTCTTGGCCACAATTCCATTGTATCACGCATTATCGAACTATAATTGATAAAGTCTTCTATATGATAATAAAAATGATTACCGTAATGAGTTATAATAATCTTAACATTGTTCTTTTTAAGTGCTTCCATATCACCACCACCAGGGTAATAACTGGTGCAGAACAACGCATCCTCTCTATGAACTTTATCAGAGTATGGTTCCACCTTGATTCCATAAATATGTTCTGCTGTAATCTGACTTTTCTGAGCATAATACGTTACTTCAATAGCCGGTGACTTATCCAACATTTTAGCTAAGTACCAAGAATTCTGATGTAATCCGTTGGAAAAGAAATTCTTAACATCTCCATTCCCCAGTATACCAACCCTAACTTTTCTTTTAGACATAATAAATCCTTTGTGATCATTTATAAATAGTATATTTATTTGTTGAGAAATACTAAAAACTAACTTTTTTGATACTTAGTGTAAACTGGTAGTTTATGACTGTATTAGATCTACATGGAATCCCATATAACAACGTAGAAAAGATAGTAATTGAGTTTATATTTTTCAACGAAGCTCCCTTCAAAATAATAACGGGAAAATCGCACTCGATGGTTTCAATGGTCCACGAGATATTAGAAAAATACAATTTTACCTATTATCCGGAAAATTACACCAACTACGGTGCTTACATAATACAAGATAAAGAAAATAGTGTCTATTTATAGGAAAGAAGGGAAACTTAATGGCTTATAACATTTCTAATAGAGCCCCGGTTGAGAACAAAGAAACGACGGGCTCTCAAACGATAGAAGGGGAAAAAACCTTTGTTGATTCTGTGTCAGCACCGGCTTTTTATAATTCTATCACCGGCGAACAAATAAAACCGGGAGTAATAAAAAGAATAATTAATGATACAGCTAACAGTATTATAATATCAAACTCTAATGGAGAAGTCGAAACTCACAAATCTTTAAGCTTTAAAGACGATACGCTAAATTCTCCTTCATTCTCTGGAAACGGCAAGAACCTAACTAATCTACAGTTTTCCAATATAGAGGGAACAGTTCCAGCAAACAAAATGAACGTAGGTTCCGTCTTCACAGACACAGCTAACGGCCTAAGCTTAAGAACCGGCCCCGGCATCGCAATCACAGAAAGTGGAGTCCAACTTCAATGCGCACCCGTTAGTGGGGTTACGATTACAGAAAGCGGTATCTCCTGCGATCCAACAGCAGCAGTGGAAAAACGTTCTTTCAGCAATAATGATATGCTATTAATATCGGACAGCAGTAATAATCATATTGTTAAGAGCGCAACAGTCAAAAATCTCTCTGTTTACGTTCAGAATACACTTAAGTTCACAACTCCTGCCGGCAATTCTGGGAATATACAATTTGGAGATAGAGGCAAGTTTCAGTCTCATCCCGGTTTGACTTTCAACGATAATACTTTTTACGCCCCAAACGCAGAAGTAGCAGGTGAATTAAGAGTAGGTAAAAACACCATAAGTAATACACAAGTAATATTAGCAGCGCCAGAATATGATAGTTCAGCGACAACACAATTAAAAGAAAATACAATTAGCTTTTGTGTTAATGGTAATGATGAATTGATTGTTAAAGTAGCTTGTACCGATGGTTCAATCAAAACCGGCACTATAACTCTCAAATAAGAGGGCTTTTATAAATAAAAAGCACTATTTAGTTGGTAGGATAACGTTTATTAGGAGATTTGTTTATGTCGAGCTTATTAAAAGAAGCTATTATAGATGCTAGCGCCCTTAAAGAGGCAGCATTAAAAAATGCAGAAGCTACAATTATAGAAAAGTATTCTGGAGAAGTCAAGAATACGATAAAAAAGCTTTTAGAACAAGATGAGTTAGATAGTATGTTCGGCGACGAAATGGACGCCGAAATGGGCGAGGAAATGGGAATGAACGACACCGAAGATCCAACCATTGACCCACAATTAGAAGAGACCATCGAAGAAGTCACCGACGAAAGTATTCCGTTGGCTGCTGCCGATGGGCTATCCGAAGAAGTCGGCATTGGTGCCGAAGAGACGCTTGGAGAAGACGAGATTATGGAATTTAATGTAAACTTAGACGCCCTTCAAGAAGCAATCAAAGAACTTCGTTCTGAGTTAGAAGAAGAAGAGATTGAAATTAACGAAGAAGATTTGATTAGTATGTTGGAACAAGAAGACTTGACCGATATATTAGAAGAAGAGGATAAAGTCATTGAGGAAGCGACACCTGAAGAAATTGCAAATATCAATCGACACTACGATCGCGAAAAAGCTAAGGACACGGTACCTGGAACTGGAGCGTTTAAATCTATGAACGCCCCATCAACACAAAGTGTTGACGATGAACCGCCGGCGACTAAAGCTCCACACCAAGCATCCCCGCAAGGCGCGACAGTTGATCAAGTTCGTGGAAAATGGGACAATCTTGATGAAGAGATCACCGAAGAATCCGAAGAAATGATAGACGCGATTATGGAAGAATTAATCGCAGATATGGGTGCTGATTTATCCGGCTGGGCTGGACGTTCCTCAGAAGAGAAGGACTACCAGATTGAGAAAGAACTCGCTCGCCGTCGCAGCACCGATGAAACACAAGATTTAAAAGATTTGAAAGATGCTCAAGAAGAATTGGTTTTTGAAAATAACCAAATCAAAGGGCAAATAGAAAAATATAAGCAAACAATAGAGCAGCTTAAAGAGGCATTACAGGATATTAACCTCTCTAACGCTCGTTTGTTATACACTAACCGTGCGCTTAAAAATGCCTCACTAAATGAGCGGCAAAAAAGTAAAATTGCCGAAGCCATTTCTAAAGCAGACACGGTAATAGAGGCTAAGACGATTTATAATACACTTCAAAGCACAATGGAGGTGAACTCTGCTAAGAGACGCCCACAATCGTTGAGCGAAGCCATTGGTCGTAGCCCAACTACTCTTCGTGCTACACGAAAAGAATCAAAGCCTGTTGATCTTTTGAGTGATAGAATGAAGAAACTAGCTGGAATTAAATAATTAACAAATTGGAGGTATTTATAATGTCTAGTATAATCGAAAGACTGACCGAAGGCGTCATCAACCGTGATGTGAAAGCCGAGAGTCATGCTCTATTACAAAAATGGGAACGAACCGGACTCCTTGAGGGTATCGGTAATGATCGTTCTAAAAACACTATGGCTCGTTTGCTTGAAAACCAAGCATCGCAGCTTCTTCGCGAAAGCTCTTCTATGAGCGGTGGTGATGTGGAAGGTTTCGCTTCCGTAGCATTTCCTATCGTTCGTCGTGTTTTCGCCGGCCTTATCGCTAACGATCTCGTAAGCGTGCAGCCAATGAGTCTACCAAGTGGTCTCATCTTCTTCCTTGACTTCACCTTTTCACCTGAAATCGGCACTACTACCCAAACTGACCGTTTTGGTAACTTAATAAATCGATCGATTTATGGTACTGATCAGGTTGGTTCTGAAATCACCGGCGGGGTTGATATTGTTGGCTCTCAAGGACAAGACCTTTCTGGTCCTCGTTCTTCTGCTCGTGGTTATGCTTATGGCTCTCCTACGAAAGACGTCGCTGACGGCAGTATGACTCTTGTCGAACAGTTTAATATTGACGGTACCCAGACTTTGGATCAGAATAAGACTCTTGATTTCGATCCTGATCTTTTAGCGCTGTCCGGTTCTGGTTACTTAGCTATCGTTTTGACTTCTGCGAAGTCACAATATGTTGCCGCACAAGCCGATTTCAACAATCTTTCTGCTTTCGAAATCACCGATGGTGAGCTTAACACTGGCCTTTCTGGATCCGCAGGGATTGAGATCGACGGTTCATATAAGCTTGTCCGTCGTTTGACTTCACAAGATGGTACGAATGTACAATTCATCGTAACCGCTCTCGCCGCAACTGTTGGTACCGTTGTACGAGACGCGAGCATCACAGTAGAGGTTCCTCAAACCGATAATCTCACAGACGCTACTGCTCTTGGCGCCATCATTGGTGGTACTGATTGGGGACTTGAAGGCTCTGCTAACATTCCTGAGATCGACATCAAGGTAGACAGTATTGCTGTTACCGCTCAAACTAAAAAGCTTAAGGCTAAGTGGACTCCTGAATTGGGACAAGATCTCAATGCATACCACAACCTTGATGCTGAAGTTGAGCTTACCAGCATTCTCTCTGAGCAAATCGCTCTTGAGATTGATCGCGAGATTCTTGCTGACCTTGTTAATGGAGCTAAAGCTGCTACCTATTACTGGTCACGCTCTCCTGGTCTTTTTGTTAACCGTGTTAACGGCGCTGAAATTGGGGCTAGTGCAACTGCTCCTGACTTCACCGGTACCGTTTCCGAATGGTATGAGACCCTTATTGAAACCATTAATGATGTTTCTGCCCAAATTCACCGTAAGACTCTTCGTGGTGGAGCTAACTTCGTCGTCTGTGGACCTGAAGTTGCTAACATCCTTGAGTTCACCTCTGGATTCCGTGCTTCCGTCACTGCTGACGATGAGACCGGTTCTGTAGGTGCTGTGAAGACCGGTAGTCTTTCCAAGAAATTTGATGTTATCGTGGATCCTTATTTCCTTCGTAACGTTATTCTTGTTGGACGTCGTGGTTCTAGCTTCCTTGAAAGTGGTTATGTGTACGCGCCTTATGTGCCTCTCATGACTACTCCTACGATCTTTGGACCAGAGGATTTCGTGCCCCGTAAAGGTGTAATGACTCGTTATGCGAAACAAATGGTTCGCCCTGACCTTTATGGTCTCGTGATTGTACGCGGTCTTCTTGGTGAAAGCGGAGGTTAAACCTGCTCTATCACTGATTAGTAATCAATCGCCCCCGCTCTTTGAGCGGGGGTTTTTTTTGTTATAAAAGGATGCATTAACACTTTTAAACCCACTTACAAGGGTGTTATAACACTTTTATAACTATTTACAAGGGCACAAGCAGCAGAGTATCCAGCAATATTAACGTATGCTGACCGCAGATTTGGCGAAGGCTATGTCTATCTTAAGGCTGGTTTTAAATTTGCGGGAACAACATCAATTGATTATTGGTATACTAATGGTAAGATTAGGGAAGGAAGATTTAAATACAGAGCCCAGAACGGAATGACTGAAAAAGAATACGCTAATAAGCACGGTGTTAAAAAAATCTACGGTTGCGGTTCTAATCGCTACATTTTGAAATTATGAACTATTTATAGAATAAGGAGTTTAACAATGAAACCAAAACAAAAAAGACTATACGTTCGCCGCCAAAAAGAACTTGCCGCAGCACAAGCTGCCCGTCTTGCTAATGAGCAAGCAAAAGCACAAGCTGCCGCTAAAGCAAAATTAGCAGCAGAAGCAGCCAAGATAGCACAAGCCAAAAAAGCAGCAGAAGCTGCTCGTCTTGCCGAGGAACAAGCTAAAAAAGTTGAAGAAGTCAAGATGGCTGCTAAAAATAAAACTGGCTCTAAGACTAAATCTGACCGCAAGAAATCAACCAATAAAAAGCGGTAATCCAATGCGATTGAGTTTTAGATTTACTTTAAACTATATAAAGTGTAGGAGTCCGTATGTATGACCACGAATTTAAGCCCAAAATCGCAAACTAGCGCAATTGTTTTAACTATAACCGGATCAACAGCCGATGTAGTTGGTTCATTGCCGTTTGGAATATACTCTGGTTCTAGCACATTTATTAGCGGCGCCTCTGACCAAGTAGCCTATGTTTATAAGAAGCTGGGCGGCGATGTAATAGACATAGAATTAACACCTTCTAATGTATACGCAGCGTATGAAGAGGCGGTGTTAGAGTATTCATACATAATTAATCTTCATCAGGGTAAGAATGTACTCTCATCCGTTCTCGGTGAACAAACCGGGACTTTTGATCATAAAGGTGATATCACTGCCGGCCCAGAAGGAAACAACTTAAAATATCCTAGATTTACAATGGGATATGCTAAGAAAGTTGGTGATGGTGCAGCCGCTGCCGGCGGTTTCGGCGGAACAATTCCGCAATATTCGGCATCATTTAAGCCAATTCAAGATATTCAGGATTATGATTTACAAGATATTATACAGAGTTCATCTTTAAGTGGCGTCGATCAAAGTGGTGACGCGGTATCATATGCCGGGAAAGTAGCTAATAAAAGAATTATAATTACAAAAGTTTTTTATAAGTCTCCAAGAGCTATGTGGAGATTTTATGGTTATTATGGTGGAATGAATGTTGTAGGTAACGCTTCCACATACGGACAGTTCTCCGATGATTCTACCTTTGAGGTGATCCCAACTTGGCAGAACAAGATGCAAGCGATTATGTATGAGGATTCGATCTATACAAGAACCTCCCACTACTCATACGAACTTATTGATAACAAACTGCGTTTATTCCCAACACCAAGTTATTGGGGATTTACCGGTGTTGATAAGATGTGGTTTAAATTCTATGTAGATCTGGGTGCTTTTACAACCGGCTCATACGATGATGGTGTCACGGGCATTAATAATATGAACACCCTACCGTTTGATAACGTCCCTTACGAAAACATCAACTCTATCGGGAAACAATGGATCCGGAAGTATGCTGTTGCTCTCTGTAAGGAGATGTTGGGACAGATACGAGGTAAATTCGCGACAATCCCAATCCCCGGTGAGTCTGTGACCCTTAACGCTACAGAATTGTTATCACAAGCAAAAGAAGAACAGCAACAGTTAAGAGAGAATCTGAGAGATATCCTTAAAGAAACAGAATATTCTGCACTCGCTAAGACTGATCAGGAAATGACTGAAGCGGCAACAAACGTACTCAAAATAACCCCATTGCCGATTTTTGTAGGATAAGTAAATGTCTGATAAATGGAAAAGACCAGAACAACCACCACCCCCGCTTTTTCTCGGAGAGAAAGAAAGAAACCTTGTTAAACAGGTTAATGATGAACTCGTAGAAAAAGTAATTGGTCAGCAAATATTATACTATCCAATCGACCTCGATACAACCAACTTCCATCCTTTATACGGAGAAGCTATTGTAAAGAATTATTTACCTCCTGTGAGAGTATATGCTTTAGTAGAATTCACAGAATATTCTACAGAGTATATGGAAGGCGGCGCAATAGACAAGACCTGGGAGATTACAGCACATTTCCATCGTCGCAGACTTACAGAAGACCAGAACCTATTTGTAAGAGAAGGAGATTTCGTACTATACGGTGACTTCTATTACGAGATCACGAAATTAACAGAACCTCGCAAATTGTTTGGTCAAGTTGATTATTCATTTGAGATAACAGCTTTTTGTAAGAGATCTAGAAAAGGATTATTCGATGCTTCCTAACAAATTTGATTTTGCACAACTACCCAATGAAAGCGGCCCTTTCACATTAAAAGAGATCGGTATGTTATCTTCTACAATAGAAGATATTGATACCGCCATCAACCGCTGGATTAAAGAAGACTTGAAGATCACAACGATGACTAACGAAGGGTTAATCATGGTCCCCATACTATGGCAAACTCCCGAAAGAGCATTCCAAATAAAACACACCAAAGAAATGAGAGATGATGCTGGAGCCCTAAAACTCCCACTTATTTCAATCGAAAGAACAGATATCACAAAAGACCCAACCAACAAAGGTTCGTTCCAAGCTCATCTATACTCCACAGATAAGAACGGTAGAACCGGAAGATTTGTGATAGCAAAAAGAATAGTTCCAGATAAGACAAGAAACTTTGCGGTTGCTTCAGGAACTAGAACAAACAACTCAGGCACTCTGCAACAATACTATCCGAGAAAAAACAAAAAAGTAGTAATACAGTCAATTTCCATCCCAATCCCTGTATACGTAAATGTTGAATATAAAATTAGACTTAAATCCGAATATCAACAACAGATGAACACTATGATGACTCCGTTTATTACAAGAACGGGCCAAATAAATGCATTTGTGATGAAGCATAACGGACACTTATACGAAGGCTTTATTCAGCAAGGATTCGCCCATTCCAATAATACTGCTAATCTTGGTGATGATGTACGCAGCTTTAACACGAATATATCAATCAAAGTGTTGGGGTATTTAATTGGAGAAGGCGATAGTGACGATAGACCCATTGTGAGAATAGACGAGAATACAGTGGAATATGTATTTCCAAGCGAGTCTGTAATTCCACCTGGTGCAAACGAATTAATAAAAAAATAGTTCAGGAAGTGAAAAATCCCTTTTCTTACTATATGCAATCCTTTTGAGAATAAAAATACTATTTATTAAGTGATTGTAGTGGCGAATACTCGCTATTATTAACTATTTTACAGAGAGGAATAATAATATGTCGGTAAAGAGCTTTAAATTTGTATCTCCTGGTGTGTTTATCAATGAGATTGATAACTCATTCACCCCCCAAAACGCCCAGGATATAGGCCCAGTTGTCGTTGGCCGCGCCACCCGTGGTTTGGCTATGCAGCCTGTAACAGTACAATCTTATTCAGAGTTTGTCGAAGTGTTCGGTGATACTGTACCTGGAAATGGCGGTGGAGATATCTCACGCGACGGCAACTTTCAGTCTCCGATGTATGGAACATATGCCGCAAAAGCGTTTTTGAATGCGAATGTAGCTCCACTAACTTATGTCCGGCTTCTTGGACAGGAAGATGCTGATGCTACCGATAAAGCCGGTTGGGTAACAACCCAAGATGTCGGCACAACCGTTAATGACAACGGTGGTGCTTATGGTATGTTCGTATTTAAGAGCAGTTCTATGGTTGGCGACAATCTTGGAACCGGTGCTTTGGCTGCGGTGTTTTACATTGACCAGAGCGCCTCTATCCAATTAAGCGGAACAATAGCTTCCGGAAGCGCCGGCGCACAAGGTGTTGCTAAAGTCATTAATTCCGATGCTAATTTCAATTATACGCTCGTTATTTCTGCTTCTGCGGGAGAAGAGAAAATTAAAATTGGATTAGATGATACCGGTGATACCTACATGCGTAATCGCTTAAACACTAACCCACAATTAGCTTCGGCTCAAGGTTCTTTTTATCCAAGTGCTTCATATAAAGCATATTGGCTTGGTGAGACCTACGACCAGTTTACCCGCGATGCCGGTCTAGTCGGTGTGACCACCTCCGCCGTGATTCTTCCGATAGCACAACAAGCAACTGTTGCTAAGGGGCCTCACGATATGGAGATCCCTTCGAGAGAAGCTGTTGCCGGTTGGTTTATCAGCCAAGATCAAGGTACACCAAGTGCTTTCGAACCAGTTAACGCTCAAAAATTGTTCCGTCTTGTAGGTAGAGGTCACGGAGAGTGGCTGCATAAGAACTGTAAAATCTCCATTGAGAGAATCAAGCAGTCAACTTCTTCAGTAACCGATTATGGTACATTCTCAGTGGTTATTCGTCAACTCCTTGGCGGCGACGGCAGCAGTTCTGTTATCGAACGTTTTGATAGCTGTACATTAGATCCCGCTTCTCCTAATTTTATCGCAAGAAAGATTGGGGATACATACTTAGCATGGAATGATAGCGAAAAGCGACTTAAAGAATATGGTGAGTATCCCAATCTCTCTAACTTTATTTATATTGAGATGAACACAGACGTAGAAAGCGGCGCAACCGATTCTACATTGCTCCCTTTCGGTTATTATGGAATTCCAAAGTTCAAAGATGTTACTGATCAAGATGGAATCGCTGTAGCTGCTGACCATTTTGTGTATTACGCAACCAATCTTGTTGGCGGTTCTACCGATGCTGTACTTAGCGGCTCTACTACCGCTCTCACCGGAACATTAGCGTTCCCAAGTGCTAGGCTTCGGGCAACAGCCTCTGGTACCGATTCATACTTCGGATTTCAAACTACCCGTACTGTTGATAGCACTGTTGCCGATAATAGTCTTAAAGATTATGGTCGTCTCCTGTGGTCTGGTTTCCCATCCGATCCAACGACATACGGTTCACAAAATCCAACACAGCTTTCCGGCGCTAGCGCTTGGGATGTTATTTTTAGCATGAACGACGTAACCGCATCTGGTACAACTTACTTTTATCAAAGTGGCTCTCGCAAACTTAATGTTAACCCATTGACTTACACCGAGTTGCTTAATGCAGGATATGATAGGTTTACTGCACCTTTCTGGGGTGGACACGATGGATTTGATATTACAAAACCGGATCCAATGTACAACGGTGGAATGACTACAAAATCAACAGAATCGACGAGTTATGTATATAATACTTGGAAGCAAGCGATTGATACTGTTGCTGACCCTGAATTCATTGATATGAATCTCCTATTGGCCCCAGGTTTAACAAATGACGGTCTCACGAGTCACATGATTGATCTTTGCGAGAATCGTGCTGATGCTATGACGGTTATTGATCTAGCCGACATATACATCCCAACTCACGAAGCTTATCAAGCAGATAAGAAAGACCGAATTGGAACGACACCACGAGCAGCAGCCACTGCACTAAACAGTCGTATGCTGAACTCCAGTTATGGTTCCGCTTTTTATCCTTGGGTTCAGACTCAAGATGATAACGGACAACGCGTTTGGATTCCGCCCTCTGTCGCTATGGCGGGTGTTTTGGCTAGTTCGCAGTCCAAGTCAGAGATTTGGTTTGCTCCTGCCGGATTCAACCGAGGTGGCTTAACAGACGGCGCCGCTGGTATCCCTGTACTTAGGGTTACTGAAAAGGTTGTTTCTAAAGATCGCGATTTGCTTTACGAATCTCGTATTAATCCGATCGCAAGCTTCCCAGGAACAGGAATTGTTATTTACGGACAGAAGACTCTACAAGAGCGTGCTTCCGCACTTAACCGAATTAATGTGCGACGACTTGTTATTCATCTTAAAAAGAGAATATCCATTTTGGCGTCTCAGGTATTGTTTGAACAAAACGTACAAGCTACCTGGAACCGTTTTATCGCATTGATTGACCCATTCCTTTCTAACGTACAAACAAGATTTGGTATCACGGATTACAAATTGATTTTAGATGAATCAACTACCACTCCCGATCTGATCGACCAAAACATAATGTACGCCAAGATTATGGTCAAGCCAGCACGGGCTATTGAGTACATCGCAATCGATTTTGTGATTACTTCAACCGGCGCTTCATTCGACGATTGATAAATGTGGGGCGAAAACCCCTTTTAAAACTATTTAAAAATAGAACTTATAAGGAGTTATAGAAATGACATTCTGGTCGACACAATTTAAAGATGATCCTACCCTCAGAGATCCTAAAAGAAAATTTAGATTTAAAGTAACATTCACCGGCCTCGGTGATGCTGGTGGTGTGCTATGGTATGCTAAAAGTGCTGAAAAGCCTTCTTTCGCTATTGCACAATCCGAACACAAATATCTAAATCATACATTTTATTATCCTGGTAGCGTAACTTGGAATCCAGTTACAATAATCATGGTCGATCCAGTTAAGCCAGATATGGCGGCTAGTATGGCGGATATCATCAACGCTGGTGGTTATACCATTCCAACAACGAACAGCGATCTAACAACCATGTCTAAAGCCAAAGCCGCGTCTGCCTTGGGACAAGTAATGGTGACCCAAATTGACTCCAATGGTACAGAGATCGAAGCTTGGACTCTCAAGAACGCTTTTATCGTGGACCTAAAATTCGGTGATTTGGCGTATGGCGCTGACGAACTAACCGAACTTACTATACAGCTTCGTTACGATTGGGCGACATTAGACACAACAAATACCGATGGCTCTGACCGTTCACCTGCTGGCGCACAGGGACCGACAGAAGTAAAAGAGTTTTTCAAAAATTAATCTTAGGCCATATACGATTTATTTAACTCCCACATTACAAACAATTACTAACAGAGAGAGGTGATAATTGTCTAGAAATAAAGATCGGCTTGGAATGGGAAATTCACAGCCACAGAATATACCAACCCCACCACAACAAACCCAACAGGGCGATGGAGGCGGGGGATTTTCTTTCGTTGTTCCTACAGAATTTGTTGATTTGCCCTCAAAGGGTCGTTTCTATTCAGATTCACACCCGCTACATAACACAGATGTTATAGAGATTAAACAAATGACCGCAAAAGAAGAGGATATGCTTACTTCGCGATCATTGCTTAAAAAAGGTGTAGCACTTGATAGGGCTTTGCAAAGCGTCATTATTAATAAGAGTATTAATTCAGATACTCTATTGGTTGGTGATCGTAACGCGATATTAGTAGCTATGAGAGTATCAGGATATGGAAACATGTACGATACTCAGATAACTTGTCCTGCTTGCACTACACAACAAAATTACTCTTTTGATCTCAATAATACAGAAACTTATTATGGAGATACAGACATAGAAACTAATCTCGAAGATATCGGAAATGGCCACTTTTCTACTGTTTTACCAAGAACAGGATTAGCGGTAATATTCCGTCTCATGAGCGGCACCGACGAAAAGCGTTCTCTCAAACTAATAGAAACTGCCCGGAAACTAAAAAAAGATGAGAATGCAGTCACGACTCAATTGAGAAGTATGCTGGTATCTGTCGGAGAAAGTACAGAACAAAAGAATATTGATTACGTTGTAGATAATATGCCTACTTCAGATTCTCGTCATTTGAGACTAATGTATAAGATGGTGACCCCGAATGTAGATATGACCCAAGAATTTACCTGCAACACCTGTGATCATGAGCAGGAATTGGAGGTTCCGCTGACTGCGGACTTTTTTTGGCCTGACCGATGAGTATTCCGAAAACATATACGAGCAATTTTTCTTTTTGAAGTATTCAGGTGGGTGGTCCTTTTCCGAGGCATACAATTTACCGATAGGGCTTCGTAAATGGTTTGTAGAAAGGTTGATAAAACAGCTTGAGACCGAGGCTGACGCCATTAAGAAATCTTCTAGTGGTAGCGGCAATAGTCAAACTTTAAGCGCTCATAATCAACCCCAAGCACCTTCCACATAAGGTATTTTAGACAAGACGGTTAACGCCGTCTTTTTTCTTATATCACTATTTAATAGCAAGAGGGTTTTAGAGTGCCGACACCAGAAGAATTAAGATTAGAACAATTAAAAAGAATTCAAGACGAGATCAAAGCCGCACAAGAAGCATACGCGACGATGAACGCAGCAGAATATGCTGCTCAAGAAGATAAAATAAAAAAGCTTGAAAAACAAGCCGCGATAATGGACAGTCTAATATCTGCGCGAGGCAAAAGTCTAGCTGCTTTGAAAAAAGAGATAGAAGACTATAATGGCTATCTTAGCACAATGTCTTCCGGCTTTTTAAAACAAGAAGTTGAAAGAAAAAAGCAAGCAGCCGAAGATGAACAACGCAAAATACGAATAGATGGTTATTTGAGCAGGGCTCACGAACTTAATAGCGCTGAAGAAGAACATCTTCAGAAACTCATTAAACAGAACAATGAAGCCGAGAAAAGAAACATATATTTGGAGGATGCGGTAACACTCGCAGGAGATATCTCCAGCGTATTTGGCGCCTATGGGAAACACAGCTTCTTTAATGTTAAAAAAATGAGAGATATTGCCGCTTCTCTTAAGGGCGTCAGCAAAAATCTAGGAGAATTTGGAAAAAAGCTTGCTATTGGTATTCTTACTAATATTATTGATGGAATGATCAATCTCGCATTCAAAATGAGCGAAGTAGAGGCAAGCCTTAGAAAGACCACCGGCGCCAATGAATCATTCATTAAAAGTATGAGAGAATCTTACGATCAAGCACGCGATAATAATGTAAGCATGGAGGACTTCTACGGAACTGTTACAGAATTACGTACAAGTTTCATTGATTTCACTAAAATAGGCGTAATAGCACAAAAGAATATAGCAGAGATAACATCTACTATGGTTCAAGCCGGACACAACGCCGGCGCACTCTCTGGCGCCTTGAATATGATGACCATCAGTATGGGACAAACAGGCGAACAAGCTGCTAGCACATTATTAGAATTAGACGCTTTTGCTCGCGATATAGGCGTCCCGCCGGCTCAATTAACAGAGCAGTTTAATGCTATGGGTTCCTCATTGGCTAAACTCGGTGTTAACGGTGTGGATGCTTTCAAAGATCTGGCGAGAGTATCAAAAATAACCGGTTTGGAAATGCAAAAGATCCTGAATCTTACAAATAAGTTTGATACATTTGAAGGCGCCGCCGAACAAGCTGGAAAGCTTAATGCCGCGATAGGCGGAAACTTCGTCAATGCTATGGATCTTATGACTGCAACAGATCCAGTTGAAAGATTCGAGATGATGCGGAATTCGTTAGAAACCGCCGGACTCGAATTTGATAATATGTCTTATTACCAGAGAAAATTCTTTGCTGAATCTATGGGACTTGAAGACGTATCGGATCTGGCTGCGATGATGCGCGGAGATATGGGCGAACTGGGCGCGGAAATAGGCAAAACAGGCGCACAATACGAAGATATGGCGGAAAGAGCAAGATTAGCTTCCTCTTTCCAAGATAGACTAAATTTGATTATGCAAAGACTAATACCAATCGTTGAGCCTTTAATCGATGCTTTTGACGTTCTGATCACATCAATGGAAAAGGGGTCAAATGCTACGAAGAAGTACAGTAAATTCAGTCTTTCTCTAGGCGGAGCTTTTACAACGTTGGTCAAGGTCGGAAAAAGGTTAATAGAGCTATTCGCCTTTCTTATAGATAATTGGGCACTAGGGCTACTAGCTGTGGTCGCTGTTGCCGGTGGAGTATTTTTGTTATCGCAAGCATTAAACTCAGGTACCCCAGGATTGTGGTCTTTTGCGGCGGCTTTCGCTGCTGTTGGCCTTGCTGCTGCTGGTATTAGTACCACTATCAGCGAATTCACAAAACTAATGGACTCTATTAGTGTAGATAAAGTAACAGCTTTCTATGGATTAATGCTGGGAATGGGCGGTGGCGCCCTCACTTTTACGATGGGCGCAGCCGGATTAAAATCGTTATCGTGGGGAATGAGTAGCTTCTTTAAAACATTAGAAGAAATGCCTGAGAAAAAAGTTAAAGACTTAGCAAGTTTTATGAAAACATTAGTAGAAATTAATAAAGCAGACTTTAAGTCTTTAGACATTATGACTGAGAAGTTAAAAGCTATTAAAACTGTGCTTGAAGACATGCCCGATAATACAATGATTGCTATAACTACTATGACTAAGGCGATGGCGTCACCGACAGCGCAAGCTGCGGCCCAAGCCGCTGCGTCCGGCGCGTCTCAAAGGAGCAAGAATGGAAACAGCGGGAAAAACGGTAAACCAGTAGTCAACATACCCATTCAAGTATTTTTGGACGGTAAAGAGATTGGCTATCATCTAAAAAATATTAGTACCGAACAAGACACCAAAAACACCTACTTCGATCTCAGTAGCATCGGTTATTGATGACCATACGAACAAGGAAAATAAATAATAATGACCATTTTTAATTCTTCAGGCCCAACGGGCGCACCAAACGGATCATCGTTTACTGACGCTACCGATGCATATGCAAACAACGGATTTACGGTAATATTCGAGAGAGCTTTAGGAGATACTAACGACTCTGTAGAGTTTAAGGCGTTTATAGACGGATTTCAAGAGAATTATAACTGCGATTGGGTAACAGAGCAAGTTTATGGTCGACCAGATCCAATTCATATGTATAAATCAACAGGCAGAACGATATCACTTGGTTTGTTAATACCTGCTTCGACTGTCGAAGAAGGAAAAGAAAACTTATTGAGAGTACAGAGGTTAATACAGTTTTTATATCCATCGTATATAAAGGCTAACGAGGCCCAAACCATTTCGGAATCTCCATTAGTAAGATTTAAAGCTATGAGTTTGATCGGAGACAGAAGCGATCAAAAAGTAGATGATAACGCCTTTATCGGCGCCGGCGGATCCATGGGTATATTGGCCGCAATCACTAGTCTAAATGTAAACCACAATTTGGACAATCCAGATTCAGGCGTTTTTGAACTTGCTGAAGGGATTATAGTACCAAAGCTCATAGAAATAAGCGTTGATATGGCCATAATTCATGAGCATCCTGTGGGATGGGAGAACAACAAATTTCAAACTTCAGCTTTTCCTTATATGGCTAGTGAATTTTCTGCTGGTATATCTACGCCGGATACACAGGTACCGGCGGTAGCTCCGGCTCAGGGCGCGGCGTCATCAACCTCAAATGATCTCGGAGAGGATACCATGAACACTACCTCCGAAGATATCGAAGTTGTAGAACTCTCACAAGCTCAGGTGAATAACCGAACAGCAAGATTGGGTGGAATAATCAACGGGATGTTACAATCTAGAAGATGCAAGAAGAGCAGAGTTATAACTACGTCTTCATCTGGCGTCACGTTAGAAGGTGAAAAAAGCTCATCAACAGAATCAACAACTTACGGAATAGAAGGCTGTGACCAATCAACAGAGTGAACAATTATGCCTAGATACAAATATAACAGAAAAATCAACAATAATAACGAGTTTTACCGTTTCTTGCGCGAGAAGAGAGACGTTAAGAATATCGTTCAATATGAAACAACCAAAATGAAGAATCCCACGATTTCAGAAAGAATGAGTTTAGTTACAGACACTCACGTATGGAAATATGGCGATCGCTATTACAAACTAGCCGACAAATACTACAATGATATCAATTACTGGTGGGTTATAGCTTGGTACAATGGATCACCGACAGAAGCCGACGTTACTCCTGGCGATGTATTGGAGATCCCTGTTAATCTTGAAGAAGCATTAGAAGTCTTAGGGGCGTACTGAGATGGCCATTTACCCATGGTGGAAGTTGTACTTTGACGACGAGAACGAGGTGCTAGTCAAGAAACTCACCGAAAAGCAGGAAAAAGAGGCCATCGACAAGATAAACATCGACGTCACTAAAGCTTATACCAAAGCAGCTAAAAAGGTTCAGGGTTGCTCTATAAAATTAGCGGAGGTAATGGAAAAGATTGGGGAGCAAGTGGGAGAGTTCAACTTCCGTAAACAAGCTCTCAGTCGCGAACTCCGGCTCGTTACTCTTGCCGGCAATACGCTATATACCTTAAGTGTGTTCGATATGCAAGATCTTGCTACTGTTAAAAAAGGTAGTGGACTTGGGCTGATGTTCGATCCCGCCGACGCCAAGAAGGTCATATCATCCAGTGGTGAGAAGGAAGAAGAACCAAAACCAGAACCTGCACATTATTATAACAAAATAATAGATAGAAACCATGGAACAGCAGGATCCAGTGCTAGCAGCCTTTTAAATATAACCGTTGGCTCAATTTTACATATTCTTAAAAACGGAAATCGCACTAGAAATGTTAGAGGAGAGGGTCAAGAACACACTACAGAATTCGGAGGAATAACTTTTGAATTATTAGTTGGGGGGAATGCCGAGGAAGAGACCCTTGCTAAAGAGTTTAAAGCTATATTCGAGGATCTAAAAGCTAATGCGCTTACACATTCCGAGTGCATCTACGAAGCGGATATGGCGTTTAGAAAGGAACTAAGAGAAATAGCCGATCTTGCAGAAGTAGATGAAACTCTGATGGAAAAGTTCCTTGAGGCCGCCGGCACCAAAGAAAAAGACGCTCTGGATAAAGCCGCCGAAAACCTCGATATCGCCGAGTTTGAAGAATTTGTAACCACCTTAGAAACCGCAACTAAAATACTTTTCAAGGAACAGTGCTGGCTTTTATCTTATGTCGGACAACTGGCCGAGTTCAAAAAGAAAGTGCTGGATCCGCGTAACGAAGAAACCACCACCGAAAAGCGCCTACCTTATCAAGCAGCCCCAATACCTAGTGCCGGAACATCAGCTAACGCTACCCTTTTGGTGGATGGGGATCCATACGCTTTTATCAATAAGCTCACGATTGATCCAGCAACGGGAATCTTGTTTGATATAGAAAATAGTGATCTATCTAAATTACAGCCCCGAATTCGCCTTTTTAAGACATATTATGATGAAGGCGAAGATATTAAAGAAGTAGAAATAAGTTTTGATTCATATCATTCCCCAATTACTGATGCCTTAAAAGATACCATAGGACGTGGTGTTGGAGTTGGAATAAGCAGCTTTAATTTTGCATACGATGGAAGTAACCCTTTCTCTATCAAAAAGAGTATTACAGGCAATCTTAAAATATTTGCTAATAGCTTAAAAGATCTATTTGTAGTAAGGGGAGAAGGAGGTGAAAAGTGGAGATACACGGACCTTGCTATGAAAACCGGCGATATTTCTAAAGCTGAAAACAGTTGTACGAGTATCGATGATGAGAATTCTCGGCTAAGAACCTTAAACTTCCGCTTAAGAGCCCAAGTTGGATTGTCTGAATTAACAGGAGGGGGTAACACAAATCTAAATACCGCTTTGCGCGAAGCTTACGTAACATTGAATCTAACACCAACCGTTCATAACTTCGAGATCGATGAACAAGGTCGCGTCATCTTTAACATTAACTTTCTATCTTATATTGAAGAGTTCTTTGATGATTCAACATACAACGTTTTCGCTAATTCTCGCACCAGTTCGAACCAGATGACCGCTATGAGCCGGTTTAAGAGAAAAGTAGAGATCGAGTATCTTTTAAAAACTTGCGGAAGAGAAAAATCAAATGAAGCAGAAAAGAACTTTGAAGGCGAGATTTCGGAAGAGACAGCAGTAAGCATAACAGCTATTATCGAAACGCTCATGAACGACGATAAAATATTTTATATAAACTTAGATCAAGAACAAATTAAAAGCTTTACATCAGTAGGTCCGTTTAAAATAACCGATAAAGAATCTGTACAAAATAAAATTAAAGCCCAGATAGATAGATCCACTACTCCCACCACCACACCCAATACTGCAAGCAAAGATTATATTACAGGAGGCGCAGACTCCCAAGAGGATCTTAATGAAAGGCTAGCCATAGTAGAGGAGATATTTAGCAACGCCAATGAAGGAGAGAAAACCAATATTGCTAAAGCTTTAGCTGCCGGCGGCAATCCAAATGAGATGGTAATATCCTATTTCTACGTTAG
>TARA_R110000824_G_scaffold190282_3_pt1 | contig 20468 bp, 31 predicted proteins | sample TARA_R110000824 | Tara Oceans TARA_R110000824 (sample SAMEA4397747) | marine metagenome | biome: Polar Biome; feature: [MES] marine water layer (ENVO:01000295) within the mesopelagic zone...; material: water (ENVO:00002006), including particulate matter (ENVO:01000060) such...
GTGATCGGGGTCAGAACGCTTAAGCCCAAGCTGGAGAAGATGACGGAGAGAACGCTTAGAAAGGCAAGGCGGCTGGTCAAGGGACACGCTACGAAAATCGAGGCGGTCGCCATCAACCTGTCCCCCGCAGACACGGGCCGTCTCCGGGGAACTGTCAACAGCGGGTTCAGTTCCGATGGGCTGGAGGCAAGGGTCGGATCAACGAGTCGCTACGCCAAATACTTGGAGTTCGGAACAGCGGTCAAGGGCCAGTTGACCTACCCGGCGGCGATGCAGGGGCTACCGGGCAGGACCGAAACACCGGCTTCCGTGGGGTACATTTACGGGACCAAGCACTTCCCCCACTCCAAGTATCTGAAGCGGTGGGCGAAGCTCAAGTTGGGTGATGCCAACCTTGCGTTCGTGGTGGCCCGGAGCATAGCGGCCCCGCCGAGCGGATTGAGGGCGAGGCCGTTCCTTGGCCCTCCATTCCTGATTCAGAAACCTAAGTTCATTAACGACCTGCACAGGCTTATTAAGAATATGGATAGGAACGCAAAATGATTGGCCGCATCGCTCTTAACCAAGTTCAGAACCTCATGTATGACACGCTCGTCGCCGCCTCAAGCGGGTGGGCAGTTTCATGTTCTATACATGACGAGGTGATCCCCGGGTCTGATTTTCCGTACATCGAGATCGGCACGACCACAGATACCACGGAAGGCAGTAAGGGTGCGAGGTGGTCAGAGAATGTTCAGCAGATAAGCGTCTGGTCGGACGCAACCGGCTCCAAAGAATGCAACGACATCATCAATCAGGTGATTGAGGCGATCATGGACATTTCATTACCGCAGACATTGGCGGATGATTTCAAGATAGACACGCTGGACCGGGGCTTGGTGGAACTGGTCAAACTGGAAGGACCGAGCGAAAAGGTCTACCGTCAAGGCGTGATAAGATTTAGTATGAGAGTTGAGGACACCTCTTAATTAGGAGTTTTTTAAATGCCTGTTAACAGCGGAAGAGAAGTTGTCGTCAAGGTATCAACCGACAACGCAAATCATGTTTACGATAGTGCTGACTGGATCACCATCGGTCAGCAGCGGGGCGGCTCTGCGGAGCGTACCACCGAGGTTGCCGATGCTACGCACAAGGGTACAGTCGGATCTTGGGCTACTTCAATATCGACTCGTCGAGGCTGGAGTCTCAGCGTCGATGGAGTATTGGATGTCGCAGATCAGGGATGGGCGTTGATTTACGCCGCATGGAACTCAGTCGATTCTGAGTGGTTCCTACTTAACGGTGCCACCATGACGGGTGTTTCCCTTCCTGAGCCGAGCGTTGTGGCTTCTGGGACTGCGTTCATAACGAGCTTGTCGTTTGATTTCCCCGAAGCGGACATTGTTTCCTATTCGGCGGAACTGCAAGGGACCGGTGCGTTGGCTACGCCAGCGGAATAATCTTAGGCAATAGCGGAGGACAATTTGGATTATGAGTGCAAACAAGTATAGAGGCGAGGTTCCCATCAGGCTCGACAGAGTGAGAACGCTGAAGTTTACCTTCAACGCTTTTGCCGAGTTCGAGACGATGACGGGCCAATCCATTCAGGGCGTGTTCAGTGATTCTGAGAGCATCGGGTTCAATATGATGAGGAACTTACTCTGGGCGGGCCTAATGCACGAAGATGCTACCTTAACGGTTAAGAAAACCGGTGAGCTAATGGAGCTTGCTGATGGAAGCAACCTGACGAAGAAGATCGAGTCCATAACTGGATGCGTGGTCAAAGCCGTCCAGTATGCTTTCACTGACCCGGACAGCATCCCGGATGAAGAGGAAGGTAATCCAAAAAAAAAGCAAAAGTCGTAGAAAACTGGGACTGGTCATCCATGCTCCAGACGGCTTTCGGCTTTACCCGCTATTCGCCTGATGATTTCTGGGCCTCAACGCCCCGTGAGTTTTGCTTGGCGTTTGAAGGCTTCCTTGAGGCAGACAAGTTTCGCCGGGGGCATAAGGCCTCCGAGGTGGCACAGCTTGTTTGCGGTTTCAGAGATAAGAGGCCGAATGTGCGAAAAATAATGGATACCCTCTACCCCGAAGGCAAGGACAACACCGTTAAGGTTCACGGTGATATGCTTGCCCAGAGTCGGGCGAAGGTTCGTGCTGATAAGGCTGCGAAGGCCAGAAAGAGCGATTGATGGGATTCCCCATTCATCAGATATTCGTTCGCCTTGGACTTGACACCAAGGGCTTGAGGCCCGCCATCGGCGGGGCGGTCAAGCAGTTCAGCAACATGGGGAACCAGCTTCAGATGGCTGGTATCCGGGCCAGCTTTATGTTCACGGCCCCGATCCTCATGGCGGCGAGATCGTCGTTCAAGGCGGTAGCTGAGTTCGACCGGAACATGACTCGCTCGACCGCCATTATGGGCGACCTGTCGAGGACCATGCGTGAGGATATGGTGGCCTCTGCCAAGGAGGTCGCATCCGAGATCCCGAAGAGTGCGGCGGAGGTGGCCGAGGGGTTCTTCTTCCTTGCGTCCGCCGGTCTTGACGCTCAACAGTCAATGGCGGCTATGCCAGCCGTGGCCCAGTTCGCTGTCGCTGGTGCGTTCGATCTTGCGAAGGCCACATCCCTTGCGGCGGATGCCCAGAGTGCCTTGGGCCTGAAGGTTAATGATGCGGCACAGAACCTTGAGAATCTGGTTCGTGTAACCGATGTGCTGGTCAAGGCGAACACGCTGGCGAATGCCACGACCGAACAGTTCTCCCGGGCGTTGACGACCAAGGCCGGTGCGGCTCTCAAGATCGTCAACAAGGAAATAGAAGAGGGCGTTGCCGTACTCGCCGCCTTTGCGGATCAGGGGATCAAGGCGGAGAACGCCGGTACAGCCCTCAACATTGTCTTCCGGGATCTGAAGACCAAGGGGCTGAAGAACCGGGTCGAGTGGCAAAAGTTCGGCGGGGTGTTCGACAAGGTGACGGGCAAGATGCGTCCCATTGCCGACATCATCGGATCGCTGGAAAAGGGCTTGGGGGGCATGACTCCCAAGATGGTTCAGGCTCAACTCAAGATGCTTGGATTCTCCGACAAGTCGCTCGTCTTCACTCAAGCCCTGATCGGGATGAGCGACAAGATCCGCCAGTACGAGAAAGACCTGAAGCTGGCGGGCGGAACTACTGGTGATGTCGCAGACAAGCAGATACAGAATATTGGCGATCAGATGGACATCGCCAAGCAGAAGATCAACACCGCCGCCATCGCACTGGGGACATCGCTCAAGCCAGCATTCGAGCTTTTGATCGGGGTCATGGGCATATTTGAGAACATGATACACGGGCTGGCGGCGGCGTTGGATCTTCCGATGATCGGTGTGTTAATTCAAGGTCTTGCCATGTTGTTGGCGACAATCGGCCCCCTCCTGATCGCACTCTCAATGTTGGCGTTTGCAGTCAAGGGCGTGGGGGTTGCCTTTACCTTCACTTGGAAAGCGATGGGGCCGATAGGTATAGCTATAGCGGTATTAGTCGCTGCTATAGCGTTGCTTGCACACGCATTCAAAGATGTTGAGAAAGACGCTGATGCAGCCACTCGCTCTCAGGAAAAAATGACGGATATAATGAGCGACCTGAAGCAGGCGGCCAACGAGTCGGTGGCCGCCCTTGAGAACTTCCTGATCGCAAAAAAAATTGGGACGACTGTTCGCACAGAGTTTAAACGCCTCACGGCCGAGATGGTCGATTTCAAGAATCACTCCATACTCGCCTTGGCGGCGATGACAGATGAAGAGGCTTGGGAAAAATTAGAGTCGGCGTTGACTGAGACTCAAGGGATCATTGAAGACATTGGCGACGAGAATACTGCAACAGCCAAGTCGCTGAAGGCCGAAAGCAAAGAAACCGAAATCGCAATAATGGGGGAGATGGCCGCATTTGAGGCACTGTCAAATGCACTGAAAAGGCTAGAGCCTCAGATGAAGTTGGTGACTCTTGCGGAGAAAGGTCTGTCAGAAGAACAGCGAAGGAGTGCGGCACAATCCCACACCAAGCTCCTAACTGATCTGAATCAACTGCGTGTAGATCGCCAGATGGAAACCTCCAAGGATCGGTTGAAAGGAAAGTGGAAGGAGTCAAAAGCTGCACTGAAGGACTGGGAGGCACAACTTCGGACGGCGACCGAAAACCTTATCCTCATGCAGAAGGTCCACAAGGAGGACTCAGATCAGGTAAAAGACTGGAAGGCTAAGATCAAGACGGCAACCGACGAGGTAGCAAGACTGAAAAAGGTTCTTGGCATCGAGAGCAAGCCTCTTGTTGATCGTGAATCCCTCACGATGATGCGAGATGCGAAAACGGAGATGACAACCCTCCACGGTACTGTCGTTGCGTTGAATGCGGTTGGTGCGTTCTCCCCCGGCTCCCCGATGATTACTGGCTTGGAACTTGCCAAGGAGAAGGTCAAGATCCTTGAGGACTCGTTGGGCGACCTCATGGGGAAGGCGGTCGAGAAGGCGGCGGAGTTGCCGGGCGGCCTTGCGGAGGCTCTTGCTCTCCCAGAGTTTGCTGAACAGCTTGCTTTCATCACCCAGAACCTCATCCACTTCAACGATCAGATTGCCGCCGAGGAACCATTCGAGTTGGCCAAGGAACACTGGGACGACTGGAAGGAAAACGCAGGCGATGCGATTCTGCATGTAGCCGAAGCGTGGACCGGCTTCCTTGATGACTTCACCTCCGGTTGGGGGGATGCGGTGGGTGCGGCCATTGTCGATGGCGAATCGTTCAGCGATGCCATGAAGGAGGTCTGGAATAGTATGCTTCGGAACTTCATCGGGGCGATAGCGGAGATGATCGCCCAGTGGCTTCTATCGCAGATTTTCACGGTAACTACGGCGAGTGCGGCCCACGCTGTGTTGAAAGCCAACGCTATGGAACTTATTTATCTTAACGCTTTTGCCGGTGCCGCTATGATCCCGGGTGCGGGAAATATAGCGGGTGCGGCAGCGGTCATGCAGGCGATAGCGGGGGCTGCGACCGTCAGTGGCTTCTCTGGAGTTGGTGGTGGGGGAGGCGGCTTCGGGCCTGCTTTTAATCCAATCGGCCCCCGGTTAGAAACTGGAGCCTTCGCCCACGGCGGCATCGTGACCAACCCCACGCTTGCCCTGATCGGTGAGGCTGGCCCGGAGGCTGTCGTCCCGCTGTCCGGTCGTCACGGCTTGGGCGGATCTCAGCACATCAACCTGTACATGGATGGGCAGTTGATAACCGAGACGGTCCTGCGTAACATGCCTGAAGAAGTGCGAGTCAACATTGGAGGAGCGATTTAAATGGCTGATAGCAGAACTTGGATGAAAACAACTCTGGTGGGGTGGGGATCTCCGAGCGAGACTTTTGGCTATACAGACGCATCAAAGGTCTGCGACCACGCAAACGAAGGAGTGGCGGTATCTTTTCAGGTTCAAGAGGACTGCTCCATCACACACGGAAACGCTTTTTGTGCTGCCGTCACGGGGACTTCACCCTATTGGAAATTGCAGCTATGGCCCATGAATTCCGTCAGCGGTGATGGCCAACCTGATATGTCGGGTACGGTGCTTGCCGAGACAGCAGCGTTTCAGGGATCAGCAGAAGCGGGTTGGCCCTATACAAAACTGCTGAAGACAGCCTTCGTTGCACCCTATGCGGCAACAGCCGGACAGACCTTATGCCTCATGGTAAATTACTCGTCAGGTACAATAGATGCTAGCAATAGTTGTACATGGAAGTATGAGTCAGGGCGAAGCATGTATCGGGCGGGGGTAGGTGGCTATCTGGAGAGTTATTCGGGATCTGCTACAGTCTGGTATGGAAACGGAACATACCAGCCCGTAATGACAGTTACCACAGATAAGAGCTACGACCTTGGTGGCTATCCTCTTTTGGGCGATGCCAACTACTATATGGGAGTCTCAGGATACAGGTACGCAAATAAAATAACGGTGCCTGCGGGCGGCGACATTGAGATGCATGTTGTCGGTTTGCAAATAAACGGTTCTATCTCGAACGGAACAGACTCCATCATTATCGGGGCGTGGGATTCTGATGGGGATGAACTGATAGCCGACAACACCATTTCTACTCTCGTAAGTGTCGGACAGCAAATGGGAGACATCGGATTCTATCTTGGGGCTGCGGAGATATATTTCAAAGAGACGCTGACAATGACATCGGGCAACTCCTATTATCTGGGTATTGAGAATCCCGGCTCCAGTAGCTTATACGGAGCTTTCAAAGTCTTCGATGATTGGACGGCGGATTGCAATAGGTCGTGGCCGATGGGGGCTAACATCGAGGCTGCTGTTTACCTGCCCTTCGGTGGTGGTTGGACTGATAGTTGGGCTGGTTCGGGTTCTGGGAAAACACGATTCCTAATCAATCCAATTGTCTCCGATATTCATGGGACTGCTTCAGGCGGGTCGGCAAAACCTTCGACCACACTCACAATGGGGGTTTTCGGATGAGCTTCCGGGTCGCACTGAAAACGAGAAGCGGAGAGAGGATAGTGTTCTTTCCTGAGATGGAACTCGCAGATGCTATGAGTATCTATCAACAACAACTCGATCAGGGCGAACCATCTGTCATTAATGTAGAGAGAAGCGAGGAGCTTACTACTGCCATTCGATCTGAGCGAGAGCGAGATGCCGAGGCATCGGCGGTTGTCCTCAACCCCAAAAATGAGACTCGCATTGTAGGTGTCGATGCCGACTCTCTTGAAGAAGCCATCGAGATAGTCAGGGGAGACTATTCAGCCACCCAGTTAGAAATTGATCGGTCCCGCACCGAGGAACTTAATCAAGAAAGCGAGGCTGATAATGCCAGTTAAGAATCAAGCCCTAACCGCTGTCTGCTATTATTGCACCAACGCATCGGGGCCAGTCACGGGCGATGACGGTAATCACAATCTATTCATTGTCGGTGACGGGACCAAGATCACTGTCGCTGCAACTCCGGCAGAGGTAAATTCGACCGACCTCCCGGGAGTGTACAAGGTCGCCATCGCTCTGGGCGAGAACAATTATGATGTCGTCACGCTTGGCGGGAACAGCGATGTCGTAACTAATTTTATCTCACCCGTGACTTGGACGAACATAACCAACGCCGATGCCAATGCAGCGACCGCAGCGACTCAGTCTACAAGTGCCAATACCCAAGCGACTAGTGCGGCTGGCTACGGCAGCAGCAACAGCACCAAGCTCGACACCATCGACACCGTTGTCGATGCGATCTTCGTCGATACCGACACGACGATTCCTGCTCTCTTAGCTGCTGGAGTCCCCGTTTCATCCCTTGGTACTGGTGCCATATCGGCAGCGACATTCGCCGCTGGAGCCATTGATTCCGCTGCAATTGCAGCGGATGCAATCAAATCTTCTAAGATTGCCGACGATGCCATCGGTGCTGACCAGATTGCGGATGACACCATTACGAGTGCCAAGATTGCCACCGATGCGATTGACGCTGATGCCATCGCAGCCAATGCGATCACTTCAGTCGAGATTGCGGATGGCTCCCTGACGGCGGCGAAGTTTGCAGCGGATTGTATCACCTCAGCAAAGATCGCTGATGGGGCGATTACCACGGCGAAGATTACGGCCGATGTCTCTGCCAATGTGAAGATGGTAAACTCTTCTACAACCGGAGTTTCAGGATTCCTTGAAGCAATCGGAACCGTGGTTGAGGCCGTTGTTCACACCGGCTCGTCGTCAAGCTCAATCGTTTCTGACACGGCGGCATTGTCCAGTACCGACGATGCATATGTCCGCCGCACCCTCACATTTACCGGGTCGTCGGCGTTGGCAAACCAGTCTTCGGTTATTTCCGACTATGTGGGAGCGACGAAAACGCTGACCGTGAGTGTCGCCTTCACGGGCGTTCCAGCCGAAAATGACACCTTCATCATAACCTGAAATTTTTTATGTCCGTTCTCCCCTTTCTACCCACTTGCGATGCCGGTGTTGTTCCGCCTACGCCAACACCCGGTCTTATCATCACGATTGCCGGGACGGACAGATCGAGCTATTACAAGTCTCGCTCCCTCTCGATTACGGAGACGCTTGGTAGCCGCTCGACCTGCGGCTTTCAGATATTCGATTCCACAGGAGCCCTGAGTTGCCCGGTGGGTTCCGAGGTCATCGTCAAGATCGACGGCGAAACCGTGTTCTCCGGAACAATCGAGAAGACGGACAAGAGGTTTCCGAGCATGGATTATTCGGATACCAATATGTATATGGCGATCCGATGCGTGGACTGGAATCAGGTTCTCGACCGAAAGCTCGTGTCCCGGGTTTACCGAGCCGAGAACCAGTCTTTCGGAACGATTGTGCGGGAACTCATCCGGGAGTTTCTGGCCGATGAGGGTATCGTCGCCGGGCAGATTATGAACGGCTCCGAGACGGACTATATCTCATTCCAGTTTGAAACGGTTACGGCTTGTCTTCAGCAGTTGGCCGATGCAGTCGGCTATGTCTTCTATGTCGATTACAACAAGCAACTCCACTTCAGGGACAGAATCGATGTCGCCGCCCCGTTCGACCTGACCGCTTCGTCAACCAACTTCAGGAACATAACGGTTTCGGAGAGCCGCACCCGTTACCGTAACATTCAGTATCTCCGGGGTGGCTTGGAGGCATCGCCGCTCCGCCGCATCGAAACCTTCGGAGGCAACAACTCAGATCGCACCTTTACTTTGTCGCACCCGGTTGGCGAGGAACCGGAGATCTGGGTGAAGCGAGGAGCCCCGGTTGGGTTGGGGGGGGTGGATGGAGACAGAGTACCGCCCGAAGACCGGCCCGACATCTGGGCTCTGGAGGAGGTGCCGGGAGGCGGCGGCCGACTGGGACTTGCCCTAGAGGCTGCCCGGAATGCAGGGCAGTGGGACAACGATGTTTACTACGCTGATTTTGTTGAGCTAACGGTCCCCGGATCTCCTTGGGAATTGCAATCTGTAGGCACCGGGGCGGCGGGTGACATTATGCAATGGTCTTGGGAGTTTGGCGATAAGGAGGTAACGCAGAATAGTGATGAGGTAGCCCTCCGGGCCTACGCCTATTACCTCCTGACGGATGCGGAAATAAAGGATGGTTTTGAGCCTTTGCTGGAGAGCATCATCTCTGATTCGGTGAGGATTGTTTACAAGCCTCTAATCAGGATCGTGGCCCGAAGCGAGGATGATGCGGAGATCACCGCCCGCCAGCTAGTCGAAGGCGGCACTGGCGTATACGAGGCCGTCGAAGAAGATGAGAGAATCACGGATAGCTCGTTCGCCCAGACAAAAGTTGAGGGGCTCCTCAACCAGCTTTCCCGCATTCCGAAGACCGCAAACATTGAAACAGACCAAGCTGGAATCCGAGCGGGCCAGTTGCAGACACTCACCCTGACGAAACTGGGACTTAGCGGTAGTTTCCTGATCCAGAGTTTCTCCGCCACTGACCGTGGTGACGAGACGCTCCGCTACAGCTACAAAGCTCTCGACGGTGAATCATTGGGCGGTTGGCAAGAGTTCTTCAGGAGGCTCATCGACAGGGGGAGAAAATTCGTCGTCAGCGAGGGCGAGACGGTGATGGTCTTTGGCGAGAGCGAGGAGGCGGTGACGCTTACCGATAACCTCCCAACTCCGGACACATCGAACACGCTTGGGGCGTACACCACCGATGCATATACCGTTTGCCTGATTAGTGCGGGATCGGCTGTAGGCAAGAGCTTTCCATCGCTGAGAACCTACGCTGATATAATCCGTGACTCGTATCCTCTTCTTTACTATCGCCTTGATGCGGTCGGTACTTTTTCGGGGGCCGCCCCCATCACAGACTCGTCCGGGAACTTCAACGGGGGGTCGGGCTACTTCCTTGGTGTGACATCCCCCGGGGCGGTGGGAACTGCGTCCACGCCGGGAACGCTAAATCCGACTTTTTGTGCGGTCTTCCCTATAAGCATCCCCGCCGCTGATTTCTTCGGCCGCATCACGGCCCCGGCTTCCGCACTGAAGGGGCAGGGGGACTTGACCTTCGGGTTCTGGTTGGCAGTTCCGCAGCGAAGCGATGAGATGACGATATTTAATGGAGGCACTGCGGCGGATCTGTCAAACATCAGACTCGCCATCGATGCAAACGCATCGCCAACAAGCCTTGGAACTGATTCCGTTTCTCTGCATTATTACGACACAGCCGCCGCAGCCACAAGGACGGTGACATGGACGGGCTTGGAGCTACGAAACGCAACCAACACCTTTAGCCATTTCGCTCTTGTGAGGGATCAGAGGAACCAGACGGTAGAGCTTTATATTAATGCCGTCAGCCACGGCGTAAAGGTGACGAACACGGCAGGCGGCTCGATTGCCATGACCTCACTCGATGTAGACACCTTTATCATCGGCCAGAGTTTTGACTCTTCGCTCATCGCCTACGACGAGGATAAAGAGTATGTCGGCCTGCTCGACGAGTTCGCCATCTTCCCCAGTGCGTTGCCGCAGGCAACGATAGCGGACCATGCAAAAGACCGGCAGACCATGTATCATGTTGGAAGCAGAATCCCAACGACAGACGAACCAACCTATATGGCTCTTTGACCTGATTGACCCATGAAAGTTTCCAATAATGTTTTTATCGAGATCCGGGATGCGAAGACCAAGGCGGTCATCGGAACCCGGGAGTCTCATAATTTGATGACCACGCTTGGCCTGAACTGGGTTCGGGACTTGATGGGAGGCACCGAGGTGCGGGCCTCCGTCATCAGGGTGGGCGTAGGGACAGCCGCTCCATCAGCCTCCGACGATGCCCTTGCGTCTGAGGTCTTGCCTTATTTCCTCATTGATCGCCGCATAGCTGGCACTGCGAAGATGACACATAAGGTTTTTATACCGATAGGCTCCGCCAACGGTAACACCCTAAGTGAGATGGGTTTATTCCGAGGGAGTCTTCTGATCGCCCGGGCTTTGATTAGCCCGGCGATTGTGAAGACTGATGCCGTCGAGTTGACTATCGCTCACGAAATAACGGTTACATAAACAATGGCTACAGCAATACCAGCGGCAGACCTCAAGGTCTTTCCTTCAGCGGACGACATCAATGCGGGCAATGTTGGGGCGGGGAATATCGTTACGGAAGAGAATATCCGGGGACTCCTGCAATCCCTGCCCCCGATGAACTTTGTCATCAGCGGTTTCGTGATGGCTCGTGCCAGTGACACTACGGTTACGATCACCGCTGGAGAGGCGTTCATTGGCGGCTACTATGTGCAGACGGACACTACGCAAACATACACGGTCGCCCCAGTTGAGTCGGAGATCAAGGCTCTCTACTTTTATCTCAACCTCACAGTAGTTGGCACCGTCACAGGTGCGTCGATAAGTAATAGTTCGCAAGACATGGGATCTGTCCCGACCCCGGAATCCGCTCTGAGTGTCTTCCTTGGCGTGGCGAGGACGAACTCGCTTGGGGCCATCGCACTTCCGACCGATGTAGAGCAATCCAAGAGGAGCTATGGCGGCGGCCTTTATTCTGGAACCTATGAGGGTACGGGCGATCCCGCCGATCCAATCTCAACACTGGAAGTGCAGCTTGGGTTCGCACCATCATTTGTTTATATCTCCGGGTCGGAACTTGGAAGCGGGAGCCATGTCGTATCCGCATCAGGATGCGTACCCGCCGGGGCTAGGAGTTATGACATCAACGGTGCCTATATGATCGGCGGCTTCATTGGTTGCGGCTGGTGCATGGTTTCCAGCACGACGATCAACACGCACCCCCGGACCTACACGGCATCCACGGGGGCATGGACGGAGGAGCAGGTTCCTGCTAATTCTTGGAACCGCCAAACCGCATCTGTTCCCGGGGCGAGGCCCGGCGACCTTGTGATTATCGGCGGTGACAATTTCATCGGGACCGGCTCCGGAGGAATAGGTGATGACTCCGTCAATATTGATGGGGTCATCGCCGTCCCGGCATCGGTGTATGATGCGGACGCCATCTTCCTAGGCCCAACCGGCGAAGACATCAGCGGCGATTCCAGCGACAATAATTATTTCGTAGTTTCCGGTTATGTCTCCTCCGATGACATAGTGACTTGGGGAATATATAATACCGATACTAGCGGTCGCACCCCTAATCCTGTCAACACAGGGACGATCACAGTTCTCTCCGCTTGGGAGCTACAGACATCGACGCAGTTCTTCCTTGATACGACTGACTCTATTACCTCCGAACTTCGGCCAGCACTCACCTCAAGAGGGTTCCTTGTTACAAGGACTCCGGAGGGCATTGGAGACTCAGGAGAGACGCTGAACACGAACGGGCAAAAATACAACTATTGGGCGTTCTCTTGAGGGAAGATGGAACAAATGACTCCAACGACCATCGGCGTTTTCGCCGTCTTCGCAACCGTTATTATGAGGGAGGTTTTAGGCTTCCTGAAAACACGAAACGGTAATGGTAAAATGACGGAAGCAGAGACTAAAATGCTTCTGCAATTAGGCGAGATCAGGATGCATCAAAAAAGATCATGCGAACTATTGGAGAAACTGGTTGATAAAAATTAGTCCACTGCTCGTGCTGTTTTTGTGCGGTTGCTCTGGAGCGGAGATCAGGGAAGTGGCGGGGATAGTTGAGTCGGTCGCCCCGGCGGTGGGTGCGGCGGCGACAACCGTGGTGGCAAGTGCCAGCCCGGTGACAGGAATTATTGTGGCGGGGGCGACACTGCTTAGTGCATTACTTAGAAACAATCTCAAGGGAGAATAGATATGAATAATTTGCTTAACGCTATTGGTGGCAGGAAACTGTTTCTGGTCATCGTTGGACTAGTTCTGATGATTTTGAACAAGTCGATGGATCTTGGCCTCAGCGAGGATCACCTCATGTACTTGGTGCTTGGCGGTGCCGGTGCCGTGGCCTTAGAGGACGGCCTCCGAGGCTTCGCAAAGGGAACCTATAAAAAGAAATAGAGCAGTCTCACTTCTGCTCTACTCGCTCGAACGCCCGGAACTACTACCCGTCCTCCGGGCGTTCTCTTTTTGATTCAAACGCAGCATCGCAATCGGGGCAGGGGCAGCTTCCGCATTTGCAGTCCCGGCTCTTGAGTTCGCCGCAGTCGTCGCAATGGCAGTCCGGGCAGACGCACCACTTCTTGAGATCGAACGGCTCCCCGCAATGGTCGCAGTTGTCGCAGACGCACTCACCGTCCAGTAGGCCGCACTGGTTACAGACCCGTCCGCCCGGATAACAATCCGAGCAGTACGGGTCGCCGCATGGTCCGTTGTAACTGGCGAAGCCGTTACACTTCGAGTGCGTGTCCGCCCATCTTTCATCGGTCATCGCTCATTCCATTTGCCGAGGGCGATCCAGAATAGATCCGGGGTCAGCCGCTTGACATTTCCTTCCTTGCAACGCCGGGCCATGTCCCGGACGCTTCGATTGATTGAATCCTCAATGAGGCGGAGGGACTCAGCACCAAGCTGAACCTTCGCCTCACGGAACGCCGCCTTAATTTCCTTCTTCGTCATCAGTACGGTTCTCCTTCGATCACTAGGTCATTCAGCTTGTAGCACACATCTCCCCAAGTCGCTTCGTGAACCGTACTGGCTCCCTCATTGTTGAAGCCCTCTGCGAGATACACCCAGATGTCCTTGCCCCACTCCTCCGTCCAACCGCCGAAGTCGATTTCGCTGACACGGGGGTCGTTTCGGACATCACGCTCAGTCCGGACCTTCTTGAACTTCTTGGCCATGACTTTCTCCTTTCTTCAAGTGGTTACTGCCATCCAACAATGAGATGATAGCATAGTTTAACGGTAATGTCAAATAAATAATAATAGACCGATCCACCTCTTCAGGTAAGATGACAGTGAGGCGGAAGCGGAGGACGCAAAAAGACAAGGACTCACCATGAAAGCCTTTTTTGCGTTACTCGCTCTCTCATTTCTGACGCTGCTCCCGGCTCAGGAATTGTATGAGCCCACCCCCATCTATCAGTCGGGCGATGTGAATCTCGACGGCGTGATCTGCATGAACGACAGTATTGGGATCATCATGCATCTCTGGGTCGATGGCCGGGAGCTTCCTTGCTCCGGGCTCACCGCTGATGTGGACCGCAACGGATCGGTCGGCGTTGAGGATGTCATCGGCGGCCTTCGCCATGTCTTCTACGGCGACCACATCCCGGATTGCCCGATTAGTTGCCCGCAGTATTTGAGCGACCCGAGCGGCACTGCCACCGAGTATTACACCGAATGAGCGAGGAGAGGGAGTCCGCCTCTTGGACAGTCGAGAAACTGGAAAGGAACACGCACCGTGTGACTTTCGATCTCGATAGGCTTGGGCAGGAATGCTGGATATTATTACGCAGTGACGCACATCATGATTCGCCCTGCTTCACTCTATGCGAAAATGCGTTAGAAAGGGCTCATCTTGAGGCCGCCAAAAAGGCCGGGGCTTGCGTCATAGACAATGGCGATGCGTTCGATCTGATGGGCGGGAAGTGGGACAAGAGGAGTTCAAAAGCGGAGCTTCGCCCTCACTTGGCGATGGCCGACAACTACCTTGATGCGGTCATCAACGACTACGCTGATTTTCTCGAACCGTATGCTCATAGCATAGGCTGTTGGTCCCAAGGGAATCACGAATCAAGTATTTTAAGACACCATGAAACTGACGTAACCACTCGCCTATGTGAGCAACTCCGGTATCGCACCGGGGCGAAGATGTATGAAGGCGGGTATACCGGGTGGGTCTTCTTCACGCTCCGCCGCAAAGTGAAGAACAAGGGGAAGAAGTACCGGGAGCGAAACGCCCGGACCATCAAGATGTATCGAACCCACGGGTACGGCGGATCTGCACCGGTAACGAAGGGCGTTTTAAATTCTGGCCGCCGTTCAGCCATACTCCCTGACGCTCGCTTGGTGGTGTCAGGACATATCCATCAGGAATGGCAATTCCCCATCCAGAGAATGCGAGTCACCCCGGCTGGCAGAGTCTTCCAAGATGAGCAACTGCATCTCGCCCTCCCAAGCTACAAAGACTCGATCAAAGATGGGTGGAGCAAAAAGAACTGGGCCATCGAGCGAGGCTTCCCGCCCTCCCCGGTGGGAGCCATCTGGTTACGCCTGACCCTTGGCAAAGACGAGCAGATAGAGGTCCATGTAGAGAGGGCCAAATAACCGTTACAAAGCGGTCAATTTAACGCTTGACTTTAGCGTCAAACCTCTTATCATGTAGATGTTGACTGAGGCTGAAGAAAGGGGGTCGCCATGACCACCGCCACCAAGCTCCTCTTTGTTTCCCGCTTCCGTGCGGTGGAATCACTTCCCCGCTTCGAGCGTTCCCGCTTCGGGTACTTCACTCTTGGCATTCCGCCCGGGATCGGAGATGTCGCCCGGGAGGTTCTTCTCTTTCTGGTCAAAGCAGGAAAATTCTCTCTGGCTCTTTAACCACCTTAAGGAGGTCAACATGACCGAGACTTTTGTTCTTTATCTTTACGGCTCTGACGGGCTTCACGGCGGCAAGACCTTTTACGAGGGCGAGAAGGCTCTCGTTGAGGCCGCCGCTGCCGCCGCCGCCACGGGCGATTACCACGAGATCCGTGGCACTGATCTGCTTGACCGTCTGGTCCTGCACTGGGAGAACGGGATGCTGGTTCACCCCGCAGGTTTTCCGGACCTTCTGGACCGGGTGAACGGAGTGAAACACGGCCTGCTCGATAAGGGCTCTTCTGGATGGGACTACGACGAGTCCTGATTAGCCCTTGACATTTAACGGTTAATCAGCTATCATCCTGATGTTGAGTGAGGCTGAAGAAAGGAAATGCCATGACCGACTCAGTTGCCTATTTTGATGTGAGCTTCGTCAACTCCTACATCGGGTGGGATGTGATGGCTTACACCGCCGAGGGACACAGTCTTGATGAGGTCACTGACAGTTCTGGCCTTGCGTGGAACTTCCCTGAGTATTACTACCTGAAAAGGGATGCCGTTCGCCGGGCAAAGGAACTTGCTTCGGGCTTGGGTGTCACCGACATCCGTGTCCGACTGCGAAAAGACGGCGGGTGGTATCCGGAAGGAATGAAAGCATGACCCCTGAGAAATTTTACTTCGATATATGAGCGGACGGAACGCTCACGGTGCGTGAGCCGAGAAAGGGGAAGTTCGCTGATGCGGCGTTGCCGGTTGCGGAAGTGGACTCAAAGGAGGCCGCTGAATCGCTGGTCGCTCATTTCGGAACTCTCGTTCCGCATGAGTCAGATCACTCGCTTGCCGGTCGCTACATTTACCGCCCCGTCAATGAGGCCCGGGCGGAAGGACCGGCGGCGGCCTACCGGGCGTTCAAGGAGTTCCGGGAAACCGTTAAAACGCACTTGACATTTAACGGTTAATCAGCTATCATCCTGATGTTGAATGTGACTGTTCTCTTGAAGAAAGGAAAAGTTATGACTGGCTATCGAAGCTTCCCTTCGCCTTTCACCCGCATGGGTGAGCCGCTTGCAAAAGAGGCGGAAGGATCTGAGGGTCGTTACGAGACTCGCAAGGGGCGTTCGCTCGTTACGAGCCTGAACGATCACGAAGCGTTCAAGGCTCTCGCTGGCAAGTCGAGTGACTTTGCGAAATCCCTGTACGCTGACGCTGACCCGGACACGGATTCCAGTAAAGGGCTCACCTACGAGATGTGGCTTTGGGCTCATATAATCGCCAATGAACCTGAGAAAAAGAAGGGGCCGTCCACGGCGTTTGAGGATGCCCCGCTGACCAAGCTCGTTGACCACTTCGACCGGGCCGCCGGGGTTCTGAAGTTCCCCAAAGTCTCGCTCGAAACGGAGGACGGCCTGAAACTCCGCCTGTCACGGGCTGGCCCCGGGGCGAAAGTTCCCGGGTCGATCACCCTGACGGACGGTAAGCCTTACGGCGAGAATGTCTGGTACGGGCGTGTCCTGAAAACGGGCGTGGTCGAAACCTCCCGGTCATTCACTTCCGGGGTCAAGGATCTCCTTGCGGCGTTCAATGACGATCCGGTCAAGGTCGCAAAGACCAGTGGAATGCTCACCGGGAACTGCTGCTTCTGCCGCAAGCTACTGACCACGGGCGAGTCCCTGACCGCCGGGTATGGTCCGGTTTGTGCCGACAAGTACGCTCTCCCGTGGGGCGAGGTTGACCCCGGCGTTCGCAAGCTCGACCGTTACTTGGACGACGAGCCTGTCGATGAGATGGCGGCCGAGGTCGCCAACGCTAACGGTGAGGTTGCCGCTGGCAAAGAGGATGACAAACTGAGCGGAGAGGATCTGGCGAACTTGGCCGAGGCTGAAAATGCTGAGGACGAGGCGGCGTGGGTATTTGAAGCATTGCCCGGCGTGGAAGTCGGGCGGAAGAAACTGTAGAAGAAAGGAGTACGGAATGAGTAGAGTCTATCATGTGAAGTCTGAGAAATTTGGAGCCCGGGCCGAGGGCGAGGCCGTGTTTCCTGACGACTTCAAGCTCGTGGCCTTTGTTCCCACGGAGGATCTGGAGCGGGTCCACTACCTGACGAATCACATCGATTCGGCTTGGACTGACAACCCATCCGTTGTGCCGGTCGATCCGCCGCATCGCTCGACCTCAGTTGGCGATGTCGTCGTGACCGAGGACGGCGTGTTCAAGGTTGACATCTTCGGATTCAAGGAGCTTGACGCAGAGGCTCCGCCCTTTTCGGGCGATGCCCTGCGAGGCTTCCGGGAAACGGTTGAGAAGCGAAGAAAGGAGCTTGCGGATGGTTGACAAGAGAACACGGTTTTTGACGATACGGGATGTGAGCGACGAGCTTTTTGAGGCTGGAATTGATGTGGACTTGGATGGCGTAGGGAGTGCCTTCTGGAAGCGGTGGCGGTTTCGGATTGGGCCAGATAGAAACTGCCCGAGGGGCGGGTATTGGGTGTGGCGGGTGCAGAAGAAATCGAAGCAGGAATGGGTACAGGGGGCATGGGCTCCCGGGAGTGGGCTACGAAACTTAGGAGATTGCGTGAAGGACATTTATCGGTATGTGGCTGAGGCTGAGGCCAAGAAAGGAGCTTAGAATGGTTGATCGCAATAAGCCGCCACTGGTCAAGGGAGGGCAAGGACGCAGCGACGAGGAGGTCTACGGCACCGGGGTCCGCCTGTTGCAGATAATCGCCCTCCTGAGCGGGCTGGCCCTGTTCCTCTGGGTTGTCGGCTAAAACGCCCTTGACATTTAACGGTTAATGTGCTACTCTTAGATCGTGGGAGGGGGGTTGGCTCCTTCCCCTTGAAGAAAGGAAAAGACATGACCGAGAAAAAAACCGTCTATGATGTGGTCTTCAAAAGGCCCGGCGGACCGACCACTCCGTGTCGCAAGGTTCTCGTCCCAAGGGTTCTGGACCTGCCGACAAGTATGCTGCACTTCCGGGACTTAGTTGTCGATGGGGTGGAGCTAAGGTATGCCTGCTGGATGGTCGAGGAATTTGTCGTTGGCCCTCCGGGCCTTGAGGGGTTCTCGATTAGCCCCGCCTGTGGCTTTAAGAACAAGGACGGTATACGCTAAAACGCCCTTGACATTTAACGGTTAATGTGCTACTCTTAGATCGTGGGAGGGGACTTCCCCCGCCCCCTGAAGAAAGGAAACGCCATGACCAAGCCTTCACTGCTCGTTGTTGATCGAGTTAAGAAGAAAGTCCTGACCGGGCTCGTCACGGTCCACGAGGCCGCCAAGTGGGTTCCGGGATTGCTCTCCCCGAACTCTGGCCCCGGGTCGGAGTTAGAGGTCGTCAGCCTCAGCAAGGGCGTGACCGGCCACTTCCCCCGGCTGGCCCGCTTTGCGAGGAAAGAGTGGGCCGCCAACAAGGACCACCTGACCAGCTATCACAAAAGGCTTGGGTGGCTGAAGGAGCATCTCGTTCCGAAGCGTGTTGGGTTCTTCGACCCGCCGCCTGCTTTGGTCCCTGTCGCCGTTACTGTCTGAAGAAAGGAGACTGATATGAGTTCTGTTTTGAATGAAAGAGATCCTCACGGCGGCAAGCTCGTTCCCGCCAAGGGAGATGTCCTCTACGATGTCCTTAACGACTATTCCTTCGAGCGAAGTGAGGTGGATCTTGCGGAGTTCGACAAGGGGAAATACGAGTGGTTCCACTCAAGTCGCAACCCGTTGGTCAGCCTTGGCTGGTGGCGTTACGCCCCAGTGGAGGAGAGCGAAGTCGCTCGTGAACTTCATGTAGCGGTCGGTCCGCCCGGCCTTAATGAGTACGGCGAATGAAGAAATGACGCTTGACAATTAGCGTCTAACCTGATAATGTAACGGTGTTGAGTGAAGCTGTTTGAAGAAAGGAGTTGTTATGACAAGTGCTGCGAAGGTCGCCAACCGCCGGGGGCATAAGCTCCTGACCAAGGAACTGGAGAAAAAACTGCCGCCCCTGTATGCGAACGAGGGCGTTGATAATCCGGTTGTTCATGTCAAGTTCTTCACGCCGTATAGCGACTGGACTTGGTATGCCACTGAATACGATCCGGAAGAACGTCTGTTCTTCGGGCTGGTTGACGGCTTCGAGGCCGAGCTTGGCTACTTCAGCCTTGACGAGCTTGATGCCCTGACCGCCCTGAATGGAATGCTCCCCGCCGTGGAGCGTGATACGGGTTTCCCCTCCACGCCCCTGTCCGAAGTACGCCGGTTCATAAACCGTTAGAAAGGAGAGTGCTATGAAACTTTTTGTCGAGGCAAGGCTTTCGACCTCCAAGGTCGAGGACTTAATTGTTGCCGCCAAACTGGTTGAAGAAAAAAGCGGCTTTGACTTTCTTCATGTTAAGAAGAACGACCGTGGACTCGAAGAGGCGGTTGTCAAAGGGCTGCTCTACGATAATGTCGAGAGGATCGTTGAGATCCTCAATGAGGGCGAAGAAGAAGGGGTACTGGACTTTGAGTTCAACCTCTCAACACATTCCTGAAAGGAGACGCTATGACTGACGGAAAGAAACTTGGTGATACTTTCGCCGTGGATGTGACTCCAACTTGGACGGGGCTGATGCCCGCCTTCATTCACATTATTGAGAGTGGAGACGAGGCGGGCAGGAAGCTCGTTGGCGAGGAGCTTTACCGGATGGCGAAGCTGCTGGATGAAGCAAGGGCTCTGCTGGAAGAAAAGGAGAACGACGATGACTGACTCTACCAAGCGTTATATCGGACTGGCTGACGCTCACGGGATCGAGAGCTTCTTTGAGGAAGGACTCTCCGACACTTGGAACTTCGGCTTGCTCGATCTGAGAGCGACTCTTAACCCTCAGAGACACGCCGTGGCGTTCAAGGTGGATCTGGCTCCTGTTGTCGCCACCTTGATCCGGGATCTTCTGGATAAGGGCGACTTTAAAGAAGCTCTCCTGACGCTCAAGGCGGTAGCGAAAGAGTGGGTTCTTAGCGGCGAGAGCAGTGCCGAGCTTATGAAAACCATCCCCGACTCGAAGCTCGATCCTTATGGTGGGGACTATGAAAGAAAGGAGGAC
>TARA_R110000824_G_scaffold369219_1_pt1 | contig 20401 bp, 14 predicted proteins | sample TARA_R110000824 | Tara Oceans TARA_R110000824 (sample SAMEA4397747) | marine metagenome | biome: Polar Biome; feature: [MES] marine water layer (ENVO:01000295) within the mesopelagic zone...; material: water (ENVO:00002006), including particulate matter (ENVO:01000060) such...
CCCAGGTCAAGCCATGAAATGCGGTAGATTGGTCAGGCTCAGCCACGCGGAGACGATCAGACAACTCATTCATCGCCAACTTATCCTTGGTCAAATTTCCTCCAGTCATGAAAGCGAACTGCAACATCTCCCTCGGGGCCTGAATCATGAGGTGTGGGCGTGCATGCACTTCGTTCACGGCCGCCGCCCTATCGGCATAGGCCGGCATTCCATACACGGTGTCGGTTGAGGCCGGCTGACCGTTCGGATTGTGGGTCGACTCGGCCATAATGACCTCAGGTTGACGGGTAAAGGAAATACAGAGTGGAACTCTAGTAACACTATAGCCCACTACGCGAAGGTAAACCCAGTGAGCGATTACAACGCGACGTAACATTTGCCAAAGAACAGGGTCAAGGCAGGGAAAGTTCCCGTCTGATGGCCTATACTTGGTAGTGAAGAAACCTACACTAGCTATCGCGACTCCACGGTGACACCACTCTGGACGCGCTCAGCGGATCGGGAGGTGTTGCTTGCAGCGCACGACTGATATGCCCGACAGCATTACCACGACGCTCACCTATCTGGTCAAGCACGACGCGAAGCCCTATGTGCATACCGAAGCCCTGACCGGTGAAAGTGAACCGCGCTACTTTGCAGAACAGGAGGAGCGCGATGTCACGATATACAACGGCCGACCACTGGTAGACAGCCTATCTTTGGACAAGCAGGGGTTCGAACTTCATCGGCGGGATACGGTGGTCGACGACCTTTACGACGATACGTTGGTGGAAAGCGTCTACTACGCCGAAGTCGAGGCTTTGATCAAAGAACTGACGGGGGCGAGCCGGGTCGTCATCTTCGACCACACCCGGCGTAGCGATGCCGAGCAACGGGGCATTCGCGGCCCGGCCAGCCGCGTGCATAATGACTACACCGAGCGCTCGGGGCTTGAACGTATCCGCGACGTGCTGGGCAGCGAACAGGCCGACGCGCTGGCAGCGGTGCCAGTGGCTCAGATCAACCTCTGGCGCCCGATAAGCGGGCCCGTCAAGCGTTCGCCGCTGGCCCTGCTGGACGCATCGACGCTCGACCCCGATGACCTGCTGGCCACCGACCTGATCTATCCGGACCGTATCGGTGAGATCTACCACTTGGCCTACAATCCGCGCCAGCGCTGGTACTATTTTCCGGACATGCGCCGTGACGAAGCCTTGCTAATCAAAGGGTATGACTCACGCCACGACGGCCGTGCCCGCTTCACTCCCCATACCGCCTTCCAGGACCCCCATACGCCGCCAGGAGCCCCGCCTCGCGAGAGTATCGAGGTTCGCACCCTGGCCTTCTTCGGTTAGGTGTTGACCACCTGGCGACGGCCTCCTCCGTACAGTATCTGACCGGCTTATGTCGACATGGCGAAGTCAGGTAAAACGAATTGCCCGATTTCCTCAATCACCTCACCGGCGGGGCGTTGGCCGTATTTCAAATTGATAATCACATGGTTTACGCCGATCTTCTGCAAACTGTGGAGCAGCGCAATAAGGTGATGCCGTCCCAGTTGATACCCCAAGTGGATCGGCCGTGGGGGTGTCTGCGGGTTATCTGTCAGGTCGAGGTAAAGTGACTGGGTGAAGGGTTTGAACAGCTCGCCACATTCATCACGAACCGCCGTGCGCCAGCTCTCGACAACCGCTTGCTGGGCCTTCGGGGGTCGCGGATAACTGATCCACCCATGACTGTAGCGGGCGATCCACTCCAGCGTCTGGCGGCTATGGCCGGTCACGAAGAATGGAATTTCCGCTGTGGTTGGCTTGGGAATCAGATCAGCTCCTTGAAGCGTGCCGCCGGACCAGGTTATAGGTACGAAACTGCTGCGCTGAACCTCGCGAAATACCTTGAGGTATTCGCGGAACAGGCTGCCGCGTTGCTCCGGGTCGACACCGAATGCCGGGAACTCTACCGGACGATCACCGGAAGCCACGCCGAGTAACAGACGGCCACCGCTGAGTTGATCGACACTCGTTGCGGCCTTGGCAGTGTGTAGGGGATTACGGATTGGCAGGATGACCGACGCGGTACCCAGCGCAATCGAGCGAGTGTGTGCGGCCATAAAACCCAGGTAGACCCAGGGATCGAACACCTGGCCCGAATCCCCGAAGCTGGGGTCGCGTAACGGCACGTCCCGAAACCAGAGAGCAGAGAAACCCAGTTGCTCGGCACGTTGGGCCAAGCTTACCTGGTTGGTCATAGTCGGCATATCGCCGGTAAAGGCTTCGAGAGGGACGAAAAGGCCCAGGCTCAGGCGGCCTTGGCGGTAGGTGCGCTGAAAGCCAGCTTGTTGCTGATAGGGAATGGAATTCGGAGTAAACATGCCCTTTCCTCCATTTATTCCCGCTGCAAGGCCGCGGGATACAGCGGTACAGTCGAGTGCGACAAGCCTACCCGACCCGGGTTGATACTCACTGAGCATCATGGTGTCATGATTCGCGCGCACCTCACTCTCGTAACGACCCTCCCGCTAGCCTCTTCACTATTCGCGCTTCTGCCTCCCCTCCTGCTCTCGCACCAGCCAGTAGATTGCGCCGAGAGCCAGAATCGCCGCGCTCAGCCCCAGCAGAGTCATGGGGTCGATCTTTGTGGCATCGAGGATAATGAACTTTCGAACCAGGGCGAGGAGCGCAATTAGCAGGACGGTCTTGATTTGCACGATACTATTCTGACGCTCGGCTATACTCAGCACGGAATGATTGAATTCCAGGGCAATCAGTAACGTCATGACCATGCCGAAGACCACTTGGAAGACAGATTGGTTGGCGGGATCGACAACACCAGACACAATCAGCGTGAGGATACGCCAGGTCAGATGGACGACAGCCACCGCGACCACGAGACTGAGCAGCAGCGTGAGAATTATCGCCACAATCTGCTCGAAGCGCTGGTAGTAGGACATGTTCGGCCAAGCAAGGCGTGTCTCTGAGAACCGTCCAGCGAGTGCGGAACCTACGCGGCGCGACCTACTACCGCCACCCCCTTGTAGGGGCTTTCCTCTGGACATGTATCATGCCCTCCTGTCCGCCGCCCGCGCGGCTTCGTCACTCCGGTTCGGTGGCAGGCACCTTTGTTTCCTTCTCCCAGTGGATTTCACCTCGATCCTTGTCGTAGATGAAGCGCAGGCTATCGCCTTCCTCTATTTCGCCGCGCAACACGGCACTCGCAAGGCGCGTCTCGATCAGGGATCGGATCTGGCGACGAAGTTCGCGCGCACCGAACTCTGGCCGGTAGCCGACATCCGCCAAATGGTCGACGAGCGAGTCGTCAAACTCTACCGTCAAGCCCTGTCCGTGCGCGATACGCTTCACGCGCTCGAGCTGCATACCTACGATGTCACGGATCTGTTTGCGGTCGAGTGCGTGGAATACGATGATCTCATCGATGCGGTTGATGAACTCCGGGCGGAGATAGCGACGAAGCACGTTCAACAGTTCCGACTTCAATTCTGCGGCGTCTTTGCGCTCGTCCTCCGGGGCCTCGAGGTTTTCCCGGATGAGATCAGAACCGATATTGCTTGTGGCTATTATGATGGTATTGGTGAAGTCCACCACACGCCCCTTGCCATCAGTGAGCCGCCCATCCTCGAATACCTGCAGCAACACATTCTGGACATCCATATGTGCTTTCTCGAACTCGTCAAGCAGAACGACGCTGTACGGCTTTCTCCGTACCCTTTCGGTAAGCTGCCCCCCCTCCTCGAACCCGACGTACCCGGGAGGCGCCCCTATAAGGCGCGCGACCGTGTGCCGCTCCATGTACTCGCTCATGTCAACGCGGATCATCGCCTCCTCATCACCAAATACTGTTTCCGCAAGGGCTTTGGTCAGCTCTGTCTTTCCCACGCCCGTGGGTCCGAGGAAGAAGAAGGTTGCGATGGGACGGCGGCGGTCGCCCAGCCCGGCGCGAGACAAACGCACGGCATCAGATACGGCACTGACCGCCTCGTCCTGACCGACGACCCGCATATGTAGACGCTGTTCCATCTCCATCAGCCTGGTGCGCTCCTCGGTGGTGAGCTCTGCCACCGGAACTCCGGTCAGACGCGAAACGATCTGTGCCACATCCTCGACGCCCACCTGGTTAGCGCTAGTGCTCCGGGTCGTGTTCCATTCCTCCAGGCCTTGGTCATAGTCGCCCTGGTGTTCTTCGATACGAGCTTCCAGCGCGCTCGCGCGCTCGAAATTCTTGCGGTTGGATGCGTAGTCACGCTCACGCCGCAGCTGGTCGATCTGTGCACCGAGCTCGTGAAGCTCCGGCGGCCGCGAAGTGCCACCGATTCGTACCCGAGCAGCCGCCTGATCTATCAGATCGATGGCCTTATCCGGCAGGAACCGGTTGGTGACGTAGCGGTCGGCCATCTCCACGGCGGCGACAATCGCCTCGTCGGTGATCGTCACCTTGTGGTGAGCCTCCAGTCGATCCCTGAGCCCTCTTAGTATATTGATGGTCTGCTCAATCGTTGGTTCGGCGACGAACACCGGTTGCAGCCGCCGTTCCAGCGCTGCATCTTTTTCGATGTGCTTCTGGTATTCGGCCAGCGTGGTCGCCCCGACCAAATGCAGTTCGCCACGCGCCAGTTGGGGCTTGAGGGTATTCGCGACGTCCAGCCCGCCTTCCCCCCCGGTCGATCCGGCGCCGACAATGGTGTGCAGCTCATCGATGAACAGCACAATCTCGTTTTGGTGGGAAGTAATCTCGTCGAGGACCTGTTTGATCCGCTCCTCGAATTGACCACGATACTGGGAGCCCGCCACCAGCGAGTTGATGTTTAGCTCAACCACCCGTTTGTTCTGCAACAGGTCCGGCACTTCGTTGTGAACAATTCGCTGCGCCAGCCCTTCGACGATGGCGGTCTTGCCGACCCCCGGCTCACCGATAAGAACGGGGTTGTTCTTGCGGCGCCGGGAAAGAACCTCGATCAGGGTCTCGACCTCGGCCGCTCGCCCGATCACCGGGTCGAGCTTGTCCTCGTTAGCCAATGCCGTAAGATCCCGACTGTACTTGTCCAGGGTGGGCGTGTCGCTTTGCTCCGGCAGTCGCCCCTCCTGTGCCCCCTTTCCGACCACCTGCACAGCCTTCTGCCGAAGACCGTGTGCTGAGAGGCCATAACGGTTCAGCAAGTCGCTGGCCAGCCCCTCCTCCTCGGACAGACCGATCAGAAGGTGTTCGGGACCAATATAGCCATGCCCGAGGTCTCTCGACGCCTGGAAGGCGCGCTGTAGCGCGGCTTTCACCCGTGGGGAAACGCCGATCTTGGTAGGTCCGTCCGTTTCGGGTTCGCTCGCAGCTTTGGGTGTCAGTTGCTCAACCTGGGTCTTGAGGTCTTTGGCCGATAGCTGGTATCGCTTGAGGAGCGCCTGCACCACATCGTTATCGGCCAGCGCGTAAAGCAGGTGGCTGGTATCAATCAGCTGCGAACCCCACTCCGTCGCGGTAGCCGCGGCTTGCTGCAGAATCTGCTCGCTTTGCTCGCTAAGCAGGTCACCGAGGGCGACCGATGCGCTATCCTGCGGCCGGCCGTTCTCTCGACTGGCGACACTGCCAAAGCCGAAATCCTCGTCTCGCGCCAGCCGCTCGAAGAAATCGTCGGCGAGCAGCCCGCTTCCAAATAGGGATTCAAACGGAGAGGCACTTCGTGCTCTCAGGCGCAAATAATCCGTTTGGCATACGTTGAGAGTGCGTCTGCGTCCGGCCTGTGAAACGGTTACCTGCAGAGCCGCAGGGCGTTGCCGGCAGATATCGCATGATATTTGCTGTGATTTTTCTGGACTCTTGTTCATGATCCCTCCTTTGTACCGTTGTATGGCTTACAACAGTCGTATAGGAACCGCTAAGCCTTGGAGAAGAGGCAGAGCCCAGTAAAACTTGGGAGGGGGCAGAGCCCGGGAGAAGATTAGATAAGTATAGCCCGAGGTAGACTGAAAGCAAGGCGGCACGAAGCAGCAGGGCCCCGCCATCCCGGGCGAATGAACCGCCAGCACCAACTCCATAGCCTGGTTCTGTTTTACTGCTGGCCGTGTTCGAACAAGCCGCATCACCACAAACCGCGTCAGAGGTGCCTGCCAACGTGCCCCACACGCAACAGTTTAGTTAGATCCTCTGTCGGCACCGGCCTTGCGAACAGGTAACCCTGCATATACCGGCATCCGCTTTCACGCAGCAATCGGCACTGCTCCGGTGTCTCCACGCCCTCGGCGATAACATCCAGGTTCAGGCGCTGAGCCATGGCGATGATGGCGTCGGCGATCGCGGCACTGGCCGGATCGCTGGTGATTTCGCGGACGAACGACTGGTCGATCTTAAGCGTATCGATCGGGAAACGCTTCAGGTAGCTCAGGCCGGAATACCCGGTACCGAAGTCGTCCACCGCGATGCTCACGCCGTAATCCTTGAGGCACGTCATCGTTGCGACCGCAGTATCGACATCCTCCATGAGCATGCTTTCGGTCAGCTCGAGTTCCAGGTGTTGCGGGTCAAGTCCGGTCTCCGGAATAACCGGGGCGGTTCATGCAAGGTACCCGGAGGTGTAGCGAGATCACCACCATAGCGTCCAAGCCCCCTCAGCAGGGCTTCGTCTTCGACGCGAGCTTGGCTCTTGCCAATAAAGTTGCTGCGCTTACTATTAAGTCCGGTTGGCTCAGGCGCGGTCATGCTCTCCTCCTTGGTGGCGTCATGAAGGCCGACCACCTGTAAGGGAGTCTAAGGAGCACACGTGGGGAAGCCTTGCCTCACAAAATGAGAACTTCCCGAATTTTACTGAGATTTTCCCGAGAGTCTGATCCGTGCAATAGCCCCCAGACACAACGCGCCGCGACAGGGTGGTTCAACACATTAATAGAAGGCAATTGACCTTCACTGCGCTCGGCGAGCACTGCCGTCTGGCAGGCGTGCGAATCGAAGAAGGCTGTCGAGGGTTGCTAAGATAGTTTTGGAAACTGTTTCACACCTAGGGTGCGAACCGCTGAAAAACATGACATTTCCAGATGAAAGCTAAGCATATCGTCTTCGCTTGCATCGATGCCTGATTCTTACTGAGTCGGGTTAACAATGCTTTTCAAAACCTGCCTCGAAGCTTGTTCAGACAGAACAGCGAGCATCCCAGCAGCGTAAGGCATAATGAATATCGACACGACGCTGATAGAGTATCGCCATCGTCTCACTCAACCTAGCCAGACAAAGGTTCTCTCGACAAGCCAGCGATGGCGTCCGAGTCGTTGATCACCCTCTATGCCCCGGCGAGCGATGCGAGGCTGGATGCCGCGAGCCTGATATGACCGGCGGCAGCGAGAACGCTCTGGTCGGCCCCATGAAACTGCTGAACACTATCGAGCATCGAGCAGAGCCATCAAAAGCAAACTGTCATGCATGTTGACCCTCGACAGTAGGATGGCCAACGGAACATGCGTTTACCATTTATTGATAACGGCCATGGTCAACCTAGAAACGCAAACCAACCTTTCATCGTTATTTTTGATATGTATTTCCCATATCTGAGTAGATCCGCCGATATGTAGCGGCCTCGCTGTTCCATAGACCCAGCCAGACTGCATTGGCCTCACATGGTTCGCATTAATCTCCTGGCCAACGGCGATCTTGCTACAGTCTTTCAGACAGAAGTTAGCAGCTATACTACCTAGGGTTTCAGCAAGTACTACCGATGCACCACCATGCAGTATGCCGGCAGGCTGAATGGTTCTTGCATCTACTGGCATCCTTCCACTAAGAGAATCATCCCCAATTTTAGTGAACTCAATTCCGAGATGACTTATTAGGGTCTCCTTTGCACTCAAGCCAAGCTCATCAAGAGTTATCTGTTTTTGCCAAATCATAATTCATACCCTGTTATGATAACCAATCACACGATTAATAAAAAACCGCAGATACAAGCGTTGCTATAGTATTAGAAAGAATCTACGTCTTTCCTGAACCGTTGAATAACAGCTCCTCCCTAGCCGGCAGCTCCGCGTCGGCACTTTCTTTGCCACTCCCCAGCCGGCTATCAGCCCATACATGCTCAAGCCCCATTAACTTAAGCCAGTTCGGCTTATTAGTGAAGTCGAGCAGCCCTCTTATTAAGCGGCATGCTTGCGAGGATGTAGAGCCGAAGGAGCAATATTCAGGCGCTTTCGCTATCGAAACCTTCTTATTAGTGAGGAGCACCCAAAGGTATAGCGATTCCTCACGGGAGCGGTGCCGCCGGACTGGTATCGCCAAAGCGTCGTCGAACCAAGTCCTTCCCATGCGGTCAACATGGACTTCACCTCGCAACTGTACGAGCGCCTATTCAGACCCGGCGGATTATTCATACGGAGCCTAACCGGAAGGCTGGAAGTGCCAAATGACCTTTTCAGTAAGCCTCTATTAATATCCGTAACCATGTTTGCATTACCCTCTCTATGGTCGAGTCCTGTCAAAAAAGGAAACCTGCATCGCTTGTACAAGCGTAAGGCCCTGGGCCGTGCTCAGAGCGAGGAAGTGCTGGATACACTGAAGCTATATGTCGAAATGTCGAAGCCGGAAAGGTCTTAGGTGATCGTGATAGCGCCCAGGAGTGGCTGCACAGCGAGGTTCGAGCGCTGAATGGGTCTCAGCCCATCGATATTTTCGACACCTTCGCTGGCCGCGAAATGGTGAGGGATGTACTAGGCAAGATTGAGTTCGGGGAGTTCAGCTAATAATATTTTGGATGCGGGGAGGCAATCATCTCGCAAAGCCACATAAATGCCCTTAGCACTTACCAACACTAAGGGTACCCGAGTCAAGTTATATCGAATCACCTAAGTACGCTATTTGACCACCCTTTCTGGCCAGGGCGGAAGCTGCCGAGACGGTGGACGCTGGAACAAAACCGGCCATTCTTTACTGTATTTCGGCCTGTTAGCTGCGACCGTCATGCTCGAAATGGGGAACTACACCTCGAATCCCCGGCGGCGTTGCCAAAATCATGCACATCACCGCGCCAAGTAGTGACTTCTTCAGGCTACCGCCCTCGGTGAACACCACGAATAAAGCCCATCGTGAACGTAAGCATGGCCACCAAAGTGATGGGCAAAAAAATCCAGCAGCCCATGCCAGAAGTTGGGGTCCCTGCCACTCATAGGGCGTTTCTCTTTTCGTCTTGGGTTCATAGCGCACCTCTCGGGCGGGCTTCGTCAGTTAGTCGATGGAAATACCGCCAGCCGCTTCATAAACACTCAGCAGCTCATCTGTCGCCAGCTCCCGCTGGCCATAGCCAGCATCTGGGACGCTTGCCAGATGCGCGACACGTATGAGTCGCTTCTTTGATGCGGCCATAATGGATTAGGGAAAATGCCTTGCATTAGCGTATTAGTTGAATAGCTCCTAGACTCAGTATTGAGACTGACTATTGCTGAGGAAGGCCACTACACTCACCGTACTATAAGACTCCAGGGCAAATAACCAGACTCTAAGGCATGAATGCATATTTCCGGGCAAAGCGTCGCGCCGGGTAATTGGCGAGAATTAGCTTTGAATGTTCGTGCATAAAAACAAGAGCTCGCCATGTATATGCAAAAAAGTATTGCCGAAGCCACCGTCGGTCATATCGGAAGTCGTCAGGCTCGAGTCGAGGATGCCGCTCTGCTTCAGGGCCAAGGTCGCTACGCTGACGACATGGCGACACCACCAGGGACCCTGCAAGCCGCTGTTGTCCGTTCTCCCCATGCCCACGCCCGTATCCGTTCGGTGGATGCCTCACGCGCTCTGACTATGAAAGGCGTACATGGTGTGCTCACTGGCGACGACGTCAAGCGCTGGTCTAACCCGTTTCCGGTGGGCGTCAGAGCACCTATGGAGCATTGGCCTCTGGCTGTCGACAAGGTGCGCTACGTTGGCGAACCGGTCTGCGTAGTGATTGCCGACGACCGCTACCTAGCCGAGGATGCTCTGGATGCCGTTCAGGTCGAATACGAGCCGCTGACACCGATCATCGACCCCGAAGCGGCCACCCTAAATGATGCGCCGATTCTGCACGAAGCCGTAGGCAGCAACGTGGTAAACGAACGCAACTTCCGCTACGGCGACCCGGAGCGGGCTTTCGCCGAAGCGCCACACCGCATCACACTGAAGGTTCAGTACCCGCGAAACTCCTGCACGCCGATTGAATGCTACGTGGTACTGGCGCAGTACCTGCCAGCCTCGGAAACCTATGATGTGATGGCCAATTTCCAGGGCCCCTACGCGCTGCACTCGGTAATGTGCCGGGCACTCAACGTGCCGGCCAACCGCCTGCGCCTGCGTACCCCGCCGGATTCCGGTGGCAGCTTCGGCATCAAGCAGGGGGTGTTCCCCTATGTGGTGCTGATGGGCTTGGCCTCGCGCAAGGTCGGTGCTCCGGTGAAGTGGGTGGAGGATCGCCTCGAGCATCTACAGGCCTCTTCCAGCGCCACCAACCGCGTCTGCGAAATTGAGGCCGCAGTGGAAGCCAATGGCCGCGTCACAGCCCTGCGCTACGACCAGATTGATGATTGTGGCGCTTACCTACGGGCCCCTGAACCAGCCACCTTCTACCGCATGCACGGTAATCTCAGTGGCGCTTACACCATCCGAAACCTGGCGGTGCGCAACCGGGTGGTGCTCACCAACAAAATGCCTACCGGACTGAACCGCGGATTCGGGGGCGGTCAGGTCTATTTCGCCCTTGAGCGGCTGATGCAACACGTCGCGGCAGAACTCGGCCTCGACCCGCTCGAGGTCATCCAGCGCAACCTGGTTCCCGCTGGCGTGTTCCCCTACCGCGCAGCAGCGGGCGCACTGCTCGATTCCGGCGACTATCCTGCTGCTGTGGAACTGGCGCGCCGTAAAGGCAATCTCGACGAGCTCCTACAGCGCCGTGACCAGGCCCGTGCCGAGGGACGTTTGTATGGCATCGGCTATGCCGCTGTGGTGGAACCCTCAATCTCCAACATGGGCTACATCACCGTCGCCATGACGCCCGAAGAGCGTCAGAAGGCTGGACCGAAGAATGGAGCAGTGAGCACTGCCACAGTCAGTGTCGACCCGCTCGGCAGCGTGACCGCTCACGTGTCCTCGACACCGCAAGGTCAGGGCCATCAAACAGTGGTGGCGCAGATCATTAGCGAGTTACTAGGTGTGAAGCTGGAAAGCATCAGCGTGAATGTCGAGTTGGACACCGGCAAGGACGCCTGGTCGATAGCCTCCGGCAACTACTCGAGCCGCTTCTCGGGCGCCGTCGCCGGGTCGGTGTATAACGCCACCTTGAAGATCCGTGAACGCATGGCCGCCATCGCCGCGGACATGTGGCAGGTATCCTCCACTGACGTCCGCTTCGCCGACGGCAAGATCTTCGTAGAGAACGGCCCTAGCCAGCCCTTTCATCGTGTGGCTGGTACCACCCACTGGTCTCCGGGCCTGCTGCCGGAAGGCGAAACGGGCGGTCTGCGGGAAACTGCCTTCTGGACGCCTCCCCAACTCGAGGCGCCGAACGACCAGGACTGCATTAACAGCTCTCTGTGTTACGGCTTCATCCTCGATTTCTGCGGAGTAGAGATCGATCGTGTCACCGGTCAGGTACGCATCGACAAGTACGTCACTACCCATGACGCCGGGCGCATTCTCAATCCAATGCTGGTCGAGGGACAAATCCTCGGTGCCTATTCCCAGGCGCTGGGCGTGGCGCTAATGGAAGAGTTTGCCTACGGCGAGGACGGCAGCTTCCTTTCTGGCACCCTGGCCGACTACCTGATCCCGACCGCACCGGAGGTAGTCGACCCGGTGATCCTGCACATGGAAACTCCCTCGCCCTTCACCCCGCTGGGGGCTAAGGGTGTCGGTGAAGGCAACAACATGAGCACTCCGGTGTGCATCGCCAATGCCGTAGCCGATGCGCTAGGCCGCTCTGACATCAAGCTTCCTCTGACGCCGTCGCGGGTTCGCTCAATGATCGGCATCGACGAGCCGGCGGCGCCAGAAGGTCTTGTCATGGATGCACCGAAGGTAGCCGGCGGTTCGGCCCTGCAGGCTAACGACTTGGTTGAGATTCCCGCACCGCCGCAGCAGGTATTCGACGCCATCCTCGACCCCGAGACGCTGAAGGCCATCATCCCGGGTTGCCACGCCTTGGAACTGGAAAGCGAAAACCATTACCGGGCCGACGTCACCGTCGGCGTGGGCATGATCCGCGCGCGCTTCGCCGCACGGGTCGCCCTGACCGACTTAGATCCACCGCACTCGCTACGTCTGTCCGGCTCCGGCAACAGCCCTATGGGCTCGGCTACCGGCAGCGCAAAGATCAATCTGGTGGCGCTGGAGAACGGGAATACACGGTTGGAGTACGCCTATGAGGCCGCAGTGACCGGTAAGGTCGCCGCCGTCGGCGGGCGCATGTTGCAGAGCGCCTCGCGCGTAATCATTGGCCAAATATTCACCCGTCTGGCCCAGCGGCTTTCCGGCAAGCCTATCGACACCAGCCTGTGGCAGCGCCTGCGCGCCCTGCTCGGCATGGGAGGTACGAAATGAAACCCGCCGTATTCGACTACGTCCGCGCGGCCAACAAGCGCGAGGCCCTGCAGCAGCTTACAGAGCACGGTGAGCAGGCCCGGATCATTGCCGGCGGCCAGTCGCTGATGGCCGTTCTGAACATGCGCCTAGCCCAGCCGAAGGTGCTGATCGACATCAATCAGGCCAGCGATCTGCATTATCTGAAGGTGGAAAACAACTGCCTTAAGGTCGGTGCGGCGGTGCGTCAGGTCGAACTGCTCGACCGTACAAGCTTAGTCGATGAAGTCCCCCTGCTGGCCCAGGCGATGCCTTGGATCGGCCACTTCCAGACGCGCAATCGCGGCACCGTGTGCGGCTCGGTCGCGCATGCCGACCCGAGCGCCGAAATTCCGCTGTGTCTAGTCACTTTGGGCGGCACTGTAGTGCTCGAATCGCTCAAGGGCAAGCGCCGCGAGGTTCCCGCCGCCGAGTTCTTCCAAGGCGTGCTAACCACTGAGAAGCGGCCGGACGAAATGGTCGTGGAAGTCCAATTTCCACTGCGTGAGGCCGACGTGATCTACCGCTTCCACGAGGTCGCCATGCGCCACGGTGACTTCGCCCTGGTGGCGCTCGCCGCCTGTATCCGCCAAGGCGAGGTGGACCTGGGTGTCGGCGGCGTCGCCGACCGGCCAACGTTGCGCCGCCTGCCCTTGGGGGCAGAACTGAAGGATTCACTCAATACCCTGGCCTGGTCGCTTGGCGCCCAAGACGACGTGCACGCCAGCGCACCCTACCGCCGCCAGTTGGTACGGGAACTGGGCCAACAACTGATCGAGGACAACGACCATGCACGTGCGAGCTGATCAGCGCTTCCCCATACAGATAGAACTCAACGGCCGTCAACGCGAAGGGCTCGCCGAGCCACGCATGCAGCTGTGTGATTTCCTGCGACACGAATTGGGCACCACCGGCGTGCATGTCGGTTGCGAACACGGCGTCTGCGGCGCCTGCACCGTGCTGGTCGATGGCGTTGCCTCACGCTCCTGCCTAATGCTCGCCGTGCAGGCCCACGAGCGCCGGATCGACACGGTGGAGTCGCTGTCACGCGACAACATCATGAACGACCTGCAGCAGGCCTTCAGCCGCCATCACGCCCTGCAGTGCGGCTTCTGCACCGCGGGCATCTTGATGTCCTGCGTGGAATTCCTCGAGCGCGTCCCGAGCCCGGACGAAACCCAAGTTCGCGACATGCTCTCCGGGCATCTGTGCCGCTGCACCGGCTACACCGGCATGGTCCGGGCGGTGCTAGAAGTGGCGCAGCAACGACAAGAAACACTTGTGGAGAACAACAACGATGTTTGACCTTGGACGCAGCTTTCTCGCCGCGGTCGAGCGGCGCCCCAATGCCATAGCGATCAGCGACGGCGACCTGAAGAAGAGCTACGAGGCTTGGTTCAGCGACATCCAGCGTGCCGCGCACGGCCTCGAAAGGCTCGGCCTGAAAAAAGGTGACCACCTCGTGGCGGTGATGCAGAACCGCTGGCAGATGGCAACCCTGCACTGGGCCTGCCAGTTCAGCGGTGTCATAATGACCCCGCTCAACTGGCGCTCCTCCGCCGACGAACTCGCTTGGTGCACTAATGACGCCGAAGCGCGTGTGGTTATCCATGACGATTCCGCCCAAGAAGCCGTTGCCGGTTGCGGCAGGAGCACCTGGCAGTGCGTCAGTGTCGGCCAGCCGGGCAACGATAGCGCGATCAGCTTCGAAGAACTGTGCGCCGAAACGCCAAGCGAAATCATCCTGCGCGCCGGCCCCGAGGACTGGTCGTTGATGCTCTACACCTCCGGCACCACCAGCCGGCCTAAGGGCGTGCCGCGCCGCCACCGCGCCGAGCGCGCCGCCGCGGTCGCCCACGTAGCGCAGAACATGTACGGCCAAGAGGAATGCACCCTCGGCGTGATGCCGCTCTACCACACCATGGGCGTGCGTTCGCTACTGTCGATGGCATTGCTAGACGGGCATTTCGTCTGCGTGCCAAAGTTCGATGTGGAAGCCACGCTGGACGCCATCGAGCGCGAGAAGATCACCAACCTGTACTTGGTGCCGACGCTCTACCACATGCTGATTGAACATTCGGCCTTCAGCCCCGAGCGGGTAGCCAGCGTCACCAAGCTAGGTTTCGCCGGAGCGGCCATGAGCGATGGGCTGCTGCAACGTGTCGAGGCCGCGTTCAAGCCGGAGCTGTTCGTCAACCACTATGGCAGCTCAGAAATCTACACCTTCACCATCGACCAGAAGGCCAGCGCCAAGCCTGGCTCGTCTGGCCGCAGCGCGCTGAACCAACGCATTCGCGTGGTGGCGCTGGGCAGCGAGTCGCCGGACGACCTCTGCAAGTACAACGAGGAAGGCCAGATCATCGCCGACCTGTCCAGCGACGAGGCCTTCGAAGGCTACTGGAAGCGGCCCGACGCCGATGCCAAGTCGATCCATGAGGGTTGGTACTTCACCAGCGATACTGGCTTCTTCGACGAGGACGGCGACCTGTTCGTGACTGGTCGTGTCGACGATCTGATCATTACCGGTGGCGAGAACGTCAGCCCGGCGGAGATCGAGAACGCCCTATCGCTGCACCCTGCGGTCGAGGAAGTCGCCGTGGTCGGCCTACCCGACGAACAATGGGGCAAGCTGGTCGTCGCCTTCATCAAGCTGCGTCATCCGATTACTGAGGAAGAGCTGGACGCCCACTGCGTATCCTCGGGTCTGGCGCGCTTCAAGCGCCCGCGCCGCTACGAATTCATCGACCAGATCCCCAAGTCCCCGGTCGGCAAGATCTTGCGCCGCGTACTGGTGACCGATTACGGCCACCCCACTTCCGCCAACTAACACTATTGCTTTACACGAGGAAAGAACTTACATGAATACTCAGCAGATCGAACAATTCCTGAGCACTGAGTTCGACGGCTTCACCGTGGAACTGAACCTCGAGCACGAGCGCGGGGACATCATCCTCGGCCGCCCGCCGTTCAACGTCATCGCCATGAGCCAGCGTGACATCCTGCGCCAGGTCTTTGAAGCGTTTGATGCCCATTCCGGGATCCGGGTGATCGTGTTACGTGCCCAAGGCGAACACTTCTCCAGCGGCGGCGATATCAAAGGCTTTTTGGAGGCCTCGCCGGAGCACGTTTCTAAGCTGGCCTGGAACGTCGCCGCGCCGGAGCGGTGCACTAAGCCGGTGATCGTGGCCAACCGCGGCTACACCTTCGGCGTCGGCTTCGAGCTGTCGCTGGCCTGCGATTTTCGCATTGCGTCGGAAACCACCCGCTATGCTCTGCCCGAGCAAAACCTCGGCCAGATTCCTGGCTCTGGCGGCTCGGCTCGGCTACAAAAGATGATCGGCATCACCCGGACCAAGCACATCGTTATGCGCGCCAAGCGCATCTCCGGCCAGCAAGGTTATGACTGGGGCTTCGTCACCGAGTGCGTGCCCGACGCAGATCTAGAAAGCACCGTCGATGCGATGGTCGATGAACTGCGCCGATTCTCGCCGCTCGCCCAGCGTACGGCGAAGAAACTGATCAACGACAACGAGGACGCATCACTAAAGGTCGCCATTGAGATGGAAGGCCACTGCTACAGCCGCCTGCGTAGCTCGGCGGACTTCAAGGAGGGCGTCGAGGCGTTCCACAGCAAGCGTCCGGCCGTATTCTGCGGCGAGTAATACCTATGTGACTGCGACGGTTGCACGTCTGGGCAACCGTCGACCTAGCACCTGATGGCGGGCTAAGCGCTAAGCGCCCTGCCACCGTATGCCAAACCGCCCTGGCTCTATAAAACAATTAACTAGCGGAGCACACCCATGTCTAGCCCCGTCGCACCCGATGCAAACGCTTCCCATGCCGAACCAGTTACGAAGCCCCCCTTGCGCCATGCATTCAATTCGAAGTCCATCAGTGCAGGTGTTGTCGCCGCGCTGTTCGGTTGCACTGGCCCTGCGCTGGTCATTATCAATGCCGCCGAAGCAGGGGGCCTGACCAATGGCCAGACGGTCGCCTGGCTGTTCGCCGTGTACGTGCTGGGCGGCCTGATCAGCCTTTTCATGGCGCTGCGTTATCGTCAGCCGATCTGCGGTGCCTACACCATTCCCGGCGCAGCGATCCTGGTCGGTTCGCTCAGTGTCATTCCCTTCAGCGAGGCTATCGGGGCCTTCATCATTAGCGGCCTGCTAGTGCTGATCCTCGGTGTCACCGGGTTGATCGGCCGGTTAATGCGCTGGCTACCGATGCCGATCGTGATGGCGATGATCGCCGGTGCGCTGATCCGCTTCGCCACCGGTGCGGTGGACTCGGTTGTCACCGCGCCCATCATCGCAGGAGCCGCGGCGCTGAGCTTCTTCCTCGTTACTCGGTTCGCCAAATCGGTACCGCCGGTGCTGGTGGCTGGCGTTGTTGGGCTGGTACTGGCCTTCGCCATGGGCCAACTGCAGCCGGCCGACGTGAATATCGGTTTCGTCATGCCGGCTTTCACCCTCCCTAGTTTCTCTCTGGACGCCTTCCTGGCTATCACAATCCCACTGACGGCACTGGTGATTGGTGCAGAAAACGCCCAGGCGACCGGTGTACTGATTACAGAGGGCTACCGCCCACCAGTCAATGCAATGACGGTAATCAGTGGCATCGGAGGCATGCTCGCCGGACTACTCGGCGGTCACAATGCCAACATTGCCGGCCCGATGACCGCCATATGCTCCTCTGAGCAGGCCGGTGAGGACCGCAACCTGCGTTATGGTGCAGCCTTGGTGAACGGTGCGCTGTTCGCGCTGTTCGGCTTATTCGCCGGGCTTGCCGTACCCTTCATCCTGGCTTTCCCCAAGGCACTGATCGTCGTGATCGCTGGCCTGGCCATGCTGGGCGTACTGCTCGGCGCACTGCAGCAGGCCTTCCAAAAGGGCGGTTACTGCCAGATCGGCGCCTTTATTGCGCTAGCCGTGGCGATGAGTCAGTTCTCCTTCATGGGCATCAGCTCGCCGTTCTGGGCACTGCTATTTGGAGTTTTGGTGTCCGGGCTACTGGGCGAAATCAAGCGCTGATCGGATGTGACTACCGTGCCAATCGCACGGTAGTCACCTATAGCGGACTGTGATGAGGTGCATCAAAATTCATTAATGGACAGGGCTTAACCGCAACTCCTAACTTAGGCTCAAGCCAATCAGGAGAATAGCCACGCCCTGCAGCGGCATTTGCGGTGTCGGCGCGTCATCAAATTCGATTCCGGCTATCAGTACCTCAAGGGTTAACTGACTGGAACAGTCCTCTTATAGTGCAGCCATTAATAGAATAAGATGACAAACGATCTCAACACTCCCGAGTTCAAGGGCTAAACCTAGATAAATGAGGCACAGTGCAACATAAAAAAACTGATTCAGGGCAAGCCCTGTTGATCCCTGAGAGCAGCATGAGTCTGAGCTGCGGTGAAAAAAGGGGCCTTGGGCTAAGCCAGAGCCATTATCAAACGCCGCTAGAGCCGGTGCTACAACGAAGAACGGCCACATCGGTCTCTTAGCTATAAAATCCGGGCATACTCTTCAGTAGCAACGTGGATGTGCAGAACCGTAGACATTACAGACTTACGCGGCGCCTCATGCGACCGCGCCCATAACGAGGATGCTGTTATGCGTCAACTCGACCTTCAGGTCGTTCACACCGCTTTGCAGTGGGCTCGCAAGGGTCACTCCTTTTGGCTGTGCACGGTGCTTTCAACCTACGGCTCGGCACCCCGTACACCCGGCGCGATGCTGGCCGTGCGGGCGGACGGCCAACTCATCGGCTCCCTTTCGGGCGGCTGCGTCGAGGAGGCCTTTCTCGAAAGTCTCGCTGACGGCGAGCTGCGTGCACCGACCCAGATCGTCCTGTATGGGGAGAGCGATGAAGAGCGTCAGCGGCTGCAACTGCCGTGCGGCGGTGTTCTTAAGGTACTAGTCGAGCATCGAGCACCGGACAAAACCTGGGTCGACCATCTGCAGGGCATGTACAACGCACTGCTCGGCCAACGTCGGTTGATGCGTGAACTCGACCTGTCCTCCGGTGCCTTCGTGCTCATGGCGGACGACCATGGCGGCGAGATTGCGCAGCTCCTGAACGAACGCGTGCGAATACGCATCGGCCCTGTGCTTAGGATGATTCTTGCCGGGTTGTCGCCGGTGGCCGAATACTGCGCCAGCTTCGCTCGTACCATCGGCTGTGAGGTGATTGCCTGTGATCCGCGCGAAGAGATGCTACGACGCCCACCCGAGGGAGTTCAAGTACATCCAGTGCTGCCTTCCGAATTCATCGCCGCTGGCCATTGCCACGAAGCTACCGCTGTGGTCGCACTGACCCACGACCCACGCATCGACGACCTGGCGCTGATGGAAGCAGTGCGCTCTCCGGCCTTTTACATCGGCGCTATGGGCTCGCGGCAAACCTCCATCCGGCGTGCTGAACGGCTGAGCCGGGTCGGCGGACTGTCTTCACAGCAGATCGCGCGTATCCACATGCCTATCGGGCTTGACCTCGGCAGCAAAACGCCTGCCGAGATCGCCTTGTCAGTGGTCGCCGACGTACTGCGCGTTTATCACGGGAAAGGTCGCGATGCGCTCTGAAACGAAAGTAGTAGACTTGTCGCTGGTCGACCTACACCTGCCGCGGCAGGTTGGGTGATAAACTTATAGAGCACACCATCCTGCCACTACACCCGCGACCATAAGGAGCTAGCGATGTCCACCGCGCAACGCGTCTTCCACGGCAAGTTCGGGAGAGTCGCCCTCCTCGATATGGACCGACCACTTGTAACCCATTCGCACCACGAATGCCATGTGCTAGTGAAGGTGTCAGGCTCCGACACATTTTTCAACGTCAATGGCCATCAAGTACCTCTTACCGACCGCAATGCGGTACTGATCAACGCTTGGCAGCCGCATTTCTTTGATTACCAGCCCAGCGCCGAGCAGACACAGATTCTCGCGCTCTATATCGAACCGGCCTGGCTGGCTGAAGCCCAGCATACGTTAGCCCTGAGCTCGCATCCGGGATTTTTTGCACAGCCTAGTATTGAGCTTAACAGCAAGAAACGGGCGATGGCCGACCGGTTAATAGCCGAGGCCTATAGTGCCGGGCTAATTCCACGCGAACACATTGAATTTTTACTATTTGATTTTCTAATCGAGCTTATCGAGGATTTCTCGCAATGGAAGCACCTGTGCCACCTCGGCACTCAGATGCGCCAAGGATTCAATGATGCACGCATCCGCCGTGCTTGCGCCTACCTGCAAACCCATCTTGACGATCCTGATTGCGTTGCCAACGCTGCGAAGGCCGCCGGGTTATCCCGTGCGCACTTCTTTACCTTATTTCGCAAAGACACTGGCATGACACCAAGGCTCATGCTCAATGATGCGAGAATGCGGCGGGCCTTCATTTGGCTTGAGCGAGAGCGCAGCGGTACTCTAGGCCAACTCGCTGAGAACCTTGGCTTTACCGAGCAGGGTCACTTTACTCGATTCTTCCGCCAACACATTGGCGCATCTCCAAGCCAGTATCGATGTGTAGTGGACAGTTATTGGACAGGACATATGTGACCACGATAGCGTGGCCCACAAGGTCTTCGCGAGCCTAGCTCAACGAACATAAAGATAAAAGAACTTGCTCTTTGTGCGTTTAATATGAGCTTGTACAAAAACACCGGCAAAAACTGAGACTAAAATCGACACTCACCGCAATAAGCCTACTTATCTAGGTTGGTAAATATCTTAAGGAAACGTTGAACAATTCGTCTCGGAGCAACAGAAGCATTCAACGTGGACTTTATTATTGTCTCAGTCATAGATATTTAAGGCTATGTTGTCATCTTCTGTTGATGTGCTTTAAATATACTGTA
>TARA_R110000824_G_scaffold260336_4_pt1 | contig 20386 bp, 15 predicted proteins | sample TARA_R110000824 | Tara Oceans TARA_R110000824 (sample SAMEA4397747) | marine metagenome | biome: Polar Biome; feature: [MES] marine water layer (ENVO:01000295) within the mesopelagic zone...; material: water (ENVO:00002006), including particulate matter (ENVO:01000060) such...
GCCCTTTTCACCACGTTTAGATTGTATAATGGTTCCTTCTGAAACTTCGACGTTATAATTTTTATAGACTACAAATTGCGCAATACGTTCTCCAGTGTGGACCTCATAATCTTTATCAGTAAAATTATATAATTTAATTCCAGCATCTCCACGATATCCTTGATCAATAATACCTGGATGCGGAATAATACCGTATTTAAATCCTAGTCCTGATCGACCCTCCACTTTTACCCAAAATCCATGATCAATAAAAGCAAACTTTAAACCAACATCAACAACAGCAGAACCTCGAGCTGGTATAACTCTCTCTTCTACTGAAGTTACATCTAATCCTGTGTCGTTATCATGATTTTTCGAAGGAATGACCGCATTATCATTTGTCTTTTTAAATTTTACTTGTACAGTAGCCATACATTAATAATAATGTACATTGCAAAAAGTTCAAGTAAAGATTAAATATGTATACATGGCAGAAGAACTCGAAGAAGCTGTTAGTGATATTATAACTCAATTAAAACAGAGTAATAAGGTTGCAAAAACGCCTGTAGAAGAGAGTGTTCTTAATAAAGAAGACTTAGAGGATTTTATTATACAAAATTCAGGTAAGCTTATTAAGAAGTCCCTAAGTATTGTTGATAATGTAAATGATTATATTTCATCTGCACCAGAAAACAGAGATGTAGCAGCATTAGCAGAGTTAATTAAGGCCTCGTCTTCCGCTATTGAAACTTTAAATAAACTCCACACGTCAAGGGAGAGAAATGATACCCAAGTCGTAGTAAAGCAAATGGACGTCGATAGTAAGGAGAGATTAAATATTGTCGACAACCAGACTAAAATGTTATTATCAAGAGACGATATTATGAAGGCTCTAGTAGATAAAAAGGACGACGTAATCGACGTTTAATACATACTAGGGCCCTTTTTCAGATCCGATAAGTATTGTAACGTATAAGAAGCTGCAGCTTGTGAAGGGGTAGCAGGATCAGACGGAATGGCTGTATTTTGCTTCGGAAGCGATCTTTCAGTAGGTGATAACGGTGTACCTACATGGTCTGCTGTACCGGTTGTTCCACGAGCAGTTTGATTCTGAATATTATTAGGATCTTCTTCTGCTTCTTCAGGCTTAATTATTACATTGTCTTTCCTTCTCATTGCATCCGGGATGGGCAACAAATTAGGAGCATATTGAATTGACTGTCCTAATTCTCCAGGTACAGCTATATGATGTGTGTATCTCCCACCTCCAGAATCAAGAGCAAGATTTAATACTACATCAAGTGACGATGTGTCAGCATTAGCAGGAAACCGAGATGGGCTAGTATCTTTAATACCGGTAACCCTAATATGTAGACCTGAATCAATCATATTATCGATGAGCTCCTTTGTATTATTTCCAAAACCTTTATAACACTCTGCTGATTTAAAGTCATCATTAAACTTAAAAACATCACCTACGAGAAACCCACCTCGCTCATACCTTCTCATATACGACTCGTGTAAAGTAATAAATTTTTTGCCTGCCATAATATTATTTATGCAGCCTTGCAAATAATCACACGGTATCAGGTAACTTAATCCCTAAGAGCCGCGTCGATTGTATGAAATGCTGTAAACACGTCAACATCATCTTCTAAAGCGGGTCCTAGATCCTCTTCAATAGTAAAAGAATGCGATGTATGCACGGTCTTCTGAATCGCCCATCTATCACCTTTAACAAACACCCGACCTTCTATTGGAGCTGGAAGATGTAATGTTGCATAAACTTCTTTTTTTAGAGCTACTACTAATTCACTAGTAGTTATCTCTACATCAACATCAGCTTTGCCTTTAACACGCATACTTAATTATATTATAGTTCCTTAAACTCGATTTACCACTCGGGTATTAAATATTATAAATGCCGTTAATCAAAATACCCGAGCTTTCAGTTGGCGCGTTAGAAAATGCTAGTTTAGAACGCGACTATTTGTATAAAGATTTACATTTAGATTTAGAAATGGCTGTTTATTATAATAAACAGCTTAAGAGAGGGCAACAGTTAAGAGATGTACAAGCTATATTTGATTTAGAAGCAGTTAAAAACAGCATTACTAATATTTTTTTAACAGCGCCTGGGCAGAAGGTATTAAATCCTCTATTCGGTATTGATTTGAGAAGGCATTTATTTGAACAGGTAACCAAATTTGAGGAAAAGTGGGTACGAAAAGATATAGAGCGTAATTTACCGGAACAAGAGCCAAGAATTCAATTAGAAGATGTAGAGGTAATATCTAAGCCCGATGAAAATAGATTTGACATATTTTTAAAAATAAATGTACCTTCACTGAATGCGACCGGTATAACCCTTGAGGGTCGCTTAAATAAAGAAGGGTATTACATAGTTTAGCCATGTCTAGTAACAAACAAGATAACAAATTTTTAGACTTTAACTTACCACAGGATGCGTATGTAGCATTCGATGCTACTACTTTAAAGGATTTTATAATTCAACGATTAAATGAAAATGAAAAATTCACTGATCAAAATTATGAAGGGAGTAATTTAGCTGCTATAATTGATATTATAGCTTATTCCTACCATGTACTTTTATTCTATTTAAACAATACAGCTGCAGAGGTTGATTTTAATCAAGCGACTCTGTATGAAAATATGAATAGGATAGTTAAGCTTATTGGATATAAACCAACTGGTAAGCAAACTTCTGTTGTTCCTATTAATGCTGTAGCTATAGGAACAAACACAGGAGCCCCGGGGTTGGCGGAGGGTAACTATACTATTAGAAAATATAGTTACTTTTTAGCTGATTCGAATACTCAATATACATTTAATAAAGATTATTCATTTGATAAGACTGGAGATGGTACAGAGATTATTAATACATTAAATGATAACGTTATTTTATACCAAGGAACAGTAAATGAATATCCTGATTATACTGCTCAAGGGGCTGATTTCGAAACGTTTCCTATAGTAATTGACAATATAACTAATAGTTCTGATACAAGGTTTTTAGCTGATAACACAATTAGTGTATATGTAAAAGAGATTGCCTCTGACACTTACTTCGAATATAGAGAAATTGATAGTCTTTATTTAACTAACTCCACAGACAGGGTATATGAAAAGAGATTAAATGAAAACGGGTTCTTTGACATAAAATTTGGTGATGGCTCATTTGGTAAAAAATTACAGAAAGATGATATAGTGTCTGTAAACTACCTATTATCAAATAATAACAAAGGGTTAATCAGTAAGAACGTTATAAACGGTAATAAAATATTTGTATATGATTCTCCGAGACAAAGACAAATTTTCGTTGATACATATGTCAACGAGGGTCAAACAACATTTATTAATAGTAATAACGGATCTGATCTTAATATTAATAACCCTACTAACTCTTCCACTCTTACAGATGAAGAGACAGTTGAAGATATAAGAAAAAACGCTTCAAAACTCTTCTCTTCACAGCTTAGATTAGTCACTGGAGAAGATTATGAATTTTTTGTAAAGAAAAATTTAGCTAATATTATTAATAGCGTTAAGGTTGTAAACAATGATCAGTATATTAATGGGTATATTCAATATTTCTACGATATATGCGTTGATCCTAACAAGGTAAATAGAGTTATTTTAAACCAAGTTAATTTTGCTGATGCATGTGATTTTAATAACGTAAATCTGTTTGCTGCACCTAATTTTACAATAACAGAGGATTATGAATACCCACCATTCTTAAGTCAGTCTTTCAAGAATTTAATAGTTACGACAACTGAAGATAGAAAGATGGTATCTAATGACGTTGTTCCACGGGACCCTATTTACATGGCATATGGAATAGGAATGAGTAATAGTTCAGTTCTTGATGTTGATATAATCAACAATACTAAACTCTACCTCGTAAGAGAAAATACTAACAAAATTAGTCGAGCTACTATAGTAGCTAAAGCAGTAGCTATCATCAGGAAAAACTTTTTACCAGCGAATAACGAATTAGGTCAAACTATTAATTTAGCTAAAATAGCTGGTGAATTATTGTCTATACCTGGTGTAAAGAGAATTTTTACCAAAAACGAAGACGATGCTTCAGTATTTAACGGGTTGTCGTTCTTATCGTTTAATCCGCAATACCCTGAAAGTGATATAGATTTAGTTAACCAGGATATAACTTTACCATATTTTAAGTTTCCATATCTATACAATACCCAAACTATAGGTAATAACATAACTGTTATTGATGAGTAATGCAAGGACAAATTATGCTACTATTAGCACAGTAGATTATAGAGGAGAGCACGTGCTCTCTTCTTATAATTTACCTATTACCCCTCTAACATTTTTTGCTAATGTACCAACGCAAACAGATGATAGCTCACTATCTTTAAACAATACTGAAGTTACATTTGATTACGGGGATGGTACAATAGACCAAGCAACTTCAATATATACGATTAGCGGATCCAATATCTTAAGTGCTGGTCATTCTTTTAAACTTCCTGGATTATATACCGTAAGGATGGTACTAAGAGATTGTAATAATAATGCTATTCTTGCATCTCAGAGTAAGGATATAGAAATAGAAGATTACGTTACAAATACATTTACAGTAACATGTTTGGAATTAGATACAGGGTACAAACTTAACTTATCAGCAGGGGAATATTCAACACCCTTAACCATAAATGCACAATCACCATTTTATCAAGATTTTCAAGATATTTATTTCTCTGTATCAGGTACAGACTGTCCAAACTATTTTAATCTAGATAATAATAAGCATAAACATCTTTATGAATATTTTTCTTTTTACGACAGGCAGTTTTTACCTAACTTAACCGGGTTTGAGTATGCTGAAATAACTAAAGTCGCTCTATCCTCTGAAAATCTTTATGTTCGGCTTAGCGGTGAAGAGCTAGTTACCTCTTCTACTAAATCTACATCTTCTGTTTTAGCAGGTACATCTGGTACACAGGTGGTGTACTTTAAAACTGTGAAACAAGATACTCCTGTGTATCTAAACTTTTATAAAGATAGAAAGAATATATATTCACGCGGTATTAGCGAATTTTCTAATCATAATTTCTTAAACAATTTTACTGTAAGTCTTTCTTCTGCTGTAGGCACTACTGATATTCAAAACCCTTCTGCCGGGCGCATCTCTATAACTTCAAATGGACTAGACAATGAAGGAGAGGAAATCAATTCATTCGAATTGAGCCCGATACAGTATAAAAATACTAATATTCCGTTCATATTGAAACCTAAAAACGAAAATCAGTTTACTATGAAATCGTTATCTGCGGGTGACCCTGAATTTGTTTTAATATGTAATGGATCTTTCTTAATGCCGGGTGCTAACCTCGGTTGTTTACCAGGGTCAATTATTAGCACAGAATATTACTCTATTAGTAATTTAAACAATACTTTATCATCTATTGGGACTGATTTTTGGTATAGAGGCGCTCTAAACTTTAATGATAGCCTCTATTCAACTACTAGCGCTATAGTAATGAATGTGCAGTTAAGCGCTAGAAATTTTTACTTAGATACGGAGACGTCTGTTGAGCATGATTTAAGCGGTAGTAGTAGTTTTAGTTTATATCCTAAAGACTATTACTCACTCTACAAAGTTAATGAAGACTTTGATTTTGAGGGAATGATTAAAGATCTTAGATTCCAGGAAGTATTACTAGATGATAACATATTTTTTACAGATTTCATAGGATCTATTTTTGGAGGTGTAAGTAGTACCAACGGCGCGCTTGGTAAGACATTATATGAAAGTATAATTAACTTTGTTCAAAATACATCTGATGTAGATGTATGTAATATTACCGCCTTAGAGGGGTTAAGTAAATTAGTAGATAATGAAACTTTAATATACCATAGTAACCACCCACCGGAAATAAAACGGTTAATTAATCTGTTTAGTGTACAATATAATAAATTTAGAGGGTACCAAAATCAATTTAGTCAAAATTTCGATCCAAAAAATAGAACGACAAGAGAAGTATACGGGTCTAATCTAGGAGATGAAATATCATTTTTAACCCATATTATGTCCGGCGGTAAAGATATAGTTGCTTATGAAAAATTTAGTGGTGAGTACACACAATTAAACTCTTACCAGCCTTTAAGTTTATCAGGTACTTTATCTGCTGTGCAAACTATTTTACCACCGGTTGGTATTGGTGGATTCGGGCAGGTCACCCCCCAGGTAGTAACCTATAGTTTAAGTACATATAATAATAACTGGGGATGGCCATTAGTGCTTCCGGAGTCACTATTCACAAGTCAGACTGCATTAGATGGAACAGATATTCCATATGGACCAGATCCACCTGGTTTATCAGGTATACCCACATTGACTAATTTAAGTGCCTTATCTGCAAAGATAGGTGATTTTTATACCTTTTATCAGTATATATGTGGTGGTAGTAATACTATTACCAACGGCATTATTGATTGGAACAATCCGCAAACCGGTATAATGGATACACCTTACACAACTGGCGCGGTTGGCGAGCCTACACATAGCTATGGTGCAAAAGAGCTGACATTTAACACAGGTATATCTGGGTTAGAGGGAGATAATAATATATTTGACATTATGATTAGGGACTCATTATTTAGTAGTCTATCTCTATTTGAAGGATAAATATGTTTAATGGAAGAAGTAATTCAAGGTTACCCGGAGGTTAATTTATCTATAACCGATCCTAATGTAAGGAGGGCAAATGCTCTAGATAGAAATAACCCGTTTACTTTTCTCGAATTTATTAGAAATGTTCGGGAAACATATGATCCCTCTGATTTACAAAATTTTTATAACGAATATATTAGAAGGTATAATAAAAAAACAGCAACTCAAGCTGCTTCAGATAAAGAAATAATAATTGATAGGTATAGAGAGTTTTTGAAGGATATTACCCTTAATTATTCTACACACGCAGAAAAAAAGTTCCTTTCACAAATAGATTTTAGCGATAAATACGATTTACAAGTAGCTATATCTTTCTATAGTAGGAAGATAAGAAGTATTATTTCCTACTACCAAGTAAAAAGAGACAAGTTACATTTCTCTACTACAAGAGCAAAGCTCAAAGGTAGTAACTTTGGGTTTAGACAAAATGCATACGAGCTTATTATTGATTTCCTCTCTAACAGAGACACAGCCGCATTAGATTATAATATCGATAAGATCAAAGAAGATGTTACGGTATCATTAACTGAATATGTCGACCAATACACAGAGTATTTTAACGCTGTGCCAGATGACAAAGCGTTTGGTAAAAATTATTTAGAGTATGATCCTGCAGGAGAGCCATCCAGTAATATATTTTTAACTAACGATTCCATTTTAGTAGAGGAAGTTTTTACAGGAGTAGATAATGTAATAAAAGAGCTGAAAGAGGTTACTGAGTTGTTTGATAATAAAAGGGAACAGACAGAAAAATTTATAGGTGCAGATTATTATTATTTGTCCTCTAATAATGTCGGTGCTTTTGAAATAGGAAAACTATTTGAAGCTGATGCACCATATGCAAACTTTTTAAATACAAACTATCCTTCTGTTGCTTCTGTATTTTCTAATGACATTAAAAGTGTAAAGGATCAAGGCTTTTTTAAACCTACAAATGCTGGTATAGTATCGATTGAAAGTGAAAGATTAAGCTTCTTTAATAAGGAATTCTACCCAGTTAACCAGCTTTATATCTTCCCTGATCCTAATTTATTTACAAATAATGATGATATATTTACTTTTGTTATCGATACATCTCGTTCAATAAGTAATCAGAGTAAAGGTATAGCGGTTAACCAGCCTAAAACAGATAAGAACAGTACCTCTTTGATGGGCTATAATTCTGAATTACCTATTGATAGACATATTAATACTGATCTTTCCTTTCTCTTTGATCAAGGGTATATATATGATAGTAAAAAGGATCTAAATGGAAATATATTTGGCTTGCTAAAAGACAATAATTATTACAGAAATAATTTTAAATTGGAACCTAGTAGACCAGTTAAGAGCTTAATATTAAATGGATATCAATTTTTTGATACTTTATATGGTGAAGGGTATGATTTTAATTTTAGCACAGTGAACTCTGGAACAACTGCAACTTATCCGGAAACGTTCCGATCAGGTATAACTTCGTTTACTCAATTCTTTACCGCAGGTACAATAGAAGAAACCGCTTCAGCGAATGATATGTTCTTTAGATATTATGGACCTCATACTGCACAAATGGCTGTGCCTAATTTTGCTCAAGTAGATATCGAAGAAATTGGCACAATAGAGGCAACTGTGTATGAGGGAGCATTTTTTAAATTTTCTGATAATAAGAAACTCGACGACGCGACGAGTACTAACTTAAGTGCATATACCGATTCTACTGGTGACTTCTATTTTTCTGATCTAATAGACGCTGGTGTATCATATTATGACAACGGTTCAACGGTTGTGAGAGCTCTTTGCGATTCGGCGCATCCAGCCTCTTCTGGTAGTTTCGTTTATAATGTAAGACTGTCGGGTAGTAACGGTGTATCGGATGTTGAAGGTGGGCTATTTACTGATGATTTAACATTTAATTACAGTCCACGTGGATTTGAATCATTTGATTATAACGACGAAACATTAAGAAAGACGGTAGTAACAGATGTTCTATCTGCGACTGAAAGCTTCTTTTCCAAGCAAGATAATTTTGGTAAAATATATATCAAAAATATTAATAAGCCATCTAATTTACCCAATGTAAAGGAACTAACAGAGACACTAACCTATATCGATACAAAATACTCATCAACAATTGGTAATGAATTATCGACATGTGTAAAAGATTTTGATTTATTTTATAATACTTTGTTTATTGAAACCAGTTCATTTTTAGTAGTGGAAAATGTTGATTATAATATTAAAACTAACGATTTTGATAATTCAAGTACAGTAATTAATGTAGTATCTGCTAACACGGATAATTTTAGCAAAATAAGTAATAGGTTTAAGGTAGGTGAAGACGTCTTTTATGCGAGGCTAGTTCGCGAAGGGGTAGTAAATACTAGAGCTGCTTTTAAGGATATTAGAGTGTATCCTGTAATATACAAATACAATTATGTTGGTAACAAGGTCGAGCAAATCTACCCAACACAAGCAAATACTATAATAGACGATTATTCATATTTTAATAGTATAAATAGTGACGTTGTTTTATTAGAATCTAGTAAGCCGTATTTAACTTATAATAATGATAATGAAATGTTTAATTTAAGCTTTATATTAAAAGATCAGAATAAATCACCTAGGTTATATTCTTATATCTTTGAATATAAAAATAGAGTTAAATTTATACAAGCACAATATTATATTGGTAATGATATGTCACAAACCTTTAATTTTATAAAAACTACTGGCTGGGGATACCCAGAAAAGGATCTTAGCTTTTTAGAATTTACACTAAGTTCAGGAGATCCAACTTTGTCTATCTCCTCGTCACCATCAGCCGCTTCTTTAATATTATGAACACTCATACCGTATATCTTACTTCAGGTAGTGCATCTGATACTAGTACAGCACCTACTATTGAAATGTTTGATTTAACAGAACTGGCATTAGATTTATCTCAAGTTTACTCTAATACTTTTCCAAACTATTTAGCTATTAACTGGGGTGATAATAGTGGGGTAGAAGAGCCTGATGTGACAATTTACAGAGACTATAAAACAACGTCGATATTACCTGAGATAGAACACGGAGCATCCCCGGTCTTTTTTAATAAGTTATATAAACATATTTTTTACCCTTCAAGTACAGCTCTTAAGAAAACAATGACTATGAGGGTAAATATTGGATACTTGAATGGTGATACTACAAGGTTTACTATTCCTATTAATGTAAGAACAGAAGGGTATTATGAAACTATAGAGGATTTAGATCTTCTGAATGTGAGCTTACTTAATGAGGAGGATAATAACTCTATATATACATTTTTAACTAAAAAGGATAATTTTGTAATTCAAAATCATAACAATACTGATATCGAGTATACTGTTCAAGGTAATTTAAATTTATCCTCATATGAAGATACATCACTCCAAAGTATAAACGAAACACAGTCACTGCTTTCCGCTGTTACAGACCCTGTAGGAGCTGAAGCTAAATTTAAATTTATTGAGAGTGTAGGTGTGGGTTCCGCCTCCTGGACGACAACATTCTGGGGATATAGTAATCGTGATGTGATAGATTTTTCCGGGGTTAGTTATAAAGCGACTGGATTCGGTGACAGTAATAACCTAATTCTAATTACACCGCGGCATGCAATAGGGGTAAGTCATTTTAATGACGACCCGGGAGCTGGTGATATTGCATATTTTTATGATCAAACTACTGGTAATTCTGTATCTGCTACCATTTCTGCTGCATCGGATATAGGGAATGATTTAAGAGTTATAAGCTTTAGTCGAGATATATCTACTGCTACAACATCTACCGGAGCTGCAGGGAGTATTAAACTATATAAACTTCCGCGTTTTGAGAACGAGGTAACACCTCATAAATACCCTGTAATAAATCAAGCAGGTAATTATACATTTAGTAATGATCACCACGCTGGTTTAGGCACGCCACGAGTAATTAACCAAACTCACCGACGTCGGAACTTTCAAGAAGAAATAATTTCGTTCGTAAGTAACTATATAACGGTTGACTTTGGACCGACAGGAATGCCGGACTATCGTCTGACAAATGTTTCACCAAGTCTCTCCTCATATAACTTAAGTTTATCTGGTTTAAGTGGTGGTGATAGTGGTGGGCCAATCTTTATACCGTATAGTAATGAACTACTTCTTACCGGGCTGTGGCAAACAAGGTTGATTTCAAAGGCCGGGAGTTCAGTCAACATTGGTAATACAAAGATTCAAAGCGATATTAGCGCCGGAATGGAAACAGTAGGAAATACATGGGGATATAAACTATCAACGGTTCGCTTAAGTTAACCGCGGTATAAATATATACAATGGGAGCATTGGTAAAGGCAAGCTTAAGCGCTTTGAAATCAGAATCTGCAGAAATTTGTCCTGTAGATTTAGATTTAGATCAATTCAAAAGAACATACTCTGGCGGTTTTGATTTTAATTTTATAACCGCATTATCTGGGACCCAGAGCTTTAAAAATCTAAATTTTACTAATTTTTACTTAACGGATGAATACACGCTTGATAGGGTAACTACCTTTACAGGAGGCAGAATAGTGCCTAGAAAGATATTTTCTGCATTAAATTTTGCTGCGGAAGCACCGGGATATCTAACATTTAATAGAGCAGATATAAGCAACTTCAGAAGAACTAACGACTCTTATAATACACAGTACTATGGTTACCCCGGGGTAACTACTGATATAAATAGCGCAGATAATTTCGAAATTGAATTAATAAACACGTATCAGTGTAGAATTGCATACATAGTAAACAACTATAAATTTTATCTAGTGGTTAGTAACGACGTAGAAGAGGGTGGGCAGAAAAAGGTGTTATTTGTTGGCGAAAATAAACTTTCATTAGATAGTACAAGGTTAGAATATTCTATAGTAAAAGGTGGGTTAGATATAGGGTCTGATTTTATAAGTTTCTTTTCTACTAAATTAGTAAATCCTAGGTCAGCTGAAACAAGTAAATATATCCTCGAGAGTAATGGAACCACTTTAGTAGCACAGAGTTTATCTGGGGTGTCAAATGCAAATGCATTTTACTTTACTGCTAGAGCTATAAAGTTGGGAGGTGAAATCGATTTAAGTATACCGTCGCCTTATGATACATCCTTTGTTACATATAATGAAAATGGTTCAAAAGTAAATACAGATAAAAGTGACTTTCATCTACCCTCTAATTATTTGATCCATACTTCATCAAATTCTACAAAACTTAAATTTGATATTTTAAATTTAAAAAATATAGCTAATAACTTTGATGAATTTGTTTCATCTAATAACTTACTCTCTTCTAGTGATACTAACCCGTTATATGTAAAAGGGTTAAGAAAGTACACTAGTATCTTTTCTGATATCGATAGTGAAAAGAATGAAGGATTAGCACTTAATTACGTTTATAATAATTTTAACGTTAGGATAAAACAGGGTGATACGTACTTTACTACACCATCTTCTCTAAATCCATTCTCGCAAATTAATATTAATGATACTAAGTTTGTCGATTCCGGATCATTTAGCTTTACCCAACCTTTCCTGTCAGATAGAGTATATCAACTTGATGATGAAGGTGGAGTAAAGAGTGAGAATGCGACCTATCTATGCACCTGGCTCTCCGGAGGTATAGGAAAGCGTGGTGTTTGGGTAGATCGGTATTTTTACCCCGACTTAGCCTCTAAAGAAGAAGCTCTCTCTTCTAATGATACAGCGTGGGCGGTGACATATGATTCATTAGTAGAAAATCTAATAAGAAGTAATAGTAGTTTAACATCTTCAATAAAGAAAAAACATATTTTTGATAAGAAGAGTGATTTGGTATTTGAAGCTAATAAAAGGTATCGTTACGAACGAATTAATAAAGTGGAGCTTGAAAGGAGAGAAACTGTTAACTTCTGCGAGGGTGTTGTGCTTAGAGAGCAGATAAACAATTACTTTAATGTAATAAACGATAATGGTGGATTCTCATTAGGATTTAACATAATGAGTAATGCTGGTGATTTTACTATAAGATCAAGAAGAAATGAAATCAACGGTGGTTTTGAATTAAATAAAAAGGCAAATGGTGAGTTGGATTTTACTTTTAATCTTTTTGACAATTCACCGGAACCGCCTTCTGTACAGTCTATAGGTAAAACATTCTCTCTTAATCCGTTTATTACTAATACAATATTTTTATCGTTCGATGCTATAAGAGGAATTTGTAATCTATATATAAACTCTGAAGTTGTGTATTCTTTTAATGTTAAGGCTTACCAGATGTTAAACAAGATGATTCTGTTTGGTATAATAGAGATAATCGGTAATGGGGGGGTAGTAGAAAATGTCGTAAGAACTAATCAAGAGGATAGTATATATATTAATGATATATATCTATCAACTTCACCATTATCTGAAGAAGAAGAAATAGCAGCAGTGTTTATGCAAAATCTAAATGAAATCCAAGATATAACAATATCTCTTCCTTGTGGTCAGCGCAACCTAACAGATACAATAACCACAGTAAATTCTATAGGAACTAATTTGAAGCATAGAAGCAATGTAGTTGATATAAATGTAAAAAATTTAAATATACAAGATAGTAGCATTACAGAAGAAGTTAAAACTATGATTCTTAATAATATAACACCTTCTTTACCTGAAACTACCACTATTAATGATGTTAACTTTATAGATTACAAATGATATCTTATTTTAAATATACTTCAGGTGAATCGTTTACTTTAAGTAGTGGAGATTATACAGGACTTTTTAATGTTGTAGATGGGAGAGCCTTTTCAGGTAAATCACTTTCACCAGCTTCAACACCTCTAAGTTCTAAAGGTACTTTTATTGGTAATGCATTTCTAGCAAAAAAGGAATTTGATAGAACGGTACAGGTACCGAGAATTAATGAAATTATTATAAAGCCTCATATATCACCAAAAGATATTATTGACCAGTCATTTATAAATACTAACCTAGATATATTAAACAATAATAACTTAAACTTATATGCATTGAATATTGTCTCTGACACTCAGATTGTTAATTTTCAATCTAATAGCAAGGGTAGTGACAGTTTCCTATTAGCGTTATCCAGTTTGAGTGAATCGAAAACCGATGAAGTTAATATGGTTAAATCTAATATAAATGCTATTAATGTGTTGCCGTTTTCATCCATACGTATGGGATCTGACGGACAAATAACGGCAGCTAATAAGGTGCCAAATAAGTTAGTAGGAATCGATAAATTAGATGCAACTATAAGCTCCACCATGGTAGTAAACAGAGACCAAACTTTTAATTACTTTACGATTACACCAACTGAAACTTTAGCTTTTTCCGGGAGTTTCGCGAGAAATAGCCCTTTTACCTTTAGAGAAGATATTACTGATGTTATACCGGCCGACACTAAATTAACTTATGATAATAACACGGATACTTTATATAATCTAGGTAAAGATCCACGCACCGGGGCGGATAGTTTAATAGGGTACGATTTTAGTTTTTATAATACCTGTGGTGAGTGGAAAATTAAAGATATCTTTAATTTTGATAAAGAAGTCATACAGGGTAATTTTAAAATTGGAAATGACCTCAAGGGTGCTTTAGTTGTATTAGATCCAGCTACAGGTAAGGTAGGCATAGAGCTTACTAATAAATACTCAAATGAATTTTACGGCACTATAAGCCCACTTACTAATAACGAAACTATAATCGATTTCGATATAAGAGATACTGATGATTCTGTATTAGTTTTAACTAACCCGCTGACACCATTGTCAGAAACCGTGGGAGTTATAAACAATGGGCAGTTAACCCGGGAGGACCGAACTTTTAACCCATTTAACGTATATCATATAGATTCGGACTTGGTCGAAGACTTTAAGCTTGGTTTAAATTTAGCGCCTAGTATAGTTAGAAGGTACGAGCCTAATAGTTTATTTTATAAGTCTTCTGACATAAAAACCACTATTAAATTTTCAGACAACGATTCGAATATGTTTATACTTCAGGATAAAGGATCGGCTACAACGAGATTTATAAGTAACCCACAGTATCCTGCTGGATTTTTAAGTACAGCTAACTTACAGTTTTTACCGAATTCATATTTCGGGTTTATTGAAGAGCGATTTGGCCATAGTAGAACGGCCTGGAATAGTAATGGTCTCCCTTCTAACTTTTTTAATTATATTAATTTTTTAACGGCGGAGAGCGCCGGTAATATTTATTACCTCCTACAAAACGTAGGCCGTTTGTATCTATCTAAATCTACTAAGTTAATATACAATAATATTTTACCTTTAGATTTAGCAAATACGTATGATAGAGAGCTAGGCTGTGAGTCGAGTTTAGGAATCTCACTTAATAGTGAAATGGAATCTATTTTAAAAGATACATTAAAAATTTATGTGAACTTAGCATCAATAGTGACTGGCAGTTCTATAGAAGGGGTCCCTATACTTGGTAAGTTTACATCGTACCCAAATATTCATTTAGATTTTAGAGATTTTGAATTTCATGAAAATGAAGAAATTAATTATAATGTAGTATCTCGTGTATTTGATAGTTTATATACCCTCCAAAGGAACGTACTAGATAGTATTTTGAATAACTAGAATAAATAATAATATGTCAGCTAGCTTACAAAATGAATTTATATCAGATGCGTATACGTCGTTGCTTCATTTAAGCGGTGGTGGTCTTTATGCAAACCCACCTAAAAGAGATGTTTATGACGGAGCCGGTGATAAGACCGGGTTTACTTTAAGCGGTACAAAGGTAATAGCTAATAATGTCGAGCTACCAGAGCAGCATGTTGACTCTCTTGACGCCGTGAACAATCAAGTTACTAGTTTAATTGATATGTTTTTTCCGGTTGGTTCGATCCAGATGACAATGGATAATATCAATCCCCAGACTAGACTTCCAGGCACTAAATGGGAATCAGTTGCTGCGGGAAGATTTGTAGTAGGGGTAGGTGGTCAGAATCCAAGTAACGATTACGGTCAGTATAATACAGCAAACAACATTGGAGGTATGGGCCCGAATCATGATGGTCTTGATTCACACGTCTCACTAGTACAAGATCAGATGCCGGCACATACACATGTTCCAAATAGTATTAATGCACAATTTGGTAACGTTGTAACTTGGACAACATCTGAAGATGTTCCTGGTGGTGGCGAGGGTGGGGCTATAAATCAATCGGTTCCAAACACAGGTACTGAATCAATCGATCCAATTTATGCTTTTCCTGCTATACAACCAGTAGCACAAAAACTTTCTACTGTTGGTACTAACCAAGCATTTAGTATATCTCCTGTAAGTTATGGAGCTTATATATGGCGAAGGGTAACACTAGTAGCTGTAGTATAAATTGACAATTACATAATAACAATAATTTTTTAAAATGGCGGACGTAAATATAGTAAAATTAAAAGTAAGACGCGGAACTCTCGACCAGCTGCTGTCTATTGTACTTGATCAAGGTGAGTTAGGATACACTCTCGATACTAGACGGTTGTATGTTGGTGACGGCGCGACCGTAGGAGGTAGAGCAACAAGTAACTTAAACTACGGACCATTTAATTTAGATGCTAGTTTAGGTAATATAGTAGGAGCTGAAGTAGGTGATCTAGGCTACGCGGGCAATAAATTATATATTTTATCAGGCTCTAACTATGATGCTACACTTTCTGGATATGCATATGTAGGGAATGTACCAGGATCAACTCTAGACTTTGGAGCAAATAATACTTTAATAGTAGCTAAGAGTTCTTTAGATTCGAGTGAATTTGCTAGCACTATATTTGGTGATGGTATTACAAAAGTAGGTGATACTATTGCAGTAGATTCGAGTACAGAATTTTTCGAAATATCTGCCGAGAAGATTAGTGTTAAACAGAATGTAATCGGTGAGAGAGAAATTCTTAATACAGCTCTCTCTAGTGGTCTTTCAGGTGGAAATGGAGAGCCAATCGTAATAGTAGCTGACACTGGTCAATTTCAATTTAACACTAATGGAGTTTTACAATTAAAAGGAACAGGAACGCACACCGTTATGTTCTCTAGCTTTAGCCCATATTCTATAGGCGCTGGGCTACAGCTAAACTACAATACACTAAAATTAGAAGCATTATTTAAACAGGTAGATAGTTCATTAACCTTGTCTAATAGTGGGATCCTTTCTATAGCTAATGGATATACAACCAATTCCAGTGACACTTCCGGAAGCGAATTTCCGTTCTTGAACATATCTAACGGTATTATCAATGGAATGGCAAGTTCTATTTATGATGTTGTAACTGCTACTGGCCTATCTGGTGCAAACTCCGGTAGTGATGTACCGGTTGGAACTATTTTACCTCATGCACGTGCCTTTACAATCATTCCCGATGGTTACTTGCTTTGTGACGGTAATATATATTCTTCTACAGTTAATTCAAATTATAGAGAGTTATATGATGTTATCGGTAACAGGTATGACACAACTAATGGATTTCCATCACCAGGTGGAGACTTCTTTAGAGTACCAGCCTTAACCGGTGGTAATGTATTATTATATGGTTCTGACGCAGGTGCGCCGGATTCTACAACATACTACTTAAGCGGTGATACAGTGGACGATGGTACTGCTTCACTAAGTGCGCAAGGATTTAACTTTATTATTAGGTACTCTTCAGCGGAGGGTAACAATGAACTGTTTAACGGGGCACCAAACCAAGTATCAAGAGGTTATCAAGGTATGTATAATCAAAAAGTCTACGAGGCTAGAGATTGTAACGGTGCTACCACAAGATTAAGTTCGGCAGGATTTATAAGGTTTGCACTATCCGGGGCAAGCAGAAGACCGGGTTGCCAAGAACCTTTTGATAGATTTGCAATTCCTGTATTCAACTGGTAAATTAAATATATAAGACAATGGGTATAGAAATTCTAGAAAACACATTATTAAGACTCCTAGTTAGGAGAGGGACCAACTATGATAGACTACAAATTACACTTGATAGTGGTGAAATCGGTTATACAACAGATACTAAAAGGCTGTTTATTGGTGACGGTACAACAGTAGGTGGTAACTTAATAGGAAACAAATATAAAGGCAGAGCTGAAAACTTAACAACCCTAGCACCGGTGGAGATTGGTGACTATGCATACGATACAGACAATTACTGCTATTTTGTATGTATATCTGGAACAGGTACACTGGGTACAGATTGGCTCCAAGTCGCGACTAATAATCGCGCTGGAAATGAAACTATAACAGTAGATGTTTCCGCTGGAGTTTCAGTTGGCACATTATCCGCTGGTAATTTTTCTCTAGATGCTTTCGGCGAGGGGGTAACCTTAGATAGTTCAAATCGTATTACTCTTAGTAGTAGTATTGTAACAAATACTATTATTCAAAAATCTACTGATGCTGCTGATTACTTTACTATACCCGCAAAATTAAAAATTAATAAAATTAATTACACATTCCCGGGAGGCGCGCCATCGAGCAACACTTTCTTAGAATCTAATGCGTCCGGTGACCTCAAATGGGGTAATCCAAATATTCTATTAACAGGAGTTGCACCGACAACAGCAGCTCTAATTCCTGTGGGTACTATAGTACCTTATATATCTACTGCTGGTAACTCATATTTCCCGAATGGGTGGATTCCATGTGATGGTAGAGAAGTATTAGGGTCTGATTACCCAGAATTATCAGTAATTATTACTACTCAATATGGTGGTACGGTTTCTAGCTTTAAGGTACCTGATTTTACAAGTAAGGCATTATATGGTTCTGATGATCCGTTTAATAGTACACTATACCAAGTTACCACGAGTAACGGCCTTTCTAGTCAATCATCATTACTATCTGCGACCGGGTCATTGTATATAATTAAAGCGGTTGGTGGTGTTACTAGTCCAACGCTTACAATTAGTAAGAACCTGTCCGCATTTGTAAACAGTGAAAACATTACCGGTGTGGAAACTAACCCACTTAGCGGTAGCTTTAGAATTGAACGGCCATTACCGGGCGTTTGTATACTCAATACACCTGGAACGTTTGCTAGCGGATTCCAAGTGCCTGGTGGTATTGAGTTTGTTAAATTTTATGTTACAGGGTCTGGTGCTACCGGCGGTAATAAAACTGGTGGAGCAGCGTCAACTATAACCGGTTATATATCAGCCCCAGCTGGAACTGTTTTTAGTGTTACCGTAGGGGCTAACCCAACAGGTATTAATACAAACGGGAACACAAGCTTAATAAGTAAGGATGGCGGTAACCTTGCTGTTTCAAACGGCGGTCGAACGTCTCCGGGTTCAATACCGTTACACGGAGAAGGTACTATTAATACAGGTAGTCAATATGTTGCAACAGGTCACGTATTAACCGGTGGTTACGGTGGGATAGTTAACGTTGATGCATGTCATAATGGTGTTGGAGCTGCCTCGTATTGGGGTGCTGCGCCGGCGCCTGGTGCAGGCGGTGGAGGTGAAAACGGAAACGGTCCTCCAGTGTATTGTATCGGTCCTGGTATTGTAAAATTCGAGTGGTCCTAGTTGATATAACGCTGCATACGTATAAATTTGTATATGGCCGATGAAATAATAGTAGAAGGATTAGATTACTGTGATTTTGTAATTCTTAAGAATATTTTAAAATCTCATACATCTTTTTCTATAGATCAAGCTACCGAGATCGAACAAACAAACATTCTTTTAGATAAAATTGAAGAAATAATACAAGTATTTAAAGAATAAATACTAGTATGAAGGCAAGTTATCAGAGAGGAGGGGCACTTTGTGAAGAATTCTCTGATTTTGTCTTATATGACGATGAGCTTGATAGTATATTAGTTAATGTTCATGAAGATTACTTTAGTACGGTGTTTAGAGAATTAAGAAAGCTTGGATATATTTTAATTTTTAAAACTAAATTAACCACAACTAATTCTTTAACCTGTACTTTTATAAGAGGTTGAGTAATTAAATATACTTACATGGCTTTTCCTAGTGACATTACGTTGCCAAATGACGCAAGATATTATTCTTTTATAGAAACTAAAAGAAAATATAATTCGAATTACGATATAGTATGGTCTTTTCAGTATAAACTACCTTCAAGAACGGTTCAATATGCTTTAAGCAATATAGAACAACCAGACTACCAGGTAGGGTTTTCTACTTTCTTAACGACATTATCTTCTCCAATTTCAGCATTACCGGGGCAATATCTCGGAGACTCTGACCCTTCATGGATTTTATCCGGTGGGAAGCTAACAACAGAAGATAGTCAATCCCTCCTAACAGAAGATGGACAATATATTGAAATCGGTTCTCGAGAACTAAGCGGTACTCTAATTAAGATAGCGTTTGATACAACAGGATATTACGCAGTTAGTGGGCGTGATAGTAGAACGGGTGTAGATGTAATTGACAGAAAAAGAGAATCTGTTATATTAAGAGATTATAATCATAATGTAGTATATAATGAGCATCTTTCTTCTATATCTACGTCTTTTAGTACACTTTCAACTGAGACGTTTAGAACCTTAAGATTTAGATATGTAAATTTAGGACAAAAGCTATTTATTGATTACCATGATTCAAACACTACAGCATACACCACACTAACTACAATTGATTTAGGGTTCAGACTAGAAAATTATAGTAATTTAGATAATATCTATTGTGGGTTCTCCTTT
>TARA_R110000824_G_scaffold9681_3_pt1 | contig 20349 bp, 18 predicted proteins | sample TARA_R110000824 | Tara Oceans TARA_R110000824 (sample SAMEA4397747) | marine metagenome | biome: Polar Biome; feature: [MES] marine water layer (ENVO:01000295) within the mesopelagic zone...; material: water (ENVO:00002006), including particulate matter (ENVO:01000060) such as......
GATACAGAGGACCAGTACTATTTAAGCTTACCTAATGCTTGGTTCCCGCTGGATTCGGTTACTTATCAGGCTATGCAAGATAATCAAATAGTGGCAAAGGCAGTTATACGGAGCATGGTTGAACGGATAGCCGCAGGAGGGATACAATGGGCAGCCATGGCACATAACACTCCATCCATCTCGCCTTCTATTCCGAAGTTTAATACAAACCTCGTCTATATCTAAGAATAGATTAAGACAATAAAAAACCCAGTAGGCTTGCGCCTACTGGGTTAGTCTTTTTACGGGGACCACCCCAAAGAACATATATTAAATATTAACCAAATAGCATAACAGATTCAGCGTCTTTTGCCTTAGGGACGATTATTCTAAGTAACCCATCCTTAAAGACAACGTTAGCCTTTTTAATATCATACTGAGCATCAATCTTAATAGAGAAGTCTACGTCTTTTCCACTAATTCCATGATGTAGGAGCATGTGAGCCCGTAGAGGCTCTTCCTTTTTGGCTCGTACCGTGAATTGGTCGCTTCCGCCCACAACTGTAACTTCTTTTTCTTTATACCCCGCAAGAGCAAACTCGAAATGTAGCGAATTTTGGTCTTCCGACAGGTAGCAATTGCTAATCGGGTATTTCGGCAATCTACAGCTTTCTCTTACTTGCTCTGGCTGTGGCTGGTCAAAGCCGAGTTGTAGCTCATTGAAGAGCTTGTCAAAATGTGTAAAGTAATGATTCATAATTTTTATTCCTCCTTTCGGCAGGATTTAGAAGACTAATTATTTTTTGTGTTACGTCCTCTGTTTTATGGAGAGTTTTATCTACCCCATCAGTTTCGACAATCAGGGAGTATCCTGATTTGCCAAGTGTAGCCTTATATAGGCGGGTACAGTCTCGCATTAATTTTGCATAGCGAGCGGTGCCTTGTTTAGCTTTCTCCTTTATTATAGTCTTATATGGAACCATTTGCAGATAAACTTTCTTGGTATCTATAATTTGAATCGTTTGACCTTGTTGGAAGGTGTCGACAGAACCCCATCTAATTTTAGCAGAAACTATACCATCCACATCTAGGGTAGATACTAGTGGGAGTATAAATAATAAAAGTTTATGAATCATGTTAAAAAAGGCTCTAAGATGGCATTGTTAGGGGAGAACTATTTTCCCCCGATGAGCAATTCTCATATAACGTACCGAAGAGGTCGGAGTATTGAGAAAATAATGTCAGCCATATTACATCATAGCCCGTCTGTGGTTTATATATGCCCGACAAAAGGTGTAAACATTAACATGTTACCTCTGCTTCTGCTGAACGATATAACAATCAGGTTAATCATGCCATCTAGGGCTTTCTTTTCTAATTTGAACGCGGAGGAAAAAATTATCTTAGACCACGCTTGCCAACTAGCTGATAAAATAATTATCCTTAGCCAGGAGAAATCAGACCCACTCCGTTTTGCACACGACTGGTATACAGCTAGCGCAAGAGCAATTAAGAATTCCGACTGGGTTCTTATAGCCCATTCAAAGGGGGGATGCAATCGAGGATTCGAGGAGTTAGTGCTAAAGTTCGATGAAAATCCTACGCCTGTGCTGGCAGTTGATTTTGGTGAGGGAGCATAATATCCTCAAACTTGTCCCCATACATCTTGATGAAAGCTTTCCGGCTTTGATTCCACTCATCCTTCATCGCACCTTCTCCGGCGGAATGATGTAAAATCATTAAAGGGATAACCTTATTTATTTTTCCTTTTTTGTTTGCTTGGATGGAATAAAACATATCGTAATAATCCCAATCTCCTACAAATTCTTTGGGCTTGGTTGTTTTAATGGTGTTAAGAGTAGCCCCTTTCGCTACCATAAAAAGTCCGTCCACTACTTCCACCTCCCCATAGCCTCCGTAATAAGTGGGCACAGAAGTAGCTAAATCGTCCCCGTGCCAAACACACCCCCGTAAGAAGGAATCCGGATGAGGAAACTCGCGACCTAATCCATGCCACCAACAACCAGTTTTGTTTAATGCTTTGGGACCCGCAACCCCCACAAAACCTGTGTTCTTATCAAAACTATTATCTATAACCTCATTAAAGGCGTCAGGGGACATGATAACTTCGATATCATCGTGGCACATAATTACAAGGTCCTTTGCCATCACTTTATGGTCCTTAAGTGCTAAAGTGTAAGCATCGAAGATAGAGCTGTGCCCTACTAAATAATGTACGTCCCACCCGGCTCTCTCTAGAAATGTCTTAATTGGACGTTCTTTGTCCTTGCGAGTTGGTATAAAGGCTAGCTTTCTCATATCTATATAATAGTAGTTTCCTATGAATCATGACGAACTAAAAGAAGAAATTGACAGGTGTCGTAATGACGCTGCGTATTTTATTAAAAATTACGTGTACATCACTCATCCCGTACGCGGGCGCGTGAAGTTCGACCTGTATCGTTTTCAGGAGAGGATTGTCAATGAATTCGGCAGTCACCGGTTTAACCTGATGCGTAAGTTCCGCCAGGCTGGTGCGACGACCATCTGCGCGGCTTATGCCTTGTGGTATATAATCTTTAAGGAAGACAAAAACGTGATGGTGGTTTCCATTGGTGACCGTGAGTCTAGGGACTTCCTTGACCGAGCTGTCAGCATGTATGATGATTTACCTAACTGGTTAAAGCCCCAGGAGATAGAGAGAAATAAACACGTTATAAAACTCTCTACAGGAAGTAAGATTAAATCCCAACCAGCTGGTGCCGGACGGGGAGAAGCAGTCTCACTCCTCATTGTGGACGAAGCCGCGTTTATTGATAAGATGACCGAGTTTTGGATGGCTATCTATCCTACTATCTCAACAGGAGGCTCTGCCTTCATTCTCTCTACGGTTAACGGCATGGCAAACCTATACTATGACCTCTACCATGATGCTGAGTTAGGAAAAAATAATTTTAATACTATTGATATTCATTGGCGGGAACACCCCGAGTACACAGAAGAGTGGGCTGAGGAAACCCGGAGTAATGTGGGAGAGAGAGCTTGGCTTCAGGAGTATGAGGGTCAGTTTTTGGGTACAGGTGAGACATTTATTGACGGGGGAACACTCCAGATGGTTAAAACCCAAACCACAGAGGATTTTTACAGCAAATACTACAATATGATGCGTATTTGGAAAGACCCCCAACCATACCATACCTATCTTCTTGCGGCGGACAGTTCTTTTGGTCGTGACCGAGATTACTCCGCATTCCATATAATCAATCTCTACAATGGAGAACAAGTAGCTGAGTTTTACAGCAATCGTATAGGATTATACGAATTCGCTAGAATCATTGCTGCCGAAGGGGTGAGGTATAATACTGCCTTTGTCTGTCCTGAGAGAAATGGTTTGGGGTTAGCCTTGATAGAACAGTTGTTTGAGATTAGGGAGTACGAGAATATGTGGACCGACGAAAGGGGGGAGATGGGATATCTTGTTAATAACAAAAATAGGGACATAATTTTAAATACATTACAAGAAAATTTGAAAACTTCTAAAATAAAAGTGAATTCAGAGAGAACTTTTAAGGAGTTAACGACTTTTATAATTAGTAAAACAGGAAAAATTCAAGCTGAAGACGGTTTTGCTGACGACCTAGTTATGAGCATGGCAATCGGAGCTACTTTAATGGGTGACATTGTAAGCAAAAGTCCTATTCCTCTTTACATGGGAGATGTGGTAGAACCCACTGGAAGAGAATTACCAACAACTGGTTTTTCAAAGGGTACATACAATAAAGAGTTCGAAGATTATAACAAATGGATTTAAACGACAACGAAAAGAAAGACGACCAGCAGCTCGATGAGAATGCTGGCTTTACATCGTTCCCGGGCTCTAATGCCTATGGAACCGGTTCCCCTTTATCTGGAAGATTTGCTGCTTTCTTTAAATCTTTTTTTACTACTAAAAAGAAGCCAGGCCGTCCTGTAAGTCGGGACCCTTACCGGGGTGACGTTGTAAAAAATGCAGATGGTGAGGAAGATGGTCCTATACAAGGTTCCGTTGGAACTGTTAAGACCGGCGCTCGGTTACCCCAAGTAGAGTATGAGCGTAGGCGCAGGTATCACGACTATGAAAAAATGGATGAGTACCCAGAAATTGGCGCTGCATTGGACATCTATGCAGACGATGCTACCCAAACTTACATCGATGGGCTGATGATTTCAGTCAATACAGAACAATTGATAGTGAAAGAGGCTGTCGAAGCTTTTGTCATGGAAACGGAATTAGATAAGTTCCTCTGGGATATTGTACGTAACATGTGCAAGTACGGTGACTGCTTTGTGGAGAATATCGTAGACATGAATAACCCGGATGCGGGTATTCAACGTCTTAAGGTTCTAAACCCGGTGTTTCTTTTTCGTCGTGAGGATAGATTTGGTTATTTAAGGGGTTTTATCCAGGAAGTTCCTCAGTCCACGTCAGATGCTACCCAATATCAGGGAAATCGTTTAACTAAAAAGAATACCATCCAATTGGACCGGAACCAATTAATCCATTTCCGTTTGCACAATTCAGACTCAAATTATTATCCTTATGGAAAGTCGATTTGTGCCCCGGGCGTACGCGCGTGGAAGTCCCTGAGAATGATGGAAGACGCGATGCTTATCTATCGTCTCCACAGAGCCCCAGAACGTCGTATCTTTTATATTGATACCGGTAACCTTCCACAAACTAAGGTAGAGATGTTTATGGAGCGTATTAAAGCTAAGTTCAAGAAAGAGAAATTCTTCAACCAAGATAGTGGTAATGCTGACGAGAGGTTTAATCCGTTGTCTGCAGAAGAGGACTTCTTTATTCCTATCAAGAACGGGCAAGGAACTAAGATTGAAACGTTGCCAGGAGCCCAAAACTTGGGAGAGATTGATGACGTAAGATACTTCCGAGATAAAGTGCTTGCTTCTATGAAGATTCCTAAGGATTTTATCGTGGAGAAAGATAAGTCCCCCGAAAGAAAAGCAAACCTAGCCCAACTGGATGCAAAATTTGCTAAAGCTGTAATGCGCGTTCAACGAGACACCGAGGTGGGCTTAACCACCTTGATTAAGCGTCACTTGGAGATACGAAAGTTCCCTCCGTCAGCCATTAAAGGCATTCGTATTTCTTTAGCACCACCTTCCGACATGAATGAGAAGAGAAAGCTAGAGCTCGAAGAACAAAAAACTCGCGTGGTCCAAGCTACTATGGGGTTAGATTTATTTTCTAAAGAATACATGTATAAGAATTTCTACAATATGAATGATTTAGAAATCGAACGAATAACCTTGCAGAAGGAGTCTGAGGCTCCAGACCCCGCAGAAGCGGCTCCTGCCGTTCCCGAAATGCCTCCACCAGGAGGAGCCCCACAGCCCGACCAGCCGGAAGGAGCATAAAAATCTAAAAGAGAAAAAATAACGTCTCTATATAAACCATACAGTCATGAACTTACAAAATCTATTTACTAATCGCAACAAAAATTTCGCTCGCCTTTCCGAGGCAGGAGATTATCTTGGACGTCGCTTGCGCGAGAACCTTGTTATCTTTGAAATTGATGACGCCCAACACACAGTTACTTATGTGACTGAATCTAATAACCTTATCTGCTGTAATTATAAGGAGTTGAAAGGTAAATTAACCTTTGAAAACTTTGTTGTAGATAATCTGGATACCATTACTTCAGACGAAGCTATCGATTTACAGGTAGAAACCCAGATTTCTAATTTCGTGGGTGGTCTAGCTTCCGACAGGTATGATGCAGCGGAATCTTCTTTTGACGATATCCTAGCCTCTTTTAGTATGCGAGCTAAAATTGAGGAGAGTCGTAAAAAGCTTACCAAACGAGTAGAACGCTTTAACGAAAGCTTTAATGTTAAAAACACTAAATCTTTTAGAAAGTTTGAGGAGTCCCTTCCGCTACTTGAGAAATTTTTGAAAGAAAATGGTGACGTTATCTCTGGTAACAATAAACTCGTTGAAGGATTGCGCCTCTCTAAGGTAGTAGGTGATACTTATGATTTGCCTAAACTTACCCTGGAAGGCTTGACCGATGAGTTTTTAGTTATTCCTGCTAATTCTAAGAAGACCTTGTATGAAATGGTTTGTGACAAAGAATTGGTGCGCAAAGAACTCCTAGAAGCCAAAGAATCTTTCACGAATATGTGGGCTAAAAATGACCGTATTGGAAGTCTCGCTTCACATATTTATTCTAACGACCTAACCATCCAGACTTGCTTGCGGGAAGCCGTTGCAGACGTACCTTACCTAGCTCTATCCAATAAAGTTGATTTGGTTTCCGTTATGGAATCCGTTTTCCAGATTACTAACCCGGGAAATATCTCAAAGAAAGATATTCGTGAGTTTGTGAACAAGATTTATGAGTTTAAGAAGCCCCTAAAGGCATTAGTATTGGAAACTTTAAACAATGTTTATGGAGTTAATGTACAGAGCTTACGATTTATCCCTTCGTTCAAGGGTTTGGCTGAGGTTCAATCCGAAGTCCTAGGAATCTTAAGCGATTGCTGTGGGGAAGGTATCCTGGCAGACGTTCTTAAGGAGTTTTCCGCGACTATGAGCCGTAAAGGTGGGGTTCAGGTTCTGGACGTCGCTAATATTCTGTCACATGTTCTAGCGGAAGCCAATGTTGCAATTGTGGACATTGACGAATCTTTTAGTATGAAGAAACTTTCGGATTATCTTGCCAACAACATTGAGGAAGCCCAATATTACGGCGATGACGACAAACTCTCCGACAACCCGGGGGAAGGAAGTGGCAAGGATAAGAAGAAAGACAAAGATTGGGGCGGCAATAAAGGTGATATCAAAGCTAAAGACCGCAAAAAAGATGACGATAGCGATTTAGAGGCTGATGAAAAAGGAGACGTTGACGACGACGATAACGACTTACCTAATGACAAGAAAAAGAAGAGTAAAAAGGGCAAGAAACTCAAAGAAGAGATTGGAAACGGAAAAGTAGGACACGAATCAGAAGATGAAGCTGAATCCCCAGCACCTGAAGAGGAGAAAGAAGAGGTCGAGTCCGAGGATGCGGAACAGCAGGAAGATGCCTCAGCCGTTGTTCGCAAGCAAGACAATAAAGAATTGGTTGCTAGGGTGGAAGACATTACCAAGGACATTGATGTTGACCTCGCAGAAGATGAGGAGGATGCTGAGGACGGCGAAGAGAAGGCAGAGACCAACGACGCAGCCACAGAGGAATAATTACTCTATCAAATAGCCTTGTTTCGTCCAATTAATTAGATTGTCCGTAAATATCGCTCGCATAATAAGGAGCTCAGATACTAAGTTATCGAGCTCCTTTAGTGTTTCTTGGGTTATCAGCTGTTTGCTTTTTAATTCTTTAATTTTAGCTTCGAACATATTAAGTCTTTCCACCATCGCGGGCGTAAGAGTGTTCAGCTGTTTTTTTTCTTCTTGTTTATTTTTCATGTTTAATCTCCAGTCCTAGTGATTTATAAGACTTAATTCTTTCCTTAGCGTGTTTTTCGAGGTAAGGGGCTCGGTCAAAGAAATCATAAATAAATACTTGGTTCTTTGATTTATGAGTGCGCAAGGCGCGACCAAGGGCTTGTAAAGTAGCAATCTCCGACTTCAGCCCACGGGCATTAATTAAGTGGCTGATTTCTGGAATATCGATTCCCGTTTGCATAATGGTAGTGCCTATCAAAACCGATACTTTGTCGTCTTTAAACGCATCGATAGTCTTTTGCCGCGTGGCTAAGTCGTCCTTGCCTTCCAACTTAAAGGAGTTAGGGATGCGAGTGTGTAAAATCTCAGCGTGTTTAAGGTCCTTAACTATTATAAGAGTTCTCGATTGATTTTGTTGTATTTTTTTGGATAATTCTACAATCATATCATTACGAGTATCATTTTCGGTTATGAACTTCTCGTATACTTCTCGGTAAGAAAGTTCCGTATCTTCCACAGTACCTACATCTTTCATAGGAATTATCTGAATAATGGGCTCAGTAAGAAATCCTTCCCCAATCAAACCCTTAGCACTCACTTCCTCGATAACTTTACCCAGCCCCGAGATTAAGTTTAACTTGCTCATAGGGTCCCGCGGGACTGTAGCAGTCATCCCTATTCTATAAGGTGCATTAGGAAAAGACTTTATGACCTTCGTAGCCACTTTTCCTTTGGCAAATTCATGGACTTCATCAAAAATGATAAACTCTGATTGTTTTAGGTGCGTATCGATTACTTTATCGATGGATTGGATAGTGCACAAGGTAATTGGTTTGAGGATAACGCCATCCCCGAATGCCAGCCCCACATCAATCCCCCATTCCCTCAACTTATCATAGGTTTGTTTGAGAAGCTGTTTCTTCGTAAAGAAGATTAAACCCGTCTTCCCATGCAAGGCTTTTAGAAGTCCCCCTAGGATAAGAGTTTTGCCTGCACCTGTTGGAGCCTTAATAATACACCCTTTAGCTTCTAAAGCCTTTAAGACCATCGACTCTTGATAATCGCGTAAGGTGACACCCGGCAATGAGATATCCTTGGAATGAGTAGCTGTCCGCAAATCCTCGATTTCGTAGTCTAACCCTAAATAAGTGAGGTCTTCCTCAATGTGGGATAAAAGACCAGTCCCAAACTTTCCTGTTTTATCAGAAAAGAAATACTTCTCTCCGTTCCAACCGCGTTTTCTATACGCAGCGGAATAGTTGTAGCCGGGTACTTTCGCGCTATATTTCTGTTTTAAAGTTGATATTAGCTTTTTATTATCTGTCTTTAAAATAGAAGAATTATTATTTACAATAATTTTTAGCATAATACTATAATAGTATTAAAGTTGAATTAACTTACACAATTATGACACAACCAGAAAAAGAAAAATCTCTTATCGAACTTGCACGGGAACACATGGACACTGCTGGTGCCAATCCAGAGCAGGGGGTTGATATTCCGGACCAACCAGCATCTTCCCCGGAACGAGTGGCGGCTATGCAGACCGAGCCAACCGTAGAACCGTCCGCGGCGCAGACTCCTGTGGCGTCTGACGTATTTGATGGAACTGTACAGGACGCGGTAGGTGATTTACTGTCTAATGTCGCGATTGGAGAAGAGTGGAGACCCCTTGAACTACCATCTCGTGGAAAAGCATACGTAGAGTCGGACGGGTTTGTACAGATTAAACCTTTTACTTTTGCAGAGGAGCGCAAGCTGAGAAGCATCAAGCACGCTAACCAAGGCGTGAAAGTAATAAAGGGTCTTTTCCAGGCGTGTGTGAAAGGTTTGAATTACGACGGCATGACCTTAGAAGATAAAAATTATATACTTTTTAAGCTAAGAGAGATTTCCTACGGAGATGAGTATACTGTGCAAGCCGAGTGCCCCATATGCGACAGTAAGAACAGTCTAACTTTAAATATTTCAAACGTTCCTGTAAAATATGCAGAGGATGATTATAAGGAACCAATCTCTATAACTTTGCCAGATAGCAAACAAACTTTAGTTTATGTTACACCCCGTTGTAATGATGAGAAATTTTTAGCAGATTTAGAAGTTTTAACAGATAATCTTTGGAGATTTATGATTTCTATTGGGAAGTACAAAGATGAAAGGATTAAAAGAGAGTTTTTAAAGTCTACTACAGTGAAGGATGTTGTTTACTTCCGAGAGCAACTAGTGTCAGAACGCTACGGAATGAAAAATAGCATGTCCTATGAATGTGCAAGTTGTGGGGAAGTAAATGAGAGCCTAATTCCCTTTAATGAAAGTTTTTTCTCAGTGAGCTAGACTCTATTAGCGAGGGTCTAGCGGAAGAAGCTTACTATCTAGTAAAACACGCTAAATTTTCTTTCCATGATGTGCTCATTTTAACAAAAAGAGAGAGGAGTGAGTTTATGGACCTTCTCATCGCGGAAAACCAGCAAGAGAAAGAGCAATTAAATGCGGCGAAGTCATCTAAATAATTAAGAGATGACAACTTTCAATGGACATACTGTAATAAACAGGGACAATAGGCCGTCCCCCATCAGCCCCGCTAAGCTAGATTTCCTATTCGTAAAGGATGGGTCTTACATTGACCCTTTTCAGGTCTGCTCCGTACATATTTTCCCAAACACGCAGTTTGGGTCCCCTGATGCCTACCTGAACCTAGTAGCGGGTTCTACTGATTACGGGTTAGTCAGTTCTACGGGCTCCGAGAGAATGGTTTTTCATAACCAGAAGACTGACCCGGCCTCAAATCCAGTAAACCAAGTGATTGGGTTTGACGCTAATATTTCAGCTATGCCTGAAGAAAGGGACTACGACTCTGCATTGCCCAACACTGCAAGCGGCATTTTTAGAACAGGGCCAGGGAAGTTTTCCGTCATACTACAGACGGGAACAACGTTTTGGGCTCCATCTGCCACTGTATTTAATGTCGACCCTCCTAATTCTAACTCGGCGTCAGGAACTGGGGGTTATTTAGATTTATGGACAATAATGGATGCAAAGGGCTCGCGGGCGCAGGTATATGCAAACGTGTTTGGGCTGACCACGGCGAATGTATTTGGCTCCACAGGACCGCTCGCGGTAACTACCAACAACCGACTCATACAACGATACATTGACATAGGCAGTAAGAAGAACCTGCAAATAAAAACTGAGCTTGTTGTTTCTAATAATACCATAAAGGAGAGCCTACGAAACCTCATGGAGACAGGAGCCTTAGTACAGACACCTCAAATTAACATTACTAAATTAAATGAGACGCCAGGGCTAACATCTAGGGTACAAATTACAGGTAAAAACAATGTGGGAGGATTTATTGATTCAGGCGTACAGCTGGATGCAAACGGAACTATCTCTTTCTTGTGGGATACGAACGCCATCACTCCCTTTTATGAGAGCGACCTCCTAGGTAGCCCTACAGGGGTGTACGAGGTCCAAGTAAAATACCAACTCCTGGATGAAACCATCTTGAGTCCGAAGTTTAAGCTAATAGTTCGTTAATATCCAATCCCCAGTCTGCTTTAAAAATGTGGGAGAGGACATACGCTTCAAAATCCTTCCTTTCCGACGCTACCCAGAAGTCGTTCCAGTCTTTAAATTCCTTCGGAGGACACAAACTGTATAGGTTTTGGTTACGTTGGGACAGAAGCCTCTTCTTAGCCTCAGAGAAGCCCTCTCTACCGCTTTCATCGTTGTCGTAGGCAATGACAACCTTCTTGCCTTTGAGCGCCTTAGCTTGGACTATAGACATCTTACAGCCTTGAGTGCAGGTAGCATTAAATCCAGCTTCGCGGAGCGTCATAGCGTCTAACGGACCCTCGGCTACCATTACATATTCCATGGAGGTATTATAGGGGTATAGTATCTCTGACGTCTTGATACCGTATAGTCCTTTGCTGGGATTCAGGTACTTAGGCTCTCGATTAACCAACGTCCGAGCTTGAAAATAGAAGGGGTTTCCTCGCTCATCCAAATAAGGAATTATTATCCTCTGATGGTAGCGACCATTTTTTCCAACAAAAAAATTAAAAGAACTTAGTTTCCGGGAAATAGCGAATTTAGAAGCTAGCCTCTTTAAATGGCTCGGGGAATTATAATCTTCCTTTGGGTTAACTTTAAGAAAATCCCTGAGGTCTCCAGCAATTGTACGACTCACCTCAATAGCTTTATTTTCTACACTAAGGGTAGATACATCAAACAGGTTCGCACCTGAGTTAAAAGCAAGTCTTTTTATATAAGCTCGTGCGGTACTGTAGGGAACATTTTCAATATGAGAAATCAGCTGAAAGAAATTCCCTTTTTCTCCTGATTTAAAGTCTGTCCATAAACCGGTGTCTAAATTTACATATAGCTTCTGCTTGCTGTCCGACGCAAATATAGAGTTTATCCGGAATTCTCGCCCAGATTCGCTGTGATTTTGTGCAAATTTTTCGGACAAATAGTCTTTAATAATAACTGGAGGTACAATCATGTTCATCAATAAGGTCTCACCCAGTAAGATTAAAGTCTACGACGAGTGTAAATTGAAGTATAAATTCAAATATATTGACTATTTACCCGAAAAGTCCACCAATACCGACGCTTTACAGTTCGGGTCATATATCCATAAGATTTTCGAGGATGGTGTTAAAGCTACCTCCGAAGAGGAGTTACACCAATTAGCCGAAACACTTAGGTCGAATTACACATTCGATAAAGAGCGGGAAATGAAGATAGAAAAATGTATAAAGAATTTTCTAAATTTCAACAACTCGTTATCAGGATGCGAGCAAGTTTCCACGGAGCAGTTCTTCGCAGTAGAGCTCAAACAAGGCTACGCTGTAAACGGTATCATTGACCGGGTAGTAAGAAGTGAAGACGGAAACTACCTAGTTATCGACTACAAAACCAGCAAAAGACCCTCCACGAAGAGGGACCTAATTAAAGACCCTCAAATGTTATTGTATGCGTACGCCATCTCTAGGATGTACACAGTGCCAATTGGGTCTGTAACCTTAGCTCACTATTATCCACATCTGGATAAATTGGTACACCTTAAGTTTTCTGAGCCTCACGTATTAATGTACATGAGAAAGCTGACACAGAAGATTTGGGAGATTAGGAAGAAAAAAAAGAATGAGTTCTTTCCCCAAGTAAACCAGTTCTGTGCCTGGTGTGGGTATAAAGATATGTGCCCTAAGCAAAACCCAGGGACTCATCTAGCAGAGTACAGTGAAGCTCTGAAGAATAAGAAGCCCAGAAAGAAGTTTATTCCGTGAACAGAGTCGATTTCTGTTCGATAAATTTCTTGTCTTCGTAGACTAGAGGATAATAATCCTCAATAGCTATCACTCTGAAGAACTCCTTAACTTCTGAAGCGGAGTATTTATGCTTCTTGATATACACAGAGGTTAAAGACGATAACTTTAACGGTCTCTGAGTGTTAAGTGAGTTTAGAACCTTTTCTTGAAAGATACTTATGAAGTGGCTACTAAACCTAAACCTCCATCTTTCTTTGAACTTTAAAGATAAACAGTAGTTTACTTGCTCAAGAAACTCGTTTAAGATTATTTGGTCTTCCATAAATTATATTTTATATATAATATAGTAGAATCTCTTCGAGTTCTGACGCATAAAATGGCAAAAAAATTAATTTCTTATTATTTGGGCAAACCACGCGAGCTGGATAAGCTTACAAAAGGCTGCCTATTCACCTTTAACTACCACGGGAAAGGTGCTCATGACCCTAAGCCATTCATAATAATGATTTCCCCCAGATGGAAGGCAAAAAATAAGGACACATATTTCACGGGGGTTAATTTGAAGACTATGAAGGCTGAGTCCAGGGAAGACATCATCCAGAAATTTGGGCATCTTCCGGTTGGGTCTGTTAGCTTTGCAGATATCAAAGCCTTTGCCCCTCAAGACCCTAACTGCTGTGTCAGGACGTATAACGAAAAAAACGTTACTGCCCTACATATTGTAGGTACTCCTGTATCCCTCTAATTTATGGCAAGCAATCAAGACCAAGACCGCAAGGAACTGCTAGACGCACTCCATGAGCTTACTAATGCAGTCCAAAAGAACAGCCAGAAGGTAGATGATTCTGTAAAGAAGCAAGGCTCTTCCAGGGAGAAGTCAGCAACGGCTACTGGTAAACTCCTTAAGGGACTAGAAGCATCTGAAAAGCTTCAGAAACTTAATTCCGTAAACCTTATTAGTACTATTAAGGGTATGACCAGTGTTCGGAGTATGTTGGGTGGTATTATTTCGTCTAATGGCCAGTTAGTGAAATCATTAGCTCAAGCAGGGCAGCTAACACGGCAGAATTACAGTGATACCTTAGAGGTTTTTAGGGGGAACAACGTAAGCCTTACCCAAGGTATAGCCGCTTTTGGTGACGTAGTCAGTATGGGTATGTCCCGGTTTGGAAAAAGCGTCCTCCTGATGGCAGGGCAGCTGAAGGTAATGGGCATACAGACAAAAGGTCTTCTCCAAAACATTCGATTCAACACTGAAGTTCTCGGATTCTCTGTGGAGAGCAGCCGCGAGTTCGCAGAGCAAATGGCCTCCTCAGCTTTGAAGTTTGGGACGTCCGTGGAGGGTCTCGTTGGAGCAGTTAATAGTATGCGGAAAGCTACAATGGACGTTGCTGCTGAATTAGGTCCCACCACAGCCAGAAGTGTTCAGGTCGCCGCTGCGATGCTGGGGCAGGGGAATAATGAAATGCAGGCTATGTTGGCTAATTTCATGACAAGTCTTTTATCTGGAACTTCTGGATTTATAAAAGCGGGTATGTTAGGCGTGACAGCTGGCTCAGGAATGAGTCCGTCTGACATTGCTCAAATTACCACGCAAGCTTTGTCGCGAGTGGGGGAGCTGGCTCCTACTCCGGGAGCTGGTGCGCAGCATGTCCTTGCGGGGTTTGAGCAGGCTAACATTCTGTCGAGACAAGATGTAGTTCTTAGTCGAATGATGGGCAACGATATTAAAAAATTGACCGCCAGTCAACTAAAAGAGTCCGCTGAGAATGCTAGTCGGATGTCATTTGAACAATCTTGGCAGAACGCACTCTTTAATGTTCAAGAATTCGCAATGAAAGCGGTAGTTGGTATCGCAGAAGTCGTATCCAGATGGGGAGGTCTTGTTGTTACGCTTTCCGTTATTGCTGCTGGGGTAGGTTTGCTAGCGGGCGGAACCGGCATTATGAAGGGTTTACTGGGGATAAAGGGGGTTCTACTGGGTCTGTTAGCTTGGACGAAAGTAAGTGCCATGTCCAAGGCTGCGGGAGGAGGCGCATCTGCCGTTGCTAGTATATTTGGAGGAAATGCAGCAGCTCTCACCGGCGCCACCGTACTGAGATTTGGTATAAAAAGGGTGTTGGCACTCGCCACAGGCGTCGCAGGACTTGCCTATGGAGCCTATGAACTGTATCAATTTTTGAACAAGGGAGAAAGTACTGGTTCCGCTGCAAGCCCAGGAAGCCAATACATGCAATCGATTATGGATGATGACTTTATAAGGTCCTTCAAGCAAACGCAAGAAGATGGTAAAAAACAGAGACAGGACATGATTAAGATTCAAGAAGAGCAGCTTGGCTTGATGAAAGGTTCCTTAACTAGTAATCCTTCGGAGTCCCCTCTGTCTGCTCTAACTGCAGAACTATCCCGTAACATGTTGGGAATTAATGCCCTAGTCGACATGGCTGGAGAACGAACAGACCTCGCTCGCAGAAACACGCTTATAAGAGAAACGAGACCCATTGGCATCGTGAAGCCTGGAGGGTAATTTATTATGGTATTTTTTGATTTTAATTTAACTAACGACACCAAACGTGGTACATTAACTAACGTAGGGACGCAGAACGTGTCTAGACTTAACGACCAACTTGGACCCACACAACGGTTTCAGGTAAATCAAGCTATTGAAAGCCGGGGCGGACTGCGGTTCAATTACGCTTACGGAATGGGTACAAGCCCGGGTGCAAATAATGTTGCCCTAGGCGCAACCCAGTCCAAAGGTCCGGCTGTAAGATGGTTACCTTTTTACGAAAACCCTATGATTGTAGAAAGCCGTCGAGCGAATTACGCTAATACTGATATCTACCTGCGAAATGAGCCAATTAGACTCTACACGGGGGCTGAGGCTCGTAAGTTCAAGGTGGATGTACATTACAGTGTTTACCACATGGCTATGATGTGCCCTACTAGTCTCTTACTTCAAATGTTTACGGGTGAAGAGCGGTGGATTGCTGATGGTGAAATGATGGCTATTAAAAATTATGTAAGGGACACTGTGGCTAGGGATGTGGGACTTGCAGATAACTCCCATGGAGACTACGCTGGAATGAATGAAGCTATTAAGCAGATGCATGAAAGAGCAGCAGACGGTTCTGAGGGTCCCTATGGTCCCATACCTACAAATGTAGATTCTCAATTTAATGTCGGGTTGGTGTACACTATGTTTGTTACGAAAGGCTACCAAGAAATTTTTGGTCTTCTTCAGTATGCCCTTAACCACATCCGCAGTTCTGTCATAGGTACTAACTCTATGCCAGTGAAAGGTCCCCCAGTTGTTGAGTTAAAATGGGGAACTATGTATAACTTTGTTCCGTGTGTGGTAACGGATTACCGTATACAGCCAGTTGAAGAGGCAGGGTATGACCCTAAATCCTTGATGGGTCAACGGTTACGGGTGTCCTTGAGCCTTGAAGAATTCCACGCTCAACACGGAAACCTGTGGGGAGACCCGTCCATAACAGGGGAACTGCCTGGATGGGACTCCATCATGACTTTTGGAGGGATGGATGACCCTCAGTCCGTTCCTGTTGGACCTTTTGCAACTGACTATCAATCTGTTAGAGATAGTGTCAGGTTTAGAACTAATCCTCAGTCCGTTCCAATTCCTGGTGGTGGAGGAGAAGTCTAATGGCATTCTTTAATGATAGAGCCCAGATTTTCACCGGCAAAGTTGTTTCTCATAGAGGAAAGACTTTAACCGATATAGGAAGTTCTGCCAGTTATAGAAAATTTATGCAAAATGTTTATAACGCAACTAACTCAAAAGTTGCTATAATACCTACGAACATGGAAGCCCGGCCAGACCTACTTGCTTATGCCGCTTATGGGAATGAACTCCTATGGTGGCTCATAGTTGCTGCCAATCATGCATATGATTATGAAGTAGACCTCGCTGCTGGGAACCAGATTATAATTCCTCAAGTTTAAGATGCCTCCCTTTAATGACCGTCCTGATGCAGCTCCTGGACAGGGGAGCACAGACACTCGCGCTTATAATGCTAACGAAGTTGCACAGGTGTTTATGTCATTTGATAGAAATGATTTAGAAGGAGACCTTAAAACCTTAACGAACGGCTCAGAAACACTTGAACCTGGCTTTTACGCAAGGACGGACGCTCTGGGGGTAAGGAGTAGTTTGGAAAGATTTGAAGTTGACTTTGCTTATGGAAGTAACACGTCGATGTACAAAATCCGATTACTGAATCCTACAACTGAATTAGAGTATTACTTTGCGCAGTTTTTTAGCCACGCGTACCCAGCCTCTCATGGGATTATATCAGGGTGGGTAACTGAGGAGAAAAGAAAAGAACACCTGAAGAGTGTAACTGGGGATACGGATGAATATTATATGGACACTGGTCCTGGTAGCCGAAACGTAGTTCCCACAGTTTATATTAGGTGGGGTTATGGTACGGGGGAAGAGAATGGCTTGTCTCAAATTCATAAGTGCCGTGTTAGTGATGTAAGGTATCAGATGAATGCGAACGAGGATAAAGTGGTTGAACTCATGCTCGTGGATTTGTTTTCTTTTACTAGAACTTCTAATATTTACAATAAGCGTGAACATATTGCCATGACCCCTTGGAAAGATGAATCAAATCCAAACGGGAAAACACCCTCGCAGATGATAATGGAAGTATTAGGGTACTTTGCTACAGTGTACCCTGAACTGTTTATTATTTCCGATTTGAGCAAAGCCAGCACATCCGATATGAGTTTTGCAGATAAGTTAGATTCACACGTTGAACTACTCGGTCTTAGCCTGGCAAAAACGGCTCAGCAGAAGGCCGAGAACCAGTTCAATCAAGGGCGTCAGGGGTTGCTTGCAGAAGGTGAAACGACTCGAGTAAAGGTTGGGGAAGAGCCATCGTTGCCCGACGACAAATACCGCACATCGATTTACGAAGATAGTAGAGAAACCTGGCAGGAGGTCCAAGAGCGTCTGGAATCCGCGGAAGAAGGCTCCGAGGACGCCCAGAAAAGAGAGAAGCTTGAAGAACAGCTCAATGCTCCTATAGCTACCATGACGGAATGGGATAAACTTCGCCAAAAAAAGGGGGAGGTAGGTGAAGCTTTTAAATTGCAAGCCCTTAAAATATTCTTTGAGCAAATAGGACTTCATTGGGAAGTAAACACTGATGATAAAGTGAAAGTGTTTACCAACGGAAAGCAAAGTACAGACCAAATAGACAGTGGTTTCGTATCTCACCAAGATGCTATTGACCACGCGCATACGGAAGCCGACAAAAGCCTAAAAATATTTTTGCCTGACTACGTAAAAGAAAAGCCCCCTTCCCTTTTCAACTCCTCCAACGTATCCGACTCCGCAAATAGATTATCTTTTTGGCCACCAATTTTGGATTTTTCTGAGGCTCCAGAAATTGCAGGAGCACCAATTGCAGGTATTGCTAATATTGGTATTCATGCAGATGGAACCGCGATAAATGAATATGATTTTGGGACTGCATACGGTTCCAATGGAGCTTCCCCTTTAGAAGACAAAATTATTGTAAAGTTTAATGAGGTTATGCTAGATGAGGTCATCCAATATGAGGGCAACGACACGAACGGAGACAGCACATTTAGCGAAGTGCCTCGTGTAAAATTTTTCGGAATTAATGGACCCTCTGAGTTGAATTCGGAGACGGCATCTGGAGAAGGAGGAACTGGATATTACTTATTTAATCCGAATACCCTTCCTCCGGGGGTCACCCTATCAGGAAACCCCAACAATACCGCATTTTTGCTAAGAGAGTATCCAACGTCGTACGCGGCGGCACTTGAGAGTATTCTTACAGTTTCTTCGGCAGGATTTGAAGGTATGGCCCCTTTTACATCCAGCCCTTCTGCAGCCGCCTATCCCATGACCACCATTCAAAAGGCCCCACCTGAAGATAGTCCTAGAGAACTTCGGTTCATGACCGAAGAGGAGAAGACAACCGCTAAAGGTCTGGGGGTTGCCCCCTTATGGCTGACCCCAGGACCCGTAAACTCGGTCAGAAACTGGGGTATGGAGCGTCCCGCAAACCAACTACACTATTTTCAAGAATGGACAGACGGCTATACCTTTTCCTACTCGGATTTACTGAGAATGTTTCCTCAAAGCATATACCTAGAAGCCGCTGCGAATCCTCTAGCTACAACTTTTCCCGCACTGCTGTGTGAAGTGCGTACTCCCTATCAGTTTAGTATGGGAAATTATGATGAGGAGGGGCTAAGTGAAACCTTTGTTCCACCCTTTTATGCTCCGGCAAATGTTGCTAATGAAAATGAAGCTTATTGTTTAGGAAAAGATAGAATCAGAAAGCTACTTCCGGTACCGGCTGATATGTCCTTTCACCCTACCAAGTACCCTGTCCTCAACAAACAAGATTGGACATTGCTAGATTTTAGTCAGTCCGGTCTTATGACTGGTACTGGAGTAGAGAACGAATTTACCTCTTGGAGGGAAACCTACTGCCCCTGGTGGGAAAAACATGTTACGCACAATGGCACCGCTGTCTATCCTGAGCGGTGGGACTATGGATTGGAGTCCGGCGTAGAAACGGCGAGACCGGGTAGCCTGGATAATTGGGAGAGAATCGTAAATCAGCAGTTATATTTAGAGCCTACTGCCGAAACCTGGAAGTACTTATCCGATATTCCTGTAAGTATGTATGAGGAAATCACGGAAAAAGACCAAGCCAACCCAATTTGGGAACTAGAGAGTCAGTGGATGCACACAGCCCCACCTGAACAAGTACCTAAAGAGGTTAAACTCCCAGCAGTGGCTAAACTAAATGGGTATCTTTCGCTGGGCACTGACGGGGATGCCCCTAATATCAGCACCTCTTTGGAAAAAGTTGTAAATGCTCTAAATAGCTGGCTAGCAGACTCCTCCTCTAAGATACAGATTATTGTGTTGGATTTGAGTAGGCTAACAAAGACCCAACAAAGAGAGTTCTTGGAGGACGACACACGCTTGCCGGACTTCAATAAGGAGGAGAAGCAGAAGCTGCTTGATGAAAATAAAACTTTATTATTTGTTGCAAGTGATGACACTATAAATAATTGGACTAGTAGATTGATTAATCCCGTATACTCTTTTCCTGAAGTAAATACAGGGAATGCAGGACAGGAGGGGATTATCTTTTTAGATTATGCTACTAAAGATTCTATTATCACGGACCTAAAGTTTGAAGGGGAGTACCGATGGCTCTTGGGTGTATCCCAAGCTGTATTTATGAATAGATATTTCGGAAGTCTGAATGAGTACTTTGATAGCCAAACTGCGCAGGGCCGCTTGATTAATAGATTCCTTGGCCCAGCTCTGTTGGCAAAGATTAATCAGCTCCGTGAAAATCCTGAAGGTACAACGTTCGAAGGATATACCTTAGGCGAACTTCAATCTTTGAAAGAAAGGTATGATAGACGTCCAGGACAAATTGAGTCAGAGACGTTTATCGATTCAGATGTACTGGCCCTTCTCCCTGGTTTGGTATCATATTACTCCTTTGGGAATTTAACAAAATTGGTGGGAGAGCAGAGCGCCAAAGACTTAACCATACTATCGTGTTTGGTAAATGACCCCTTTACATTAGAACTTCTGTTCCCAGAGATGGAGTTTCA
>TARA_R110000824_G_scaffold401738_1_pt1 | contig 20338 bp, 18 predicted proteins | sample TARA_R110000824 | Tara Oceans TARA_R110000824 (sample SAMEA4397747) | marine metagenome | biome: Polar Biome; feature: [MES] marine water layer (ENVO:01000295) within the mesopelagic zone...; material: water (ENVO:00002006), including particulate matter (ENVO:01000060) such...
ATACCAAAAAACGGGCCAGCTTTTGCCGACCCGTTTCCAGTTTTATGAGTCAGTTCACACCAATGGCGAGGACTTCGTCAGCAAGTTTGAAGCAACCTTATCGAGGCTCACGCCTGTCAGGTGTGACGGATCTCTGTGCCTAGAACCTTGAGGCATTCGCGCATAAAAGCGGCAAGCCCCGTCCAGCCCTTGGCCGAAACCATTGTGCCGTCAACGAAGGCTTCCTTTGGTTCGACGTCAATGTAGATTCCACCGACTGCTGCCATGATGGGAAAGACCGGGCGCCTGCGGATGGCGGAAATTCCCGTTTTGGCCGCCCTGCTGTTCTTTTTGCCACCGCTGGTCGGATTTCTGGTCTATTTTGCCGTGCTGCACGCGCCGCGCCACTTTGCCGCAACACTGGCACATATCCGCGCGCAGGGGATGAATCTCGGACCGGTAAGAATGGAAGTTGCCATCTGGTCGCTTGCCGCCTATGCGATGTTTGGCCTGTGTCTTTGGCTGACAGATGGCTTGGCCGAACCAAACGTGCAACGCACGCTTTTCATCGGATTGGCAGCCCTAACCGCGCCGCACATGTTGCTGGTGGACGGGAAAAACGCCCTCAGATGGACAAAAAACAGGTTAGAACGCAATAGAAAGCAGCTCTAAAACGGCCCTGCACTACTCTGCCCTACACTGCTCTGCCCTACACTGCTCTGCTCTGCCCTGACGCGCCGCGCAAGAATGTCACACCGTAAAAATCCGCCTCTTCATCCCGACAGCCTTGGCCTTATGGCACGGGCGCAGGACTTTGCGGCAAGGCGATACGTGCTTGGAAACCATCCTCAGCCCCCGGTCTTGGCGATGTAAGCGTCAGAACACTACCGGTGCGCTTGGCAATTGCTGCAACGATAAACAGACCGAGGCCGCTACCGTCGCGCCACGGGTCGCCGCGCTCGAACCGCTCGGTCAGTCGGGCAAGATGATCCGGGGGGACGACCGGCCCGTCATTGCCCACGATCAGTTCACCCTCGGGGGTTAGTATGACGTCAACCGGACACTTTCCACTGCCATGACGAATGGCATTCTCAACCAGATTTCGGCACAGGATGCCAAGCGCGTCAGGATCAAGAAACGACAGGACCGGCGCGTCGGGAAGGTCAAGCGCGATACCCGGAGTATGTTCGCCCTGCTGCATATCCGCGATCACGATCCGCACCGCGATGCGCAAGTCCGACGCATGATCCGATTGCAATCGGCCCCCCTCGGCGCGGGCCAGTTGCATCAGGCGCTCGGTCCGGCGGGTCAGGCGCTTTAGCGTCTCTTCGATTTCGGTCGCCCGCGTCGCGGCCGCCACGTCCGTGGTTTCCGTTCTGAGGCGTTGCGCCTGCGCGATGGCGCCTGCGAGCGGTGTTCGCAATTCATGCGCGGCGTTGGAAGCAAAACTTCGTTCGGCCTCAAATGCCTCACGCAGCCGCTCCAGAAGAGTGTTGAGGGTCAGTGCCAGCGGACCAATTTCCGGCGGGAGATCGTCGGCAGACACCTGCGAGAGATCCCGGGCGTTGCGGGCATCCAGGCTGTCGCGGAAACGGCGCAGGGAACCAAACCCGGCGCGCACGGCAAACATGATCGCCAAAAGTGCAACCGGAATAACAATCAGAAGAGGCAGCCCAAGGCCGAGCAAAATCCCGCGTGCCACGTCCGCACGGTGGTCAAGAGGTTCTGCCACCGTGATGCGGACTGTTCCTTGCAGGGCGTCGTCGTTAAAGAACCGATGGGTTGCGGTTTGACGGAATCCCGGTCCGTCATAGTCGGGGAACACGGCAAGGTCTGCGGCGTGCGACTGCAGCAATATGCGCCCGTCGATGTCGCGCACAATATAGGTGAAGAACTCATCATGGGCGCGAATAACGCCAAGCTGTTGGGTCACACCATCGTCCTCACGCCCGACGATTTCGACAACAGCCAGCGGCAGCAGGCGTTGCGCTGTTTCCTCGAGCGCCGAGTCAAAGACCATGTCCAGCTCGTGGCGCACCGTCACGGTTGTCACCGAGGCCGCCGCAACCCAGAGTACGGTCAGCAAAATGCCGAGGGACACCCCCAGCCGCGCTTGCAGGCTGCGTGGCAGTCTCATGGCTTGCCCAGCCGATAGCCAAGGCCGCGTTCGGTTTCGATAATCTTGCTGCCAAGCTTCTTGCGCAAACGGCTGACATGGACCTCGATGGTGTTGCTCTCCACTTCGGCACCAAAGGCGTATAATTTTTCTTCCAGCTGCGTCTTGGACAGAAGCTGACCGGGACGCGATAGGAATGCCTCAAACAGTGCCCATTCGCGTGCAGTCAATGAAACCGGTTTGCCATCAAGACGGATGCTGCGCAGGGTAAGATCGACCTCAAGCGGCCCGTGGGTGATGATCGGATTTGGGTTGCCGGTATAGCGCCTTGCGACAGAGCCAATGCGCGCTGTCAGTTCGGAAAGATCGAATGGCTTTACAAGATAGTCGTCTGCGCCGGCGTTCAACCCTTCGATCCGGTCGGTCACCTGGTCCAGTGCGGTCAGGATGATCACCGGCGTCACGTCACCCCGCGCGCGCAAGCCCGTCAGAAAGCTGATGCCGCGACCATCAGGCAACATCAGATCCAGCAACACCAGATCGTAGGTCGCACCTGCAAGGGCATCGCCGGCCGCGTGGAGCCGCATGACCCAATCCACCGACTGTCCCGCCCCTGCGATTTCATCTCGCACGGCGGCCCCCAGAACAGTATCGTCCTCGACAAGCAGGATGCGCATTCCAGTTCCCTTTTCTTTCCCGATGACCCTTCATGACAGGCCAAGCTGACGCGAAACTGACGCCGTCAGAGCCAGCGCTTCAGGCTCCCGTAAGGTTCGTCGCGTATGAGTTACTTCAAAATGGCCGCAGCGAGGAGTTTGGCGCATGAAGAAGATATTGACAATTCTCGGTTTTCTTGCGGCCTTCCCGGTCGGTGTCGCATCGGCTGATGATGACTGCTTTGTCCCGATGACGGACTGGCAACCCCGCGACGCCGTTGCCCGGCTGGCTGAAGAAAACGACTGGACGGTTCGTCGCATCAAAGTCGATGACGGCTGCTACGAGATTGACGGCAGAGATGCCGAAGGTCGTCAGATTGAGGTGAAGGTTCACCCCGCCACACTTCAAGTGATCGAGATCGAGTACGAAGACGATGAGTATGACGATGATCATGCGCGCCGGAACAAAAAAGGCAGCGATCATGAATGACGCAGCAAGAGGCCCTGACGTTGTCGGCGTGACGTCAGGCCCTCGTTTTGTCTGGGGGGTTCCAACGTTTGCCGGGATCGTCAGTTTGATTGGACCCTTGCTGGTCATACTGACTTGCGGTATCGCGGGCGGTCTTGGCGTTGTCACCTATGCACCATTTGGTCCCTCAGCGGCCATTGGCGTAGCGGTTGGTGCCATGGCTGTCGTCGCGATGAGCCAAACCCTGATTCTTGCGACGCGCCCCAGCCTGCTGGAGCCCCTGTTCGGGGGGCTGGATCGCATGTATCGGATTCATAAATGGCTGGGTATCTCGGCACTTGTACTGATGATCCTGCACGATCAGTTCGAACCCGATTTCGACCGTACAGTGCAGGAAACGAACCTCGGCGACTTTGCCAGCGATGTGGGCGAGTTTGCCTTCAACGCCTTTCTGGCGCTGATCGCGATCAGCTGGTTTCGACGTTTACCGTTCATCAGGCTTGAGATTCCCTATCAGCTCTGGCGTTTCAGCCATCGTTTCATGGGCGTTTTTTTCGCGATTGTCGTGTTTCACCAGTTCTTTGTCGACATGCCGAGCGTTGCGGATCCATCCCTGTCGCGACTTCTCAATATCTTTGGCATCGCCGGACTGGTCGCCTGGGTCCATATCGAATTCATTGCCCCGCGCCTGCGGCGTCGGAAATTTACAGTTAGTGCAATCAGCCGACACGCAGATACCACTGCGCTAACACTGACGCCAGATGGGCGGGCCATGCGCTGGCGACCGGGGCAGTTTGCCTTTATCAGCGCCCCAGACGCCGGATTATCCGAACCACATCCCTTTACGATTTCGAGCGCCCCGCGCCCCGATGGCACGCTACACCTTTCGATCCGCGCACTCGGCGGCTGGACCCGGCGCCTACCCGACGCCTTGCGCGAGGGCATGCGCGTAGAGGTCGAAGGCCCTTATGGCCGGTTTGACTTTCGTACCGGCGGCACGCAGCAAATCTGGCTGGCAGGCGGCGTCGGTATCACGCCATTCCTCGCCTGGGCGGAGAGCCTGACCGAAGCGGAGCAACGCAAAATCCACCTTGTCTATTGTGTTCGCACACCGAAAGACGCGATCGAGCTTGAGACCCTTCGCGCAGCAGCACTGCGCACTGCGCAGTTCAGCTTCGAGGTCATCGCAACCGCGCAGGATGGCCGTTTGACTGCAGAACGGTTGAGCGGATCGGTACCGTTCCCCGTTCGAGAAGCTGACCTGTGGTTCTGTGGACCGACAGGATTGAAAAACGCAATACTCAAAGACCTGAAAGCGTCAGGCCAGACGCCACGCCGGGTGCGCTACGAACATTTCGCGTTTGCTTGACCGACGTCCCACAAGATTACCATGCAGCAAGAGCGCGTCCACGACACCCAACCTTCGCGATGAGGCATCTTTCTTCCTGACGGCAAGCTGAAGCAGAAATCGCTTCAGCGTCAGGACCCCATCAGGTCGGGTCTGCATAATGACCGTAGCAGACAAAAAGGAGACCCTGCCATGCGAAAGACCCTCATACTTCTGGCCGCTTCCACCGCGCTGACGGCCGCCATCGGATTGCCAGCCTGGAGTGCGATACACGCGCCCGCCGACGGGAACCCTCAATCCTTTGCCACCTTCTTCGAAGACGCAGTGCCTGCGCTGCCGCTCATTCTGGCCAGTAACGATGATGACGACGATGACGACCATAGCTCCCACAAGACATCGCGGTCTGGTCACGACGATGACGACGAAGATGATGATGATGATTGCGACGACGGATGCCAAGGCGGTGCTACGAAGCCTGCCCCCGCTGGCACTGTTGCACCACCGCAGAACGGGCTCTTTGGCAGCGGAACCGCGCCCAAGGTTCAGGTAAACTGACCCTTTTAGACGTATTTCAACCCAGAAGGACTGCTACGATGAAATCACTTCTCGCAACCCTTGTCATCACTACGGCACTAACGTTTCCCGGCGCCGCCATGGCGCGCCCGGTCACGCTTTCGACAACGCTCAACAACTATGGTGGTGATGGCGCTTATCTTGCGCTCTACGTCACAGATACGTCTGGTGCTTATGTCGGCAGCCTGTGGATGGCCGGCACCAAATCAAAATATTATGAACATCTGAGCGACTGGTATCGCGCCACCAGTGGCGACACCGGCCAGATCAATGGCATCACCGGCGCCAGTCTGGGCGCAGGCCGTACACTTGAGATCACGCTCGACCTCGCCGATACACTGTTTGATGCGGGGTACACACTTCACATCGACGCTGCCGTCGAGGACATGCGCGACAGCCCGAACGAAGTATCTGTGCCGCTGACGACAAGCGGTGCAGGTACGCCGGTCAAAGGCCGTCGCTATATCGCAAGCTTCACCTACGACATGTGAAGGAGACAAGCACCATGATCCGCGCTCTTCACCGCTGGCCGGGCCTTCTGGCGCTGGGCATCATCATGGTCCTTGCGCTCAGTGGTGCCGCGCTCTCGGTTTTTCCTGCGATCGAACACCTGTCCGCCCCACAGGCCGAGACGGATATGAGCGTCGGTGTATTGGCTGAGCGCATCCAGACCGCCTATCCAGGCGTCGAGCAGATCCGCCGCGCCCCGTCAGGACGGATCACCGCCTATTGGTTCGATCAGGGGGTGCCCGGTGCCGCCGTGATCGACCCCGCGACAGGTCAGGGCGTGGCGTCGGCCGACCCCAATCAAGTGGAACGCTGGCTTACGAACCTGCACCGGTCACTTTTCCTTGGCGATACGGGGCGCGTCGGGATGGCAACGGGTGCTGCGGCCATGCTGGTGCTGACATTGTCCGGCGCGGCACTGGTCGCGCGACGGGCTGGCGGCTGGCGGCACTGGTTCGCACCCCTGCGCGGTCCGTTTTCAAGCCGGTTGCATGTCGAGGTCGCACGGGTCGCGGTGTTCGGGCTTCTCCTTTCCTCGGCCACGGCCTTGTGGATGACATCCTCGACCTTTGATCTTCTGCCTGATGGTGGCAGCCCACCCGCCTTCCCCGCCACTGTAAGCAGTGAGAGCGGCATAGCACTTGCCAAACTGGCAATGATCGGCAACGTCCCGGTAGCCGAGTTGCGCGTGTTGAACTTCCCCTATCCCGGCGACGCTACCGATGTCTTCACATTGAAGACAGACGAAGGCGTCGGCTATCTGGATCAGGGAACAGGCGCGCTGTTAAGTTGGACCGACCTGTCGGGCTGGGAGCGCATCTCGGAAACCGTTTACATGCTCCATACCGGCCAAGGTGCGGCCACGCTGGGGCTGGTGCTGGGGCTAATGGTTCTTGGTATACCTGTGATGGGTGCGACGGGGGTTTTGATCTGGCTGTCAGGGCGGCGCAGACGTCCGGGAATTCGCGGCAACCATCCGGCTGGACGGGCGGATACGATCCTGCTTGTCGGCAGCGAGAGCGGCAGCACCTGGGGTTTTGCCGCGACACTGCACGCCGCACTCACCGAAGCGGGACAGCACGTCCATGTCGCAGCAATGTCGAGTTTTGCCCCGGACCGCTATCCCCGCGCCGAACGTATCATCATTCTCGCAGCGACCTATGGCGACGGCGATGCACCGGCATCTGCCAAGGGCTTCCTTGATTGCCTCAAAACGCTTGACCATGCGCCCGCCATGCCATTGGCAGTGCTCGGCTTTGGCGACCGCAGCTTCCCCGCCTATTGCGCTTTCGCCAAAACCGTCGCCGAGATGGCAGAGGCAAAGAAGTGGCCGGAACTGATGCCCTATGACACCGTGAACCGCCAATCGCCGCAGGATTTCGCGCGCTGGGGACAGGCACTGGGACAAGTGTTGGGGATCGCGTTGGAACTTACCCATCAACCGGTCCTGCCACAGACAGACAGGCTTACCCTTATTTCACGCCGCGACTACGGGGCCGAGGTACAGGCACCAGCAGTGATCCTGCGCTTCGCGCTGCCGCGCTCTAAGCCATGGCAACGGCTGACCAGAGCAGGATTTACCCGCTTTGAGGCAGGCGACCTGATCGGTGTCCTTCCCGAAGGGTCCGCCGTGCCACGCCTCTATTCCCTTGCCTCTTCGCACGGCGACGGCTTTGTCGAGATCGTGGTGAAGAAGCACCCGGGCGGCCTTTGCTCGGGTCAACTGACTGCACTGCAAGCCGGTGAAACAATTTCCGCCTTCCTGCACCGCAATCCCGGTTTTCAGCCGGGCAAAGGCCGCACACCGCTTATCCTGATCGGTGCCGGAACCGGCATCGGTCCGCTGGCGGGGTTTGTCCGCGGCAACGCGCGGCACAGGCCCATCCATCTCTTTTTCGGAATGCGCCACCCTGGCAGTGATTTCTTTTACGGCGATGAATTACAGGGCTGGCAGGCCGACGGTCGTCTTGCCCGGATTGTCACGGCCGTTTCGCGCGGCGCACGGCCAAGTTACGTGCAAGACGCGCTGCGTAAAGACGCCACAAATGTCGCCCGGCTCATGCGCGATGGCGCGCGCGTCATGGTTTGCGGTGGACGCGAAATGTCTGCGGGCGTGGCCGATGCACTGACAGACATTATTAAACCTACCGGGCAGACGCTCGCCACGCTGAAGGCGGAGGGACGATATGTCGAAGATATCTACTGAACCGGTGCGTCATGCGCTCAACGGACCGACCATGGGCACGCGCTGGTCGGCGTTGTTCTTTGCGCCACCGGGCTGTGACCCGGACCCCATCCAGTCAGCACTGCAAATGGCAGTAGACGAGGTGGACGCGCAGATGTCGACCTGGAAGCCGGACAGCGATCTGATGCGTCTTAACGCGGCACCCGTGAATGAATGGGTCGACGTTCCCGCTCAGCTTCTCGACGTCCTGCGTCTCGGGCTCGAAATCGGGCAGGCTTCGGATGGCGCGTTTGACATCGGCATGGGAGATGCGGTGACAGCGTGGGGATTCGGACCTCAAGCCGCAGAGCCCGACCGTATCCGCGCAGCAATAACTGCAACGCGCATTCCAGCCCATAAAGCCCTTGAGGTGGGACAAGGCCGCGTCCGCAAGACCGCCGCGTTCATGCTGGATCTGAATGGCATTGCCAAAGGCTACGGTGTTGACCGTCTGGCCGGGGCGCTCGACGATTTTGGCATCACGGCGGGCCTTGTCGGGATCGACGGCGAGATGCGCGCCCTCGGGCTGAGACCGGACGGGGAGGCTTGGAGCATTGCGGTGGAAGCGCCAGATCGCGAGCGTCGCACCCCTAATTCGATCCTTGTGCTGACGGACGCAGCCGTGGCGACGTCCGGGGACTACCGCCACTGGGTAGAGGTGCAAGGAAAACGCCTTTCACACACCATGGATCCGGGCCGTGGCGCGCCGATTCTCAAACCGCCGACATCGGTGACCGTCATTGCACAAAGCTGTGCCGAGGCCGACGCCTGGGCGACCGCACTTATGGTGCTTGGAGCCGATCGGGGGGCGGAACTTGCGCGAAAACGCGGACTCAACGCCCTTTTCCTCCTGCGTGATGATGATAACCAGCCCATAAAAAGTCTGAAAGTTGGAGGGCTTTTTTCCAACGAACCCCATATCCGTTCAACGGAATTGATCCTACCAGAATCAGACTCTAAACTAGGAAAACACCAGACCAACGCATTGCCGCCAAGGCAAAGAATGAGGTGATCTCAAACAAACAGGGTTTTCCAAAACCGTTACCGTGACGAATCAAAAAAGCCGGAGATGAGAAACAATCCCTCATCTCCGGCTTTTTAATTTAACGCGTCAATTCACACACGTTGTGAATTGACGCATAAATCTGGAAACACCGTTTGCAAAAAACAGCCTTTTTCGAAGTCTATGACATATATAGTTCGACTGATTTGACACAATTATCTGGAAAATAAATAGCTCCAACAATTATATCGAAAAATCAAATGGTTACTTCCAAGTTCCTTTATGCTGGGATAGGAAAATTTCCAGATTTATGTGTCATGTTTCAAGCGATTGACTTGTTGCAGAGCAGTTAAACGTCCACAACGAAACATCTCAACTTTCAGTACTCATTGTCAGCTTGTTTCGCCATAAATTCTTGTAGGCCAAAATTCCACTATCCTTGACCGGGTCTATTCGCGTCGAACCGCGTGATTGATGCATTTGCATCCGACCTGTCAAAAGTGCTGCACCATAGCTGGTTCCGGAGCTGTCGGTTGAGGCAAAAACCTGCTGATCTGGGCGGAGGCTGGCGAGCATTTGACAGAAGGTCGTGTTGGTCGCGAATGGCCCCTCGACAATCACTGGCCCTTCACTGCCAATCATTTCAAGGTCGTAATCCACCATCAACGCGCAGTACATTGTCGCCAGAGCAGCCTTGTCGCGCGCGGTTCGCAGTTCTGCCTTGTTGATCACATGACCGACGAGATGGCCAAAAGGTCCGCCGGCTTCGGCAAATGACGGCACAGCCAGACAGTCTGATGCCATCAAACGTTTGATGTCGGTGAAATCCGGATTATCTGTATGACCATCCGCGAGAAACGCATATTCCCGTCCGCCCATGAACCGTGCACTGGGTACGGCATTGCCGTTGAGATCGACATTGCACAAGGTATCGCGATTTTCATCAAGGTCCGGTCGCGCGTGCGCACCGACGGAAAAACAGATTGTCCAGGTACCCGATGATACAAGCGAAAACGGTTGTTCGACCTTGGCAATCAAGGGCACCAGCGACGCATTACTATCATGGATACCGCAATGGATTTCGCAGTCGGTTGGAAGACCGGTCTTGGCAGCGATTTCCGGCAGGATTTTACCCAAAACATCACTTGCCTTGCGCATGGGCGCAAACTTTCCTGCCCAGCCGCGGATCTTGGCAAGATTGCTCCAATCCGCTTGATGCGGGCGCCACAGGTCTGAATGACAGCCAAGCGATGTGACCTCAGAGGCCTTCATCCCCGACAGCCGCCAAGCCCAATATTGCGGATAGGGCAGAAAGTCGGTTGCGCGCGCCATTTCTTCGGGGAAGGCTTGTTCAAGCGCAAAGATCTGTCGCCCGAAATTCAACCCGGCAGGCAGACAGGGACTTTGGCTGTCCGCGAAGTCATCCCGCGCGGCGCCATAGGCGTGATTGATTTCCGGGGCATAGGTATTTTCATAGTCCACCACCGGCAGGGCAAGCTCGTCCCCGGCAAGGACCGCAACCGTTGCACCATGGGTGGTCACAACGATCCGCCCGATCACGGTTTCACGCGCTGCATCTTTCAGCGCTGAGATATAGAAATCCCAAAGACCATCGACATCAAGATGGCAATAAGGCGGGCCATCAATTGAGTGATTAGCGCGACTGGCCTCAAACAGGATGACACTGGTCTTTGCATCCCACACCACAAGTTTTGCGTTGGTTTTGCCGATATCTATGACGGCAATGGCGCGGGTATCGGTCATGGCAGATGGAACATTTCGCTCAAGGGAACAACGACCGGGCTGCCATCTTCGTTTGTCGCCATGATATCGCCCATGAAATCCCACCAGCGTTGCATGATTTCATGGTTTGGCAGTCCGTCCATCTTATGGTCCGCTGTCCGACGCAAGACGGCAAACAGGATGTTGGTTTTTTCATCAAGAAAGATGCTGTAATCCGATATTCCGGCATCTTTCAGAAGGGCCGATAATGCGGGCCAGATTTCATCGTGGCGCTTTTTATATTCGGTGGCCTGACCGGGATTGAGCATCATCTTGAAGGCGATTTTCTCCATGACACTATTCCCCCGACTTTGATCGCATTTTGCGCGCATTCAAAAAGCGTCGCCAGATGATCGGTGTGCCGATCACAAGGATCAGAAGGCAACCGGTAAAGATCGACATGACGATGCCCGGTACATTCATCAAGCCCATGCCAAAGGTGACAAGCCCCATCAGGAAGACCGCAATAAACACCCCGACAATGCTGCCTGCACCGCCAAGGATATTCACCCCGCCCAGAACAACCATGGTGATAACTTCAAGTTCCCAGCCCATGGCAATCGACGGGCGGGTGGAGCCGATGCGTGATGTCAGAAGCACTGCGGCAATACCGGCAAAAAGCCCGACAAGGGTAAACAGAAACAAGCGATGGCGTTTGACATTGATGCCCGAAAACAGCGCCGCGGTCGGATTGTTGCCAATCGCATAAACACGCCGGCCAAAGGTTGTTTTGTGCAGCAAAATGCCAAACACAACCGCCAGACAGAGGAACAACAGAAATTCAAATGACAGAACACCCCAGACATAGCCCTGCCCAAAAAAGGCAAAGTCAGACGGATAGCTGCGATAGACATCATCGCCAAGCACGATATAAGCAACGCCGCGATAGAGGCTCATGGTGCCGATGGTCACCACGATTGCCGGAATATCGAACTTGGTAATGATCCAGCCATTGATAAAACCGGCTACGGTTCCAACCGCCATGCCGATCAGGGCAAGCTCAATCGGACCTGCCCCCATTGTATTGGCAAACCCCATGGCAACCGATGCCAGTGCGATGGTCGATGCCACCGAAAGATCAATGTCGCGCGCAATGATCAACAATGCCATCGGCAGGGCAATGATCGCCTTTTCGGTGAAGTTGAACGTTGCATCCGACAGGCTCCATGGATCAAGGAAATAGGGCGAGATTTGCGTATTGGTGAAAAACGCAATCGCGACAAACACCATCAACAGGGTTTCCCAACGCATCAGTTTATTGCGCCAGTCACCATCCAGATTGTCGGGGAGATCCTTGATGTCCTTGGTCATGGGATGTTTCAATGCTTTTTCGTTCATCATTGGTGGGCCTCCCGCAAGATTCGGCGCCCACCACGTTTTTCACTGCGCGAATTAATGATCACGGCCAGAACGATAACAAGACCGGAAATCGCCAACTGCCAAAACGGTGAAATGCCAATCACCGGCAGCGCATTCTTAATCAGGCCAAGGAAGATCGCCCCAAGGGCTGCGCCCCAGATCGTACCAATGCCCCCGGCGATGCTGATGCCGCCAATGACACAAGCCGCGACCACCTGAAGTTCAAAGGCAACGGCGACTTCGACATAGGCAACGGCATAGCGCGATACCCAAAGATAGCCGCACATGCCAGCTACGGCACCGGAAATACAGAATGTGATGAACTGGTATTTGCCAACATTAATCCCGCTATAGACAGCGGCCTTTGGATTGCCGCCAACGGCAAAGATCGACAAGCCGGTCTTGGTAAAACGGGTAAAGACAAACAGCGCCAAGGTGACGGCAATCGCAATCCATGACAGCACCGTCAGATCAAGAAATGTCGCGCGTGGCAGGGCCAGAAATTGTGGCGTCATTTCATGGGCATTGACCCATTCGCCGCCGCTGATCAAAAAGACAAATCCGCGATAAACACTCATAGTGCCCAAAGTCACGACGATCGATGGAATACCCACCAGCCAGACCAGAATCCCGTTAAAGGCACCCAGCACAACCCCGATACCAATCGACAGGATCAGGGTGACGAGTGCGGGAGTGTCGGGATAAGCGACGTTAAAAAGCGCGACGCACATGCCGGTAAGGGCAATATTGGAGGCAACCGACAAATCAATGCAGCGCGTCAGGATCACCAGCATCTGCGCGCAGGCCAGCATGATCAGGATTGATGTGTCATCAAATGCTTCGGCCAGATTGCTTGGGGTAACAAAGAACGGCGCGGTATAGCCGACACCCATCAGCATCAAGACGATGATGGCGCCAAGCAGCCATTCGCGATGCGAAATCATTTTGCCGAGAAGAGACGTGTTTTTCATATTCAGGCTCCTGTCGCGGCGGTAACGATGGCCTCGGCGGTCATGTCATCACGTTCAAAGCGTGCAGCAATGCGGCCTTCGTGCATAACGATGACCCGATCCGCCATGCCCATCACTTCGGGCAATTCGGATGACACCATGATGACCGACAACCCCTGCGCGACCAGTTCGCCCATGAATTTGTGAACGGCCGCCTTGGAGCCGATATCGATCCCCTTTGTCGGTTCATCGACAATTATCACATTTGGATTGGTCGCGAGCCACTTGCCGATGACGACTTTTTGCTGATTGCCGCCCGACAGGTTTTCGACATTCTCGCTGAGGCTCGATGCTTTGAGTTGCAGACGTGTGGCATATTCACGGGCAACGTCATATTCCCGGGCCATGTCAATAAATCCTGACCGGGACAAGCCGCCAAGCTGGGGCAGGGTGATGTTCTGAAAAATCGGAAGGGTCAGAATGGCCCCTTGATGCTGGCGATCTTCAGGGACATAGACAAGTCCCTGATCAACAGCATCGCCCGGTGTCCGTGGTTTGAAGGGTTTGCCATTAAGCTCCATGCTGCCCGAGGATGTCGGAGTCAGGCCAAACAAGGCCTGCATGACTTCGCTGCGTCCGGCACCGACAAGACCATAAAAGCCAAGGATTTCGCCCTTGCGCAGGTCGAAATCAATATCGGCAAACTCGGTCGGGTGCGACAGGCCTTTGACGGACATGACAGTGTCGCCAATCGTGGTCTGCTCTTTCGGGTAGATCTGACTGACGGTGCGGCCGACCATCATGGCGACCAGATCGTCCTGTGTGACATCGGCAATGCCACCCGATCCGACAAACTGGCCGTCGCGGAAAACGGTATAGCGATCACAAATTTCGAAAATCTCGTCGAACTTGTGGCTGATGAACAGGATGGCCTTGCCTTCGTCGCGCAGGCGGCGCACCAGACGATAGAGTTCCTGAATTTCATGATGGGACAGGGATGCGGTTGGCTCATCCATGATGACGATGCTGGAACTGACCGAAAGGGCCGCGGCAAAAGACACCAGATGCTTGTGCGCAACGCTCAGTTCGCGCAACGGGATGTTCGGGTCTACATTGACATCAAGATATTCCAGAAGCGTTTTGGCGCGTTTACGCATCAGCTTCCAGTCAAGAAGACCGAAAATGTTGCGGTTCTGATTGTTGATGAAGATGTTTTCGGTCACCGTCAGTTCATCAAACATGACGGCTTCCTGATGAATGGCCGAGATGCCGTGGCGTTTGGCATCGGTCGCGGCCTGCATTGTCACAGGCGCATCATCAATCAGAATTTCGCCACCATCGGGCGCATAAATACCGGTCAGCACTTTGACCAATGTTGATTTTCCCGCGCCATTCTCGCCAATCAGGGCGGTGACCTGACCGGGATAAAGTTGCAGTTCAACACTGTCGAGCGCTTTTACACCGGGAAATGTCTTGGAAATATTGCGCAGTTCAAGAACAGGCCTGTTCATGCTTCTCAAGCCTTTAACTCAGAGACAGGAAATTCTGTTTCAGGTGCAGGGCAAGAAGCCCAGTGTGCCTGAAAAATGCGATAAAGGAAAAAAGGGCGACGGAAACATCTTCAGGGAGAAAAGTGTTTCCGCCAGTTCCGTGGTTCGTCCTAGAAAATGTCGGCGAACTTGTGCACGTTCGATGCGTCGTAAACGAACGGATCGGACATCGCACCATTGCCATCCTTGTCGAATGAGATGGCCCCCATGCGACCAGCTTTGATCGACATGTGTTCGTCATTCTGGGTCAATTGATAGGCAATCATCATTGCCGAGTATCCCAGATCAATCGGGTTCCAGATGGCAAAGCTTTTGACCGAACCGGCATCAACATGACCGGCAAGTTCGGACGGAAGACCAAGACCGGTGACAAAGACGTCACCGACTTTACCCTGATCTTCAACTGCCTGTGCGGCGGCAACAATGCCAACAGAGGTTGGTGCAACAATGACTTTGAGATCCGGGTATTTCTTCAGCAACGCGACGGTTTCGCGATAGGATTTATCGGCAAGGTCATCGCCATAGACGGTGTCAACGAGTTTAAGCTGGCTGTAATCTGGCAGCACTTTCTTCATCTCGTCGATCCAGATGTTCTGGTTGGTCGAGGTTGGCGTCGCAGACAGGATTGCCATTTCGCCCCCAGCGTCCCCGGCAACATCAGCAGCAAGTTTAATGCACATCGCACCAATCAGCGGGTTGCTTGACGGGTTCAGGTGAACAATGCGTGCATCATCGGCAACGCCACTGTCCCATGAAATTACCTTGATGCCGCGATCCATTGCACGTTTAAGGATCGGTGCCAGTGCGTCCGGGTCGTTTGCCGAAACGGCAATCGCATCGACGCGCTGGGCCATCAGTGAGTTGATGCTTTCAATCTGGCCTTCGGCAGTCGTGGATGTCGGGCCGGTATAGATGACCTCGGCATTGCCGATTTCTTTGGCGGCTTCCATTGCGCCATCACGGGCCGCTTCAAAGAAACCATTGCCAAGTGATTTGACAACAAGACCAACCCGAACCGGGTCGGCGGCCTGTGCAGATACAGATGCCATTCCCATGGCAAAAATGGCCGCAGCCATCAGAGACTTTTTGAACTTCATAACGTTTCCTCCATGATTGATTTTGGTTCTATTTTTGGCAGGTGCGGGGGCTCTTTGTGTCCCCTCTGTTATGCGCTTGCCGTGTTGTGGTCCTCTTCCTGCCTTGGTTCGACGACGACAAGATTGATGCCCGCGCGTTCGATCATGGCGCGATCCTCGTCACGAATGCCGTCATCGGTGATCAAGGTATCGATATTATCCAGGCGGCACAGGAACATGTTGCTGCGCTGGGTAAATTTCGAACTGTCGATCATGACCACCAGTTTTTCGGCCTGCGCAATCAGGCGCTGCTCGGACTGGATGATCATGGGGTCGCTTTCCATCAGCCCCATCGCATTGATGCCCTGTGCGCCGACAAATGCCTTAGAGGCATAAAAATTGTGGATCACATCGCTTTCAAACGGGCTGAGGATAATGTTCTGTTCGCGGTAAATCGTCCCGCCCGGCACGACCACGCTGTTTTCGCTGTGCTTCATTAAAAAGTCGGCCAGCGGAAACGAGTTGGTCAGAACCTGCATCTTGGTGGATTTCAGCAGCGGCGCCATCTGATAGGTGGTTGACCCACCGTGAATGATGATGGAGTCACCTTCTTCGCACAGCTCAACCGCCTTTGCAGCAATGGCCGATTTTTGCGCAACATTCAGTGTCTTGGTGACAAAGAACGGACGCCCAAGCAGATGTTGGCTTTTGACAGGATTGATCGCCTCGGCCCCGCCTCGGATGCGGCGCAACTTGCCGTCATCATCAAGGGCGCCAATGTCACGGCGAATGGTCGCCTCGGAAACGTCCAGCATATCGACAAGCTGGGCGACCGTGACAACCGGGCGCTCCCCGACTGCGCGCAAAATCAATCTATGTCGTTCACGTTCGTGCATATGTGCTCTCCGTTTGCCTGATATTCGCTCAATTTCGATCATTGTCAAACATAAAATGTCATAATTGATCATATTGCGGTGCAATATTGAAAGAAAATGATTGTTTATGATTGACTGTGATTGAAAACCGGTTTACTTGCTTGGAAAAAATGGGAGGCGGCAATCGCATTTCTAGCAGACCGCCATGTGTAACGTCCAAGTGATAGGTTATAGGATCATGTCATCTGTTCCTTCTGATACTCTTCTTCCGAACAAATGGGACGCGAAACACGCGGCGGGTTTAAGCGAGCCGGAAAAACTGCTTTATCGTTCCAACCTGCTGGGTTCGGATCTGCGTATCACGAATTTTGGTGGCGGGAACACGTCAGCCAAGGTCTGGCAAAAAGACCCACTGGGTGGCGAAGAAGTAGAAGTTCTTTGGGTCAAGGGATCAGGTGGTGACGTCGGCAGCATGAAGCTCGACGGGTTTTCCACCCTTTATATGGATAAGCTGCGCGCGCTCAAAGGCCTCTATCGCGGTGAAGAGTTCGAAGACGAAATGGTGGCTTATCTGCCCCATTGTACGTTTAATCTTAATCCGCGTGCGGCCAGCATTGATACCCCGCTTCATGCCTATATCAACAAACCGCATGTTGATCATATGCACCCTGATGCCGTGATTGCCATTGCCGCCTCCAAGGATAGTCGCGCGTTGACGCAGGAAATCTTTGGCGATGACATTGGCTGGTTGCCATGGAAACGACCGGGCTATGAGCTTGGTCTTATGTTAGAGCAATATTTCAACGACAACCCCAATAGCAAAGGGGTCGTTCTTGAAAGCCACGGTCTGTTTACCTGGGGCGACAGTGCCAAAGAAAGTTACAACACCACGGTCGAAATCATTAACAAGGCGATTGCTTGGTTCGATGCGAAAACACGTGGTGCGGAAATCTTTGGCGGGGTCCGTCATCAAAGCCTTGATACGCAAACTCGCCGTTCGATTGCATCGACCCTGATGCCGCGCATTCGCAGCTTCATTGATGCGGGCGAACGCAAAATCGGGCATTTCAACGACAGCGACGCAGTATTGGAATTTGTTAATTCCAATAAACTCGAAGCACTCGCAAGTCTTGGGACATCCTGCCCGGATCATTTCCTGCGCACGAAAATCCGCCCGATCATCATTGGTCTTGATCCTACAAAGCCAGATCTTGATGCTGTGATCGAAGGATTGGGGGATGCGTTTAGTGCCTATCGCGAAGATTACAAATCCTATTATGACCGCTGCAAGCACGATAATAGCCCGGCGATGCGTGACCCGAACCCGGTGATTTACCTGATCCCGGGCGTTGGCATGCTGTCCTTTGCCAAGGATAAGGCCACCGCACGGATCGCCGGTGAATTTTACGTCAATGCGATCAATGTGATGCGCGGTTCCGATACAGTCAGTACCTATATGGGGCTTGATGAGCAGGAAGCGTTTGATATCGAGTACTGGCTGCTTGAAGAAGCCAAATTGCAACGCATGCCCAAACCCAAAAGCCTTGCCGGCCGTGTGGCGGTTGTCACCGGTGGTGCCGGTGGCATTGGTAAGGCGACTTGTGGTCGTTTGTTGCAAGAAGGTGCCTGTGTCGTTGCCTGTGATATTGATGCAGACGGGTTGGACGCGGCAATTGGTGATCTGCAGTCAGTGTTTGGCAAGGATCAGGTGCGGGGTCTTCCGGTCAATGTCACCAGCGAAGAATCGGTCATCAAACTGATGCATGACAGCTGCACCGAGTTTGGCGGGATTGATATTCTGGTGTCCAACGCCGGTATTTCGTCGGCCGCCCCGATTGACGAAACCAGTCTTGAAGTCTGGCAGCGCAATATGGACATTCTGTCGACCGGATATTTCCTTGTGGCGCGCGAAGCCTTCAAGATCATGAAATTGCAAAAACGCCCGGCAAGTATGGTGTTTGTCGCATCAAAGAACGGTCTGGTGGCATCGCCCGGTGCATCAGCCTATTGCACGGCAAAGGCATCGGAAATCCAGTTAGCGCGCTGTATTGCCCTGGAAGGTGCACCGTTTGGCATTCGCGTGAATGTGGTTAATCCGGATGCGGTCCTGCAGGGGTCCAAAATCTGGACGGGTGAATGGCGTGAACAGCGGGCAAAAGCCTATGACATGGCGCCCGATCAACTTGAAGAACATTACCGTCAGCGCAGCATGCTGAAGCTTAATGTTCTGCCCGAAGACATTGCCGAGGCGATCTATTTCCTTGCATCGGACAATGCGGCAAAATCGACGGGCAATGTAGTTAACGTTGATGCTGGTCATGCACCGTCATTCACGCGTTAAACAAATACAGGGCTGAAAAATAAAACAGTCCCGGAGGAAGTAAAATGTCCGTAAAGGCACCGATTTCGGCCGACCTGATTACCGAGCAAAATGATACCCAGATTTCTGCACTCGAAAGCGATTATAACGCGCTTGGTACGCAGCTTTCACGACGCGGGATCGATATTGATGCGTTGACCAAGGACGCCATGGATTTCGCGGTGGCCATTCCATCTTGGGGTGTCGGCACCGGAGGGACGCGTTTTGCGCGTTTTCCGGGGATGGGTGAACCGCGCAATATCTATGAAAAGCTGGCCGACTGTGCCGTTATTCAGCAACTGGGTCGGGCAACCCCGACCGTGTCACTCCATATCCCGTGGGACAAGGTCGACGATCTTTCAGAGCTGCGTGAAACGGCATCGGGATACGGGCTTGGTTTTGATGCGATGAATTCCAATACGTTTCAGGATCAGGACGACCAGAGCCAATCCTATAAGTTCGGCAGTCTTAGCCATAGTGATGCCGCCGTACGCGAACAAGCAGTTGCCCATAATCTTGAATGCATTAAAATCGGCCAGAAGCTTGGGTCAAAGGCGCTTACGGTCTGGATCGGAGATGGCACGAACTTCCCCGGTCAGCAAAGCTTCACCCGTAGTTTTGAACGATACCTTAGTGCAACGAAATCGGTATATGCCGGGGTGCCCGATGACTGGAAACTGTTCATTGAACACAAAATCTTTGAGCCAGCCTTCTATTCAACCGTGATTCAGGATTGGGGCAGCAACTATCTGGCGGCGACCGAACTGGGTCCCAAAGCATCCTGCCTTGTTGATCTCGGCCATCATGCACCAAATGTGAATATTGAAATGATTGTCGCGCGCCTGTTCCAGTTTGGAAAGCTGGGCGGGTTCCATTTCAATGACAGCAAGTATGGCGATGATGATCTTGATAGCGGATCCATCAATCCCTATCAGCTTTTCCTCGTCTTTAACGAACTGGTCGATGCTGAACGCCGTGCCCCGGAAAAGTTTGATCCGGCCTATATGCTTGATCAATCGCACAATGTGACCGATCCGATTGAAAGTCTGATTTCCAGCGCGATAGAAGTTCAGCGTGCTTATGTACAGGCATTGCTGGTCGACCATTCTGCATTGGCAGGGTATCAGGACGAGAATGATGTCATGATGGCCAATCGAACATTGAAGTCAGCCTACAACACCGACGTCTCGCCGATCCTTGCCATGGCGCGCCAGAAAGCCGGTGGCGCAATTGATCCGATTGTTGCCTTTCGCAAGGCAGGCTATCGCGATGCTGTCGGCAAACAACGCCCGGCAAGCAAAGGAAGCGGAGGCGGGATCGTGTAATGCTACTAAGCTCTCTATCCCAAGCAATTGGGTTAGCTACCAAAAAGGCCGAAGACAAAAGTCTTCGGCCTTTTTGGATTTTGTTCTTCGTGTGACGTCACACGTCGAGGTTGGCAACCTTAAGTGCATTCGACTGAATAAAGTCACGGCGCGGTTCAACCACGTCACCCATCAGGGTCGAGAAGAC
>TARA_R110000824_G_scaffold60696_2_pt1 | contig 20306 bp, 12 predicted proteins | sample TARA_R110000824 | Tara Oceans TARA_R110000824 (sample SAMEA4397747) | marine metagenome | biome: Polar Biome; feature: [MES] marine water layer (ENVO:01000295) within the mesopelagic zone...; material: water (ENVO:00002006), including particulate matter (ENVO:01000060) such as......
GCTGACCTTTGAACCGCCCCGTTTCCCCTTGTCCTTCTATAGGCGGCGCGCCCTTTTTGACCTCTGGGTCTTTACTCTCCGGAAGTATATCGTCCATAAACTTCTGGTAGAGTTGGCTCATCGAAACTTTTTGTTTGTTAGCCAACTCCAGAACTGGATCGATTTCCAAAAACTTGATTCCACGCGTGCGCCCGAAGGTGAAATCATTGACCAGTTTACCTAGCCCAGCCTTGAGCTTTTTGCGCCCCGCTCGAGTGATCGGTTGTGAATTTAGGGCATCGGCTAGTTCTTTGTTTAGCCATTTCGAGAACTGATTGCGCAGCGTTGGGGAGCGCAACAAGGCGCTATGGCGCTCGACCATCAAAACATCATGGAAGATTTGCATGTAATACCGAGCGGCAACATTCCTTCCGCCCATGCCACCCTTGACGTCTCCGCCTAGCGCTTCAAAGACCTGCGTAAATCCAAGGTCAGAATTAGCAATGTTCTTTGCAGACCTTACAATCGCCTTCAGCGCAGCAGATGCTTCGTCGCCCGTCAGAGTAGCCAGCGACTCCAGCGTGTAGGCACCCTCTAGCCGCTTAGGAATTGCGTTGCTATCGTCAGCGATAACACCCGCGTCGATCATTTCGATGTTCCCGCGATCACCCCGCTCGAGTAGCTTCGCTTCCTGTGCGGTAAACTCAGCCTCTGTGATAAGACCTTCGTCTCTTTGTTTCATCAGTTCGCGGATTTCATCAGCCAGTCCTTCGATGGGCGCTCTTACGCCTTCGTTGGCATCCTTGGCCATCTTGGTGATGTTACCGTCAGGGTCCAGATAAACCATGGTGCCACGTTGCGCATCGAAGCGAGCTGGAGCCTCGACCGTATACACATGATACCCTTCGGCCATGGCATCGCCGTCAGCGATATCACCCAGAAACGATGATTCGACGGCACGAGTGTTGTGGGTTTCTATGGTTTTTTGTGCCTTTTCCATATCATTGGCTACCTCTTGGCGCTCAAGGTCCAACTCTCGCTTTTTCGCCTTTCGTTTCTCGGCGTACTTCTCTTTAAGCGTCGCAATCTCGACCTCTTTAGCGGCAATAGGTGCGTCTACATCACGAGCAAGGGCCTCCTTTTCTAGCCCTCGAATGCCTCGACCAACTCGGTCGGCTGCCTCGACCCTCTTCCTGCTAATTCCGTCGAGCACAGCTTTTCTGGCGGCTGCGATGTCACCAGTGCGCTCTGCTGCAGCCGTTCGTAACTCGGACAAGGTCTGGCTGAGATCCATCTCAGCCTTTCTCATCTCGTCCAGCAAACTTGTTTCGTAGGTTGTTCGGCCAACCTGATTCTTCGCATTGCGCTTGAGACGAGCATCTAATGCTAGTTGTGCCTTGGCTAGGCGATCGTTGTATTTGGCGACCGCCGCATCTAGTTCTTCGCCGACTTTAGTTTGTACGTCGTTAGAAAGTTCTTCAAGTCGAGATAGATGCGCCTGGGTTTCGGATTGAAGTCGAGCACCTGCCTTGATGCCTACTTTGCGCAGCGACTCTTCGGTGAGTTGTGCTCGGAGTTGCTCGATCTTCTCTGGCGTATTGGCTTTCTTGACGCGCCCAAGCTCATTGGATTCGGCCAAGTCGATCTTGGCAATCTCGTTTTGGAGATCGATCTTTATGTCTTCGTCCCTCTGAACCAGATGGCGCAGAGCGTCAAGCGCACCTGTTTCTGGCGCCATGAAAACCGTGTCTTCCGCAGTTTCCAACAACCTATCTCGACGAATCATTCGGTATTTCGTCCGAAGATCTAATCGCTGCTGCCGCAGTTCGATAATTTCGATCGGTGGCAAACCGAGTTCCTCGGCCTCTTTGACGGCGACATCAGCAGCATCCCAGGCTGAGCGCGCCTCGGCGACATCAGGCAACCCATCGACCCGCCCCTTAAGCGTGGCGCGTGCAACCAGAACCTCTGCCACGTCAGGCACAAGCTTCTCGATGGCAAGGCGCCCCTTTGCGCTACCCAGAGCCTGCTTGAGCGTCACTATATCCGACTCAAGAATATTGCGCTCACTTAGAACATTATCCACCATCTCCTGGACGCGCAGCGTTAGGTTTGGGTCAGCCATCAAGGCGATGTTTACCGCCAGCCGACCCGATGCTGCTTTCCATTTTCTTCCCGATCGCACCGCTTCTACGGCTGGGCCCCACCCGGTTTTCTCAGCCACTTTCACAATGCCGCGCAGCGTCAGCGACGGCGTAGCGACTGTCGTCAATGCCAGCAGCGCTGCTTCGGCATCTTCTTGTGTTGCTAAATAGGTTGCGGCGCCGACCTTTCCTGCGCGTGCAATACCTGGGTCCAGCGTCTCGAGCGTCATAAGTTCCGGCGCCCGAGTTCCGGTTTCAGCAGCCTTTTGCACGCCTCGGATATAGTCTTCATTAAGGAAGAACCTGCCCACGGAAGACTGGGTTGCTTTGGCCCACTTCGTCCTGCCGGTAGTCCTTGCTTCGTTGAGAAGTCTATTGGCTATATCTTCGCTAAAGGTCAGCTTCTTGAAATTTGGGTCATCAAGGTCGATGCCAGCTCGCCTTGCTACATCGTCGAGTTGATCTAGGATCTGGCTGACTCCCTTTATCTTCGCCGCCCTCATTATTTTGGCGAGCGGCAACAAGGTCATAAGCATCGTAATGGGCTGTGCGGCAGCTGCACCTTCCGGGTCGCTGAGCATCGACAGAATAGCGCCAGCCATTCCAGCTGGAAGCGCCATGCCTTTCTTCATGCCTAACTCAAAGGAAAGCGCTGCCCGTGCTGCTGCGTTCTCTGGAAGATCACCGTGCGACCGAAGTTGCTTTAGAAGATCAAGCGACGTGGGCATAAACAATGCCACAAGTTCGCCAAGCGCTGAGACGTTATCCGCAAAATCGGCGCGGGCTGAACCCCAGAAATCCTGGTCAGCGAGACGGCTTTCGATCAGTTCATTGTTTTCGATGCCTGCTCGATACATGGCATCGACGTTTGCATCTTTAGCGAACTCGGTATCAAAGGCTGACTCGCCTCGAGCGCGCTTGGCTAGGCGCTGGCCAAATTCCTCTTCCATACTGCTGGTGATAGATTCGGCACCAAATAGGTCGGCTGTTGCGTGAATCTGGCTAAACAGAAAATCTGCTGCTGGCTCCATAACGTATTCCGCTGCCAGCATTCCAGCACCAGCGATGCCGCCCACCACTGGCGCTATTGGACGCAGCGCTGCGCCTAGGGCACCCCCCCCTGAATCGTAAGATTCATCATCGATATCTTGTCGAAGGTTTGCCTGTATAGCGGGGTTTTGTGATAGTTCTAGAAAGTATTTCTTTTTGGCTTCGGGGTTTGTCCAGTCCTCTGGTTCTTTAGGTAGCGCCCCAGCGGACGGTGGTAACCCAACATTACCCCTAGAAGCCCAATGCACCATTCCAGGCTCAACACTGTAAAGCTTCTGTTGTCGTTCGACCTTGCTGCGCGCCCGAATGAGCTTCTCTCGTCGCCTATCTGCTGCCTCTTCTCGCGCCTCATCCGTATGAGTCGATAAAGATTTATCGTCGATGACCGTAGCTTCAATGGCTTGCTGGGCGCGGCTTTCGGCTAAACGCCGCTCGTATTCTCGCTGGGTTAGCTGGGGCGTCCCTGACTGCTGACTTTCTGTTGCCAGCCTTTGCTCCATATCAAAGCGGCTTTCCGGTATTGGGTTGGCGCTGACTGGGATCTCTACCTTTGTCGGTGGCACTGACCGGTATCGATCCGTCATTTCGGGGCGCACCACTCGATCGTAAGATGGCTCGACCGCCGCTCCCCATTGTTGGACAGCTGATTGACCGACTCGCTTCTGTTGCCGGATCAGTTCGTCGGTGCTGGGGCTCCGGGTAAGCATCTGCTCGTCGGTTCGACCTTGCTCGCGCATGTCTTCATCGATCAGTTCACCGACCGCAGCTTCAAGCTTGATGGTTCTCGATTGCTCGTAGGGCGACCGAAAGTGATCCTTTACGAAGTCCTTCGGGTCGATCCCTGCATTTGAAACCTGCTGCTTGATGCGCTCCCAAACCTGCGCTTCAGCCTCTTCGATTTCGATATTCTGCGCTAACGCTGCACGCTCCGCAGCATCGATTACAAAATCCTCAAATGTTTGGGTGTTAGTAGCCAACTATTTTTGGTTCCATGCTTTGCGAGCCTTGGACCGTTTTAGTGGAGCGGGATTGGCTTGAGTAGCCAGGTAATCGCCACTTATAGCAGCTTCCAAATGCTCCATCGCATCTTGAGATGTTGACATATTGTCTCTGATTACCTCGGCTTCCTCCTCGACGGCTCCCAACTGTGATTCCAACTGTTGCGTCGGATAGCCTGCCGCTTTTTGACCAGCTATGTTTCTTTCAAGGCTGGCTTTCGTCCTTGCAAGACGAGACAAACTTCTCTCGTAAGAGTCATAGTTTTTACGAGCTGACCCAAGCATAGAATTTAGACCTTTGACGCCGCCCTCTTGCCTGCGAATCTTCTTCAGTTGTCCGTACTTGGCCCACTCGATCGCCAAACGCTCCCTCTGGAGATCGTCGTAGTTATCTAATTTATCCCATAGGGCGTTAAGTTTTCCTTCGGCAATCAATGAACTGGTTGAAGTTCTTAGTTTCGCTATTTCCATCCTCGATTCACGATTAGCCTTGTCTCGCTTAGCCCTGGCGTCTGTTCGCTGTTTACCCAGGAACCTCCTGGTCGTATCTGTTCTTTCGGCGCGTTGTGCTTTTCGTTTGCGCTCGCGCTCCGTCATCTTGTCCCGGCGAATTTTGCCGCTCTTTTCAAAGAAGGTTCGCGCTGTATTGATATCCGCTGACACCTGGGCTTGCCGCTGGCCGTACTTGCCGCTCATAGCCTCGCCGATTGTCGATGGACCGATCGGTTCCTGTGCCGCCATCATCATCATAAGTGCGGCTCTGTCGAGACGATCGGCTCTGTCGGTGGCTTGCTTTGCCTGCCGAAGTTCCTCATCCATAGCCGCTTGGCGCTCTTCCTTTGCTTTGAATGTGGCAGCTTCCTGTGCCTTTGCCGCAGCGGCTTGTCGCATCTCAGCTTCGACTATATTGCGCCCGGTGCGAGCCTCTAAATCCTCTGTTGGGACACCTTTAGCCATCGCCGCCGCTTCGTCAGCCGCTATAACCCTTTGGTACTCGCTGCTGCTGCCAGGCTCGTCGGGCAAAAACGGGGCTGGCGTTTCGCCATACACCTCTGCGGCGGGGTTGAGTGCTGCATCGATGAAATCCCGACCTTCTGTCCAAGCATTTTGTCGTTCTTGCTGTTCACCCAACCCGAGCGCCGTGGTGAGCGTATCACGCACCTGCGATCGTTGCTGGTCAGCCAACCTGCGCTCGGCCAAGTCGGTAACCGCCTGCTTCTGCATTTCGTAGCGAGCGGCACCAGCCTCGTCTCTGCGCTCGTCCTCGACCTTACGCCCTTCGGCGCGCTCCCAGGTGTTGCGCAATCCCTGCTGCATATCACCGTAGTCTTGTTGGGTGATATCTTCTGGTGACGTTGGCACCACGTCTCGGCGAGCATTTTGCTCTGCGATAATCTGCCGAAGGGCTGCACCCTTGCGCTCGAAATCAACGACCCCCTGCGCGCTTGCGGCGTCTGCCTGCTCGCTCGCAGCAACAGTCTGGCCGAGTGATTCCCTGACTCCGGCTAAATCGGCCGCCGTAATTTCCTGTCCTTGCGCTTGGAGGTCTTCGCTGGCCAATGATTCGGCATGGTCCGCCTTGAGTAGATCATATTGCTCGGCAGCTTTAGCGTTGCCACCGAACACAACAGAGCGAGCGTGAACCTCTGCCTGCTCTTCTGTCAGCCCCTGTGAAAGCGCCTGCGTCCTGGCGTTTGCCAGCTGGTCCTCGATAGAGGCTAGGCTTTGATCTGCCATGATGGTTTCCTATGCGCCGGTTATGCCCGACATAATTAGTGGAGCAATTCCAGCGGCAGGCGACCCAGAACCACCACCCCCCTCTTCTTCTTGAAGCATCTTCAGAAGCGCTTGAATCAACTGCTGTCGCTTATCCGAGGCACCTGCAGCACTTGGGGTAGGAGCAGACTTGATAAGCCCCATCGGAAGTTCAGCACCGAGAAAATCGGCCCATTTCGTTTGAAGGCCAGCGCCTACGCCAGGTGTAGCCTGACTCGGCACGCCCGAATATCTAATCTCTGCCATGATTTATCCCGAAAATATTATATGCGAGCTTTGTGCAACAAGCTCATTGTTATAGAGTTCCCACTCCGGCGATCCGGCAGGAAACGAATCCCGCTGTCCCGTAAGCCAAGCAACCATATCTTTCTTTAGTGGGTTTGATGCTCGTTTTTTGTCGATGAAATCATTATGATCGCGCATCCGCTGGGAGAAGGCTTCGAGATCCTCTTGAGCGAACCCCAGTTGCTGCGATGCTTTTTGCCCAAGAATCACTGCCTCGCGCTCGGCACCCTCTCGCAACATTCGATCGCGCTCTAAACCTGCAGTGAGCGCACCTTGGCGAGCCGTGGCTTGAGCTGCACCGCTGCCAAGCAACCCGGCGGCGCCAGAACCAACGAGGGTTCCTGCAGCGGGGGAGGCAATGCCCATTTTCATTTGGCGAATGGCTTCGGCCTGAGCACTTTGCCTTGCCCTAATAGCGTCGTCATAGGAGCCCATTACCGCACCCCGTGCGTTGCCAAGTGCGCCGCCTAAGCGATCGACCGCTTGGTTCTGCAGGTCGCGGCTAACTCCAGTTCCCGGCGCAGCGCCGCCGCCGCCGCCGCCGCCGCCGCCCAAAAGAGAGCCCCAACTCTGATCCCACATCTGCCCTAAGACGCCGCCACGCGTTCCGTATTCTTCAGCCATCTGCTACTCCTTCAGTCCCATCTTGCCGATGATGTAAACATTGAACCCGGCACTACCTAAGATCGCATCAGCCGATAGCCCTGTCGCCCAAGTTACGCCGGATTGATTTAGGTAGTTCAAGCGCACCTCAATAAAGTTCTCGAGTCCAGCGGTCGATGGTATTATTTCAGCACCAGCGCTCGCTACACCGTCAGCCATCGGTTCTCTAGCAACAGAGCCAGAGTAGGTTAGTTGGCGACCAAAATAAACCGGTCTTCCCTGAGCCACAAACCCCTTACCAGCGACAACACCTGCTACCGTCGAATAAACCAAAGGCACCTGCCAAATCTTATTCGCTAGCAGGTTTCCAGCGGTGCCCGTCAGTGCCGTCGATAGATACGCCACCTGAGTGTAGGTCGGCGACGTCATTCTGACCCCACGATAAAGACCAACGCCCACTTCAATCGACCTATTTGCTATGGGGATCGCACCTGGGTTCCTTTGAATCCAATCGCTATTCCCAGCAGCCTCCACGAGAACATGATGAATCGTGCCGGGGTAAGTGATGGGTATCAAAGCCCGATCCCAAAGGGCGAACCCCGCAGCATTCGCTACTTCAAATTTTGCTGCATTCGCACCCGTTATCGCCGAATCGGCACCAAGCTTCATCAGATTTACGCACCAACAAAAGTAGCCAGCATCATCATAAAGCTGTTCTTTCCTGTCGGTGGGAAAGGCTAGATCGCTCTGGTAGCGGTCTGACCTGCCGCCCACCAACTTGTTCTGGAAGACTGTGTCGATGCTTTCGACCTGAGCTTGAACGCCTACTCCTACAGCGTCTGCCTGGACAAGCGCATCGGCGGCCGGCGCAGTGATCGATACCGCCGCATTATCTTTTCCGTATAACGAGTTTGGTGGCGCATTTTGAGCGCTTACCGGAACGCCCGCATTCAGTGCATCTCCGAGTACGGCTTCGGTGTCTCGACTCATAACCGTATGGAGAAAAGTCCCTCTTACCAAAACCGAAAACAACGGCGCATTACCGACTGTTTCAACCTGCCAAGAGTAAATACTCCAGCGGTCCATCGAGATGCCAAGGTCACGAATGATCGTCGGGTTGCGCGTATTAAACTGTGCGACGATCTCTTCACCCGTCTGAACCATTTCTGCTACGAGAACTCGCTCCGGTGGCGGCTCAGTCAAACCCGGATTAGTGGTGAGCCGAAAGAGCCGCAGCTTCACTGTGTCCATATCAATGGCGGTTGGTAGACCAGTTGATATGCCCAGCGCCTTTTCTTGGTTCATCAGATCGAAACTAAAACTGATTGAGTCCAATGTTATGGCCGGCGTGTTCTCGTCAGAAACCTGAATACCGTTCCAGTGGTCCTGCAGGGGAGGAAGCGTGAAATTTATTTCATTCTCGAGGAGGCTGTCAAAACTACCGATTACTTCAGCAAAGAACCAACTAATGGAGAAGGGAGCCTGCGGCTCAGATCGCTGATTGGCGACCACATTTCCCGACAACTGGGTCGCCACCGAAGTTAGGTTCCCAGCAACGTGAGAAGGCTCGATTCCAACTCCTAATGGGAGCTTTTTGTCATTGGTTATTTTGGCCACGAACCTGCTCCCTGTAGACGATCACCCAAGTTGGTTGTCCTGGGTTCATAGTTGAAGAGCCACCTGTCTCCCAAGATAACTGTCCAGGAGCAACGGTACTTGTATCACGGCGTGCGAAAGCGAGCCGAAACCTCACTCGAGCCATTTGATGAATGGGTATGTTCAGATCCTTGCGCTCGATCACATGGCTGTAGTGACCTGCGGCTGGGGCAGTCCCATCCTTTAGCGCTGTCGGCGGCGGTGGTGCCATGTCAACTGTCGGGGCGGCTGCGTTATTTAGATCAAGCGCTCGCCAAATTGTCGGGTCATACTGGCGGTAGTGGTACTCTTTAGAGTTGACCGTCCTGTCCTCCGGTGACGTCACATTATCCGTATCCACAAGAATCTGAAGCAACGATGCATCACCCAGTGCGCCCGCTGTTGGCCCGGTCAAACTGATCGGCCATGGTGTCCATGAATCGATATGCACGCAGATAGTGTCGATAATCACCGGTCGATCAAACAGGGTGGAGACAGTCCACAATCCGCCGTCGTCGGTTGGTATGGCGCCACCTGCTCCAATACTAGCAACGATGCCTTTCGCCCGGAAGATTGGCTCACCCGTTGCATCCGCTAGGTTATAGTTCAACCATGGCGGGCTTGTCGTCAGCGCTCCGGCAGCGGCTTGTGGCGGGTAACCCCCTAGAATCATAAACTGCGGTGAGCGCGGCTTGCTAATAGAGTCGAGCGGCACCTCGTTGTTCATTTCGATAATGTCTTGAAGGGCGCGAGCGATGCGCGATCCGTCGATCGTCGAACCATCAGAGAACTGTTCTGGGGTAATCTTCCGCGTAGACATTACGGCACCTCCCCAACAATCGTCACATTGTTATGAAGTCGCCCCGTCAGGTTGACGCACCCAGTGATATCTACGTCTACAGCTGCGCCAGCATTATCCACCACAAACCCTGCTGCCTGTGCCCCATGAAACATTGAACTCACCACGTTGAGTTGGCCGCCAGCTTCAATGTACACATAGCTATTGGTTGCACCTGAAATGGCTTCGGTCTTTGCGATGTGGCACCCGTCTAAAATACAATGACCACCTGCTTTGATATAAACGGCCGGCGTATTCCCATCACAGACCAAGGTCATATTGCGAATAATCGATGTGCCATCGACCGTGATTTGTTTGGATACGACCGTACCAGGCACGCCACTTACCACAGTGCGGCTTGTTTTTAGTGAGAACCCTGGGCGAGTCCCTTCGCCTATGATCACCCCGAAATCTTCGCTCGTTCGTTCAATGATTTCTTCACCGAGGCTAACCCTGAATCGGCCAAGCATTCGACTCATGGAATCAACGCGGCCAGCTAGTTCCTGAAACACGCGTGAAATATTCACGCCCTCGACTTGTTGCGGGGTGGCTTCTTCCGATTCGGTGTTTGCGCTTCCGTTGTATCCCCACATGCTAACGGCCTTTTCTTCGGCGGTTGCCGGTGTCGAGCACTCCGATGCTCAGGCGGTGAAGGCTAAGCTCATCCGCTTTGTCAGTGGCATAACCAAAAAGCCCTACGGAAATGTGTTCGCCGCGCCCGGAAACGCTTGTCACAATCGAATTCAACTCAGGCGAATCGATCAAATAGATCGTATTAGCGGATGTGACAGGTGCCCACCGAGCCAACGAGTTGAACACCCGGCGCCCGTTGAGCATACGCTCTCGAATTATATCCGTAAGCAGCTGCTGTCGATTACCTGGAATCATGTTTGCGTAGTCGGGGAACTGACCACTTAGGCGCTTGTAGTCGCTCACGGTAAAGCTGTTGTAGAGTTGGCTGGACTGCGACGTGGTTGTTTCCAAGACCGTATTGATACCGCGGACGCGCAGTTCTTTGCCTTCGTTCATTCCGATTTGGCCGGTCTTGTAGCCCCACTCAACCGAAGAAACCAAGCGGTTGTCGGATGACCTAACATCGCTCGCATAGAGGTGCTGCTGCTGCCATAAAAGGACTTTAGTGCGATCCCAGGCAGCGCCACCAACATCGACCACTTGAGCCTTTAAAACCGTAAAATCTGTTCGCGCAGATTTGGTAGTCAAAGCGCTTACTCGCAACACAAACATTGGCAACTTGCACTGTGTTACCTCGGCAATGTCAATAAATGTACGAGACGCTGTGAAGCTGTTGGCTGTATTGGTGAACGTCCACGCTGCATAGGGGGCTGATTCTGGGAAAACACCAATGCCCTCATAGGTGAAAGATGCATCCCACTGGACATCAAATCGTTGCGCCTGAAAGAGCGGTGGAACAAGGCCGGCTAATGGCCATGTCGCTGGTCGAAAGCAGGTCAGGTAGACCGGGAACTCATAAATAATCTTTGCACCATCATCGGTTTTGAAGGTCCGCAATGGCTCTTCGATCGACCATAAGAATCCGTTATCAAACGCTAGAGCCGCATCTGGGTCTTCGCTGAACTCGTAACGCCCCCACCCGTGCTTCCGCTCATCTTCGTCTTTGCAGCTCCGGTCGAGCGCCCCACCACGGCTGAGTTCTGTAATGTAATAGGATGTGCTCTGCTCGAGTGGACTTATGCCGTCTTCAGTTTGGTCAAGAAGACCACCAACCAAATAAGTACCAAGCGAGTCCGATAAGACTTCAAGGGAGTTGATCGTCTGACGGCTTTGGGGCGCTGTCGTTCCGCCGTGCGCAAGCTTGCCAGCGTTGAAGTTCCGCAACACTTCAGATGCGGTAAAAGTCGCGTTGTAAAACCGGACAGTATCGCAGCGACCTTCAAGGTAGTCCGTACCGGCGCCACCCGCTTTACGTCCGATCTCCCAGTCGGAGGGGAGGTTGTCCATGGGGCCGCCGGTGGCGATACTCGCCTCTAGCGCGCCATCAACGTATAGTTTTAGGGTTTGGCCATCGTGCGTCGCCACATAGTGGTGCCAGTTACCGTCAGCATAGTTATTCGTGCCTTGAGCCGACTTGTACGCACCACCCACATAAATAGCTGCGTAAGGTTTCCCATTTACATCGTTTTGGCTCATCGCAAAACGATGTAAACGGGAAATCAGGCGCTCAGTTCCTTGGCTGGCATCCGGGTCTTGGGAGGCCCACGCTTCGATGCTGAAGGTGTTGCCGAACTGTAGGTTGGCTGGGTTGCCGATCGAATAGTACTCAGTACCATCAAATACAGGTGGCGCCGTCAGGTTTCCGGTCATGGGGTTGGAGTCGGTACTGTCAGGCCAACTCGTGGTTGCCTGTGTCGCCGGAAGGTATGAACTGACCAGATTCGCCGATAGTGCGGTGGCGCTTGTCGGGTCTAAGGTGGTTGCTAATGGCCATATATTCCAAGCTTGATGCCGGAACTGGTAAACCAAAACATGGCTATCGTATGCCACCATGAGGCTTTCCGTCTCAGGCTCATACGCACAGGTCGGAACTCCTAGGTGCTTATAGATTACACTCGGCTGCGTTTTGGTTCCGCCGCCGCCGCTGCTTGTATAATAGTGCGTTGCTGGATTCACGATGCCAGCGTCCCAATACCCACTAATAGAATCGGAAAGATCCTGAACCGATTGCTGGGCACCAGCCATGTGGACGCCCTTGGAGGAAACCCAGCACACTCCGAACGGCGTTTCGACGAGAGAGCGCGGCCCGACGCAACCTGTGCGCTTGCTTATTCTCACATGGTTAACATTGACCACATTGGCGAAGGCGTCTCCAGCTCTTGGGTTTTGCTGAAACTGAATCAGATGCGCCTCTGTTTCGGTCATGGCAAAGAGTTGGCCGTTGTGCTCCCCGAGCGCGATGATCTTTCCTTCGGTCTGAATCTCGGCAAAGTTGTCGGCCATGATGGCACCTGGCTGACCTACATCCGAGAAGTACAACACGCCTCGCAGCGCATAGACCATGCGCCCTTTGACGAGCGCGGCGACATCAGCCCTAGGGAACTCCGTCTTGGTGAAATAGGCGAACTGTTCTCCGTTGAGCCCTCTGACTCCGGTAACGGGTTGAAGAACAGATCCCTCGGAAACCCCTTTGGCCTCGTTTGTTCCGACCGTGAAACCGGCACCCGTAAAGATGTTTGGTGATATATTCGCTGTGCTTAGAACACGCTGTTTGACCTTCGCCACATCAACGCCATGGTAGATCCATACCCCGTATGCACCGATCGAAATAACAACCGAATCACCGATTTGCTTAAAGGCTGCATTGGTAGCGCTGTCGTCGTAGTGGAACTTGATAAAATCTTTGGGCACTGAAGAGGGGGCTTCGCCCACTGTCTCAAAATGGCCATGAGCAAAGGGTATATCGGCAGCGCGACATTGCTCGGACGTATGAATGATCAGCGGCTCTTCCCATTGGGCACCGGTCGTTAGGTCGTAAATCGATGCGACGGCTGTCTTTGATGATCCAACTAAGACCGATGGGCTCGTGACGGGTAACCACCCACGAACGTCTGTCTGGGCATGTTGCACATCCGCTTGGAAGATTGAGATAATCTGCCGGTGCCCGAAGTTGGTATTGTAGAGGTAACTCCCCAAATGCCTCGAGTAACCGCCTGTGGCTTGGGTCGATAAAGCTGAGCTTACGTTGGCTTTTTCAGCGGTGCAGTCTTGCTGAGTCAGTTGCCCGAAACCAGGTCGCACGGCGATTCGGTTGGCTCGCTCCGGGCGCCAAACATTAGCCAGCCATTCTACGCCAGCTGGATCTCGCTGGTCTATTCCGCCCTCTGGAAAGATATCTTTTTCGGGGTATCTCGATGCCACGATGCCCCCTAAAAGATGTGTGTAACCGTGACGTTATCGAAGGCACCGCGCAGGCGCCCACCAATAAGAAAGCGGGCAAAATCGTCCGTATTACTTTGGATCTGGCGCTCGATGGGCTCGTTCATCACGCCGTCCCTAATGAAGTAGCGCCTTGTTCCTAGGAGAATAGCTAGTTCTTGGAACTCTTCGAGCATCCCACCCTCTAGGGGTTGGTCTGATGCCATGGTTGCTAGGTTTGTTTCACGCCGCGGGAAGAACTCAATCGTAAACTCTTCAGGGAATCGAGAGTTGAAATAGATCATGTACTTCTGAAGCATGTAGTTGCTCAGGGAAGTCGCCAGATTGAGCGGCGCTCCTGACGCTACAGGCACCATACGCAGGCTACGATCTCGACTGATACCGCTGGGCCCCATGTAGATGTTCGTTATGGTCTGGATTTGGCCATAATAGGTCGTTGTCACGGGCCCTACCGTCACCGGGTTTGGGCCCATCAGAGGTATGTTAACCACTTTACCGGGGAACAGGACCGTTGGGTCGTTCAGATTGAAGGACGCTTGGATCGGCTTAGCGCTCGCCGGTTGCGCTGTGTAGTTTGACGCATTGGCAACCGTCAGTTCAACCGTCTTTAGGAGCATATCAGGCCGATGCTGCCGGATGATATTCCGCCAGTCTTCCAGGCCAAACGTGATGTACTGGTTTACCTGAGAATCGGTGAGGAAGGTCTGATCTGGATCGTCGATGTAGTCCCGAAATAGGGTCTGCGCTTCTAAGGCATTCATCCGTATCCCCCAGTCATCCCAGGCGTTTCAAATACTGCGGCGTCGCGCATGCCTTGGGTTCTGGCAGCTGCTCCTTGGGACGTTCCCCCTGCTTGCTCTTGAGGAATGCTCTCGCCCGGCAACATGGGCCCACCTGGTAGGCCGCCCATTCCCGGTGGTTGCTGCTGTGGTGCTGCGGTTGGGTAGATCGGTTGCTCTAGTTGTTGCAGCAGCGCTTGGTCACCCTGTGCAAGGATTGATCGGTAAACCGTCTGCAGGCGATTCTGGACCTCTTCATCGAGATCGAAGAACTCGTCTGACACCACAAACTCACCGAAGACTTCAGTCAGTTCTGGAATTGGGTCTGTGCGATGGATTGTAACTTCGGCACCAGCGATGACGTGCTCCATGACATCGAGAGCCATGTTGTAGTTACGAATGGTTTGCGCAATCTGGTTGTCCATCCCGAAGAAGTTGATCGCCCTGCGCGCCTCTTCTGGGTTGAGCAACTGAAGCTGGAACATCTGCACGGCGCGGCGCTCACGGTCGGCCAACTGATTGGCAAACAGCGTGCCTGCCTCAAGAAAGATGTCGGGCTGCTCTGTCAGGTCGGTGCCCTTGATCTGCTTGTAGAACATCCCACCATCTTGGTTGAACTGGCGAATCATCATGCCCTCGGTGAAGTATTTCTTCGCAAGGGAAAGGATTCGCTTACTGATCGCTACGGCTGCGCGCTCAATATTGTCTTGAACGCCTTGGAGCTGCGATGTGTCCTGACTCACCAAAGCTTCGATGGCGGCGCCAGATTGAACTCCCGACACGCGCTTACCCAACGAGGCACCGTGGATACCAGCTAGGTCCATGATCTCGCTCTGACAGCGCAGGACGTTGTCCATGATGTAGCCAGGCAGCGGTGCCGGCGACGATTGCTGGGGCGGTGGTGCGGATGGGTTGTAACGAATTTGAGCGCCCGGCTCGTTGGTAATTCGATCAACTCCCGAGTTGATTGGATTCAGCCACTGCACATTGCCCAGAAGCTTGATGTTGGAGATGATGGCAGACCGCTGGGCGTTGTATTCCCGCTGCACGGAGATCAGCGGCTCAATTGAGCCTACCCCATGAAAACGCCCAGGCAATCCGTGGTACTTGATGTGCTCAACAGGCCATGGTCCCGTGCCATCCCACTCATTTTTGTCGGCTTTCCACAAAGTGTGGTCACCCGAGGTAATCAAGTGATTACCGTTTCGATCCCAATACTCGTAGATTTCGTAGCGCTCAACCCGATAGGTTTCCGACCCTGAAACGCTGATCATATACGAGCGGTTTTGCCGGTCATAATCAACAGGTTCAAGGTTCTCTAGCGGTGCCCTAGGGAAGCGGCGCTTCATCTCAGCCCTAGTAATAAAGTCTCGGAGCATCAGGTAGTCTGACTCGTTGATCTCTTCACAACCGGGCTGCACCAGCAGGTTGTATGGAGAGATAACGCGCACCTTGATCTGCTTCTCGTCACGGCAATAGTAGGTATGAATGCCCACGTTGCCGGTGGAGATCAACCATCGGTTGGCGTCCCTGAATCGGTTAGCCACTTCGGCTTGATCCCAGACGTATTGCACCAGCGCGGCATCGCACTTGGCTTTGACCAGGTCTTCACGGGTTGATGAAGATGGCCGAGCGCTGACGTGGGGAGCCGAAACAGCGAGCATCGCATAAAGCCGATTGTAGATCGGCAGAAGCATGTTGATGGTTAGCCGAACCATTCCGGGCTTGGTGGTTTCGACGCGCCACAGGCCATCACTGGCTCTGCGACCGTACTGCATTCCCTCAAGGAAGCGTCGAGACGAATCCCAAACATACATCCGGTGGCGCATCCAGTCATCGACGTGCCCGCGAAAGATGTTGATTTGCTTTGGCGTGATCCTCTTTGAGTCACCCTCGTCATTTTTATAGGTGCTCATTCAAGACCATCCTCAACGCCTATATGAAGCGAACTTCGATCACTTGCCACTTCAAAGCTAGACTCCAGACGAAGCCTGCGAACCCGATCCACCGCCTTGGTCCCTCGCTCGAAAGCAAAGGTAAGGAGGAAGATCGAGCCGCAGAACTCCAGTAGGGTCAGCACAGTCGGACTAGGCCCGCTTGTACCGAACGCCTGGCATCACACCGATGCAGCGAGGCTTCTCAGAAACCATCTCGAAGTACTGCTTCCAGAACCCCTCACGCACATCCATCATACGAGCAGTTGCCTGGTCACGCTTCTGGGTAACGATGTCCCCATTGTCGTTGAACTCTTGGAAACCACCCGGACGAAGGGTGTAAGTGTTGATGGTATCCCTGCGGATGAAATAGATCACACCGTAAGGAGCCTGACTCGACACCTTGATCGGCACGCTCTGGTTGAAAAAGACGTCATCATTTCTGAAGCCGCCCTTTGCGTCAGTCTGCCCAGGAAGCCAGCCGCCTGTTGGGTTCACACCCAACGCTTGGAACAGGTTCTTGTACGCAGCACGCGTGTAGCGGTGCATGATAAGGCAGTCGATCTGCTCAGCGCAGAGATCCTCGATGCCATCAGACACCAACTGCATATCTTCGACCGTCACGGCGATACCGCTGGACATGCCCGTGGGGGGCACGACTGCAGTGGGATCACCCGACTGAAAGCCGAAGCCACGCAGCACCGTGTTGAGCAACGCCAACCGGCTGTTGGTAAACGTACCAGCGGGCTCTGCTTCAAAGGCCAAGGAGTTCAACCCGTGAACCTCATCAGTACGCACGCGGTTGCCAGCAACGTCGTGCTCAACGAGCGCAACGCAATCGGTATCCGCCACGGTCAAGGTGTTAGGACCGTCAGCGCCACTAACAGTTGAGGTCAGAACAGCCGTACCAGCCGCCAAGTCAATGGCACCCACCTGGAAAAGCGCAGCAGCCGTGGGGGCAGCGTTGCCATCAGGCAGGTAAGCCCAGGCGACCGTATCGGTGCGAGACACCGAAAGAGCCTTCACATAGGTGTTCAAGCCGGCAAGCGTGTTTTCGGCAACAATCGCAGCGAGCGAGTTGGCACCGGAAACCATGCAGAGCGGAACGCCCGTGTGATTAGCCTTGTCGATGACGAACCCGTTCATGCCACGACCGATGAACATATCACGATCGAGTTTGTGGCGGATGTCCTTCTCAAGGTTACGCATCTCGGAGTACATGGCACCGACAAACGCAGCCTCAGAACCACCGTTGCCGGGGGCTTGGGACTCAGCTTGACCCGTGACCTCAAAGGCCGCGTACAGGCTTTGGTAGCCAACGATCAGTTCGAGGTACTCCTGATTGGAAGCCGACGGCACAACAGCGCCCTGGGCACCCTCGGAGCCGTAGTGAATACCCTGGGTTGCGTTAGTAACGACACCACGGGTGTGAAGGGGAATGTGTACAGAGGCACCTGCCCACTGGTGGGGGCCCTCCTCGAAGAGGTCATAGATCATGGCCTCTAGGTTAAGCTGCTCGCGAATCGGACCTTCGTATTGATTCTTGAGCAGTTCAGAAATGCTCGCAGTTGTTGCGGTCATTGTAAAACTCTCCGGTTAGCGGGGTCTGCGTCTGCCACTATAAAGGGAAGACTTCATCGCCCGCAGGGTCATTGGTTTTTTTGATGGAGCAGGTGCCCCATCGGCTATGGGTGCCGTTCCCGAGGAGACTTTTCCACGGGTTGGCAGAGATAACGCAGGGTCAGGCGCAGCGGCTTCTTTCGTTGCCTCTGGCCGAGTGACCCCGAGTCGTTTGAGCACTTGGTCTTCCAGCTTACGCTCGTGCTCGATAAATGTTTGGACTGTGGCACCTATGTCGGCATCAGGGTTTTTGTTGAGTACTTGCAAGACATAGTGCCGAGCGGATGGTGCATCGTGAACCGACGAGCCATCTAGGGCATTTTTGATCTTGTGGTTGTACTCATCAACGAGCTTTTGGATCTGCATTTGCTGCGTATCCTGCCGCGCCGTATCTGATTGAGCGCGAATGGTTTCGAGCTGTTCGCCCATCGCCACTAACGCACCCGCCACATCTTCGTCACCAGATCGCTCGGCTAGATCTTTGATCTTTCCAAGGAACTCGCTTGTTTCCGGTGGCTCTTGATCAACCTGCGGTGCCGGCTGGCCGGCTTCCAACTGTTTAATTCGCTCCTGCAGGGTTCCGTTCAGATCTTTCAAGTGCTTTGCTTCTTCGTTCTTTTGCTTGAACCGATCATAAGGGATCGGGCCCGGCGCATCTGCTTTGGCCTCAGCAGGTGTTTCAGAAGAAGATTCATCGAGGCTGGCCGGCTCCGGTGAATCACTTGAAGGCTCTGGAGTCGGAGACTCCGTTGCAGGTGCTGCATCGACAGCGGGTGATGCTGGGACTTCAGGCGCGGCAGGCGAGGCCGCAGTATCGCCTATGGTTGCTTGAAGTTCAGCAAGCTTCGGAAATGCCATGATATCGCTCCTGGCTGCGTTAAAACACACCGATCGCAGGCCGGTGAGCCACCTATAAGTAGTTTGCGGTTTACGCCCCTACAGGGGCGCTCGTCAAGGCGAGCGTGCGCTCAGTCTAAGCCGTCGTCGTAGAACAGGCTAAACGAGTTCTGGGTTTGATTTTCAAGCTTCGCCGCTTCGTCGAGCGGCATCATGGTCATGGCATCCAATCCGGTATCTCGCTCGAAGGCAACAATTTCCGATGGAGACTCTGGCCTATATTCCCGCATCACCTCTTCACGAACAGGCGCCACCTGCTCGAGACCTTCAAGAGCTAAGGCGGTGGCGAAGATCATATCATCGTGACAGCCCGGCGAGGCGTAAGGCTCCCCTTTATCGTTGTAGGTGAACGACCCGATTTCGTTGATCAGCACCTGGTGGGGATCTGGCAGGAATTCTTTGGAGATGTACTTGCGCAGTCGGTTGAGCAAGATGGCCCGGTTGTTTTTGGCGGTATAAAACCCGAGTTTTTCGACGTACTTGGAGGCCATCTTGTCGTAGATGAAGCGCCGATAGAGTCTAGGATACTGATCCAACGACAGTTCTTCCTGAACTGCGGCGCCTACATGGTTCACTTCGCAAACGATCAGCGCATTGTGGTATTTCCTGCCCATTTGCATCACCGAAGCCGAGAATTGGTGGACCGGAAGGCGCTGATAGATCCAAGCGACGGGGTGAATCTTCTCTTTGTTGCTGACATCGAGCACACAGGCGGCGCTGAAGTCACCATTGACCGAGCCAGCTGCAGCATCGCAGCCTAAGATGTAGATCCTGCCGGGTTTTGGCTCCATGATGACCTCAGTGGAGCGATTTACCTCTTCGGGAATCCAATCGCCGCCGAAATACATATCCCCGCTGTGCAAGAAAGCTTGCTGGGGCGTGGCTGGGTACTCTTGGGCGAATTGTTTCCAGTCATCGCCGCATTTCTGGTTGATGCACCACTTCATCCAGCGAATTTGCTCGTTTGAAAGCTCCTGCTCACTAACAAATTGCTCTTCTTCGGGTTCCAGCTCCCTTTCGATGATGGCGATCAGCTCCTCATCGAAGTCAATCGGCTCACCTTCGTCGTCGGAGTAGTTACCCTTATCATCTCGGTGCAAGACGTAGGATTTCAGGGCCATCCAGGGCAGGAAGACCTTCTTATAGCCGTTGTTGGACATCCACCACGGGTAGAAGTGGTTGAAACTGTTGGCCGTTGTCTCGATAAACGCTGATCCGCGGTCGGTCAGCGACTGCATGGCTGCAGTAAACACCACATCAGCCTTCTCCCAGAAGGCCATCTCGCTGCAATGCAGGTATTGGACGGTCTTGCCGCGCAGTTTGTTAGGTGAGTTGGCGGTGGCGATGCGGATAAAGCCAGTATGGTTCTTAAAGACCAGTTCCGTCTTGGTCGAATGCTTCGTTGGGTAGTGCGCCTTCATCCAATCGGGCAGGCATTCGTAATAATTCTTATAGATTGCAAAAATACTTGCAGCTGCGTCTGTCTCGTGGGCGATGACGACGGCGCGCTCGTGGCTATTGAACAGCACTTTCCAAAAGAAGTAGGCGGCAATCCAGGTCGAGATGCCCTCTTGGCGCGCTTTGAGTATACCGACCCTTTTGCGGCCGGACGAAACAACACCCCAGACCTTTTGCTGGGGGTTGTTCCATAAGAAGGGAATGAGCCGACCCTTCTTGTCCACAATGTGCAGTACTTCAGCCGAGAAGAACTCGAAGTCTTTTGAACAAGCCTCGAGAAACTCTCGTTTCGCTGAACTAAGCGCGGCCACTATGCGGGTAGATCACCAGCGGCTTGCTCAACGTAGAACACGTTGACGCCTAGCGACCCAGCCGTCAGCAGATTCACGTTCACATTA
>TARA_R110000824_G_scaffold241589_2_pt1 | contig 20291 bp, 27 predicted proteins | sample TARA_R110000824 | Tara Oceans TARA_R110000824 (sample SAMEA4397747) | marine metagenome | biome: Polar Biome; feature: [MES] marine water layer (ENVO:01000295) within the mesopelagic zone...; material: water (ENVO:00002006), including particulate matter (ENVO:01000060) such...
TATGCGATAAGAACTTGACAACTGTAGAAAGTACTATTAAATGCAGCTATACAGGTAATTTTTTAGACACATGCGGTAGATGTAATAGTGACATATATGCCACACTTAGCGAATATGATTATGAAATTAATATTAAGGCTATTGACAAAAAAGAAGAGTTACTGTAGTATACTTAAGTGGTCTTGAGTTATAACTTTAATCTTTAACTTTGATTAGTTTAAATATTAAAGTGACACTTAAGACCACTTAAGATAAGATAATGATTAATTTAAAATATAGCCGTTGTAGGATAATGAGTAAATTTATGTAACAGGCTAGTCCATTTAAATTTGCTCTATTGGCTAGATCAAGCAAAAAAGGCCTTTGTTCTTACGACTGTCGAAGTATCGGGTAGTGCGGCTATGCTTTAAATTAATTATGAGGTTTTATTATGTCTAAAACAAAACGAAAAATAATAGTTAAAAAAAGAAATCCTGAAAAGGTAGTTATGGATAAATTTTATAGGCCTAGTATTTTTAGGTCTCATAAAAGAGAGTTCTTAGCTAAAGAGGCACAGAAAGAAATCGACAACTACAAAGAGGGATACTAAATATGATTGACAATATGCTGGTAGTAGATCTATTATGTGAACGTGGTATAGTTCTAAAGGACATGGCAGATGTTGCTAAGGACCTACACGACAAATCCACAGAATACGATATTATTACGGATTACATGATTTTTTTAACCAAGGTGACACAGGATTCCTATATGGTGGCACAGGCTGAGGCTGCACATGAGGACTTTAAGTGTGAGCATAGCGAATTTCCAAAGGGAGTGAACTAAATGATTAACTTGACAAACCAAGCAAAATGGAGCCTTGTAGATAACTATTACAACGACAATAGCTCTGCATGTGACGAGTGCCAACACTTTGAGAAAGTGTTTTACTCAGATACTGGGTGGGAGTATTCTTGTGCGCTCTTACAGACCACCTATGGTGACCCTGAGGAGTGTCTAGGATTTAACTACATGGTAGAATGTTTGGAGGATGAACTAGAGGATGCCTAAATTTTTAATAAAATGGTGGTCTAAATTATTTGAAGTAAAAGAGTTTAATATACGTACACTTAATTTAGATACACGCACCACTAAAAGAAAGCAACTAGAGGAGAAAACGAATGCAGCTAGATTTATTCATTAACACACCAATAAATGGATGGTGGGATATGAAGGTAGGGGAGGTGGGGGTAGGGGAATTAGTACGTCGTGGTGATGCCTTAGCAAGGTACGCAATGGACCTACTAGTGGAGAATAATAAATTAAATCTTGACAGACTAAACAAAATAACTTAAGATACTTAAGTAGACCCAATTTATTAAAAAAGGAGACTAAGATATGATTACTGAAGGCATTGCCGCATTTGTTAACTTGTCGGAGACTGAGCGTTATAATGGTCAAGACACTGGTAAGTTCTCTATCGTTATCAACATGGACCCAGACGAGGCCGCTAAGGTAGAGGCTGCGGGTATTAAGGTCAAGGAGTATAAGAACCAACCCCAACGTAAGTTTGCCTCTAAATTTGATGTTCAGGTAGTGGACTCTGAGGGTGACCAGATTAGTAAAAACGTCCCTTATGGTTCTAAAGTTCGAGTGATGTGGGAAGCAGGTGAGCCACACCCTACCTACGGCACTACAGCCTACCTTAAGAAGGTAAAGGTGCTAGAAATGGCAGACAATGGTGGAGATGATGACGAGGACTTCTAGACTATCACTGTACTGGTGTGGTGATACCAGCGGGTGGGTGAGAGGCCCACACATTCACTAGAGGAGTATATAAGATGAACATTTATAGAACAAAACCAATATTAAGAGTAGCTCACTGGATAGTCAAGCTTGATAACTGGTTATGGCAAAAGGCTTGGAGTAGAAAATTATGATTGTTATTGTAGTAGTAGTATTTAGTACTCTGTTTTTGGCAGACAATCAAGACTTTTTTAATAAAGTAGATCAGGATATCAAAGCAGGGTACACATGGCACTACGGTGGAGAGCAAAACCCTGATTCTAATTCTCTTGCTATTACATCACAAGCCGATGGGGATACACCTAAGATATATTGGAAGTTAAAAAAATGACAAGTCCTCTTGATTTTATGATGCTTAATAAAACTACTGAACCTGATGTAGTGAACCACCCTAAACACTACAACCATAATGAGTATGGTATTGAGTGTATTGACGCTATACAGGCCAGCATGAGTAAAGAAGAGTTTAGAGGTTATCTAAAAGGTAACGCACTAAAGTACCAGTGGAGGTATGGGTATAAGAGTAAACCGGAAGAAGATTTACTCAAAGCTGAATGGTATTTGAATAAATTAATAAATGAGGTTAAAACTGATGTGGATTAAAGTCATACTTGCTTTGTTTGCTATATTTATGCTTGTAGTACAGCATGATAAATATGCTTATGGCGAAGAAATAGAACAGACTGAGCTTGATTGTTTATCTGAAGCTATCTATTATGAGGCTAGAGGTGAAACATTTATGTCACAACTAGCAGTAGGTACAGTCATTATGAATAGGGTTAGGCTTGACACTTTCCCCGACACAGTGTGTAATGTAGTACATCAGGGTTGTCAGTTCAGTTATTATTGTGATGGCCTTCCAGAGAAAATGTTGGACAAGGTAGCAAAAGAAGCATCATATAACTTATCTCGTTTTGTTCTTTCCGGTGCTGCTATCTGGGGACTTAGGAAAGCTACACATTACCATGCTTTTTATGTTAACCCTTATTGGGCTGATGTTTTTACCTTGATACGAAGAGAGGGTTCACATTTATTTTATAGTATTAAAGAGGGTTAAATGAAAGAACATAATGATTCAAAGGTAATAAGCAAGAAGCCTTGTCCTAAGTGCCGCACTAAAGGCGAGGACAGGAAGGGAGACAACCTAGCAGTATACGATGATGGTCATGATTATTGTTTCAAATGCGGCTTCCTTCAGTTTGATAAAGAAGAGGCTTTAAACATTAAACCTAAGAGGACACTAGAGATGACAGGCGAATATGGTGCAATTAAAGATAGGAAAATATCAGAGGCAGTGGCACGTAAGTACGGTGTGACTATAGAGTATAAAGGCTCTGTTGTAACAAAACACCACTACCCTTACTGTGACATCGTCACTGGTGACACTGTAGGCACTAAAGTAAGGTCAGTAGCCAGTAAACAGTTCTATGCCACAGGTACCTTTGACAACACAGGCCTCTTTGGACAACAAGTGTGTCGCGAGGGTGGTAAGTACATCACAGTAACTGAGGGAGAGGCAGATGCCTTAGCGGTGTCGGAGATGTTTGACGGTAAGTGGCCTGTAGTCTCTTTGAAAACAGGTGCGGCTGGTGCTCTTAAGGACATCAAAGAAAATCTGGAGTTCCTTGAGAGTTTTGAGAATGTAGTATTATGTTTTGATAACGATACTGCGGGAGAGAAAGCTACTCAGGAAGTTCTACCCTTATTCTCACATGATAAGGTTAAGGTAGTCACTCTACCTATGAAGGACGCTGGTGATATGCTTCAGACCGGAAAGATTAGAGAGTTCATCAGTGCATGGTGGGACGCAAAACCATATCGTCCTGTAGGTATCGTATCCTTTGATGATGAGAAGGTTTGGGATGCGTTTGTCAGAAGGGGTACTGAGGAGATTATACCTCTTCCCGCCTCCTATGGTGCTCTTAATGCCATGATGAATGGTGGTCTAGCGGCAGGTGAGGTCACTGTGATTGGTGCTCTAACGTCCATTGGTAAAACGACTATGGTATACAACCTTCTCTATGACATGGTTACTAATGGATCAAAAAAAATAGGTGCAGTGTTTCTGGAGGCAGACATAGGCGAGATTGCAGAGAATGTAGTCTCTTTACACTGTGGTGAGAACATATCCATTGTTCCTCAGGATAAAAGGGACAACAGTGCATACCGTGAGTACTATGACGATTTCAAGAAGAACAAGAACGTGTGTCTCCTTGATCACCAAGGCATGTCAAATATTGATGAGCTATTCAGTAAGATGCGTTGGATGGCGAAGGGTATGGATTGTGATGTAATCATCGTGGACCCTTTACATAGTGCCATTAAGGCAGATGAGAATGGAACTATTGATGTCTTTATGGATAGGTGTCTTAAGTTGGCTAAGGAGACAAGCGTAAGCATTATCATTGTTAGCCACATGCGTAAGCCACAGGGTAAGGACCCTCATGATGTCAATGAGTACGACATGAAGGGTTCTGGTTCAATCAATCAGGTGGCCTTTAATACTATCCTCCTAAGCCGTGATAAGATGTCTGAGGATGAGTACACAAGGAATAGTACCCTAGTGCAGCTAGTTAAGTGTCGCCGTACAGGACGTACAGGACATGCAGGGTGGCTATACTATGAGGAAGGAACAGGCAGGATGGTTGCAGGAAGTCCACCAGCAGTAAAGGCAGTAGAGGATGAAGAGTTCTAATTACCAAACACTACGGAATGCTTTAGGGCCATTAGTTAAACAAGAGTACATAGATAAAACAACAGGTGGTAAATGTGAGTGTTGTGGAGATATTTACCCTGTAGATGTTATGGAGTTCCACCACAAAGAGCCAGTTAATAAACGGTTTGGTTTAGATAACTCCAGATGGTGTTCTAAAGCACCTTCACAAAGAACACTTGACGAAGCAGCTAAATGCGTTATACTATGTAGCAACTGTCATAGACTTGAACACGTGGCTCTAAAGAGAGGGGAGAGTATCTTAAATGACGAAGAGACTTATAGTAGATATAGAAACTACCGCCCTTCCCATAAAGAATGGATCAAAGGTGTGGATGGTTGGCACCTTAGATCACAGTACAAACAAGATACGCAACTTCTTTTATCCATATGACACAAAGGAACTACAACAATGGTTAAATCAATACGACAATATTATCGGACACAACTTTATAGACTTCGACTCAATGGTCTTAAGGGACTTGTTAGGCATCACGTTGGACTCGCAAACTATTACAGATACACTCGTACTCTCAAGGCTGTACGATCCTTCTTTGGAAGATGGTCATTCGTTGGGGGCATGGGGTGATAGGCTCAAGTTTCCTAAGGGGGACCATAGCGATTGGTCAAGACTTACGCCTGAGATGGTCACTTACTGCGAACAGGACCTCAGAGTTACTTCTAAGCTCTACGAACATCTTATGGAGAAGCTTGAGCCGTTTGGACAGGACTCTATACTACTGGAGCATCAAGTCCAAAGGATCATATCTCAGCAAGTTAAGAATGGTTGGTTTCTGGATCAGAAGAAGGCTTGGGACCTCTTAGGCATACTTAAAGAAAGGAAAATGGAACTTGAAGAAGAAGTACGCAGACATTTCATACCTCTCCCCTCCAGAGTTAAAGAGGTCACTCCAAAATACAAGAAGGATGGATCTCTTAGTATTGTTGGCCTTAAGTTTCTTGCTGATAACTTCACTAATGTTGGTGGGGTCTTTACTCGTATTACATTTCCAGAGTTCAACTTGGGGTCAAGACAACAGATTGGTAAGCACTTGCAATATTATGGATGGAAGCCCGAAACCTTTACCGAAACAGGTCAGCCAATAGTTGATGAGGCCGTACTCAGTAAAGTTAGGGGTATACCTGAGGCCATTTTAATAGCTGAATACCTACTGGTACAGAAGCGTATGGCTCAAGTGACCTCATGGGTGGATGCAGTAGAGCCTGAAGACGGAAGGGTACATGGTTACGTTAATGCTATAGGGGCCGTCACTGGACGCATGACTCACTCTAGTCCCAACATGGCACAGGTCCCTTCTTCCTACAGCCCATATGGACACGAATGTAGAGCTTGCTGGATCGTCCCTAAGGGTAAGAAGTTAGTTGGAGTGGACGCAAGTGGCTTAGAACTACGAATGTTAGCACATTACATGGACGACAAGGAGTACACTAATGAAGTTATCAACGGAGACATACATACAGCAAATCGTATCGCAGCTGGTCTCGATACAAGAGACAACGCTAAAACTTTCATCTATGCTTTCCTATACGGTGCCGGGGATGCCAAAATCGGCAGTATCGTTGGAGGATCAAGAAGAACTGGAAGAGAACTTAAACGAAAGTTTCTTGACAATACGCCGTCACTTATGGACCTTAGAGAGAGGGTTGGGAAAGCCTCAGGGAGAGGTCACCTAAAGGGATTAGACAACAGAAAGATTATAATAAGGAGTCAACATGCTGCAGTTAATTCTCTTCTTCAGAGTGCTGGTGCAATTGTTATGAAGAAAGCCTTGACAATCCTTGATGAATTTGCTACTATATATAAGATAGACTATAAGATGGTTGGAAACATCCACGATGAATTTCAAGTAGAAGTTGAGGAGCATAAAGCACAAAAGTTCGGTTGGTTGGCAGTTGAATGTATTAAAGCCGCCGGAATTAAACTTAACCTTCGTTGTCCTCTGGATGGTGAATACAAAATAGGTGATACATGGGCCGAAACACATTAGACGATTTAGTACCAAACATTTATAAGTTGATGAAGGATAAGAACTCAGCCAAGGGTGTTGATACAGAGGCAGAGATTGAGAAGTTTGGTGAAGCTATGAAGGACTTGATGCGTAAAGAGTTCCTACCCTCAGTCAAAAACTTCAATGGTAGATCGGGTCTCCGTCTATCAGCAATTGGTAAACCTGATTTACAACAATGGTATTCAGTAAACAGATTCTCAGGTGAAAAGATCAACTCACCCACCTTGATTAAGTTTATGTATGGACATATGATCGAAGAGATGGTCCTGTTCTTTGCTAGACTGACGGGTGCTAAAGTCACTGATGAACAGAAGCGTTGCAAAGTTGGTGGTGTCGTAGGCTCTATGGACTGTAAGATTAATGGTACTGTAGTGGACGTAAAGTCAACCACTAAGTTTGGTATGACTAAGTTTGAGAAGGGTTCTTTGGCGGCTGACGATAACTTTGGGTATGTAGATCAGATCAAGGCATATGCCCACAGTGAGGGGGACCGTCATTGGGCTTGGTTAGCTATGGATCGTGACAGTGGTAAGCTTGCGGTGCTTGAGTATGACCTTGATGACACTGAACATCCATACTATGAGTTTTACAAAGGTGACATAGAGGAGCGTGTTGATCATGTAAAAAAGTCTACGGGAGGTGGAGACCGTCCCTCTCCATGTTCTTTCCCCGTAGAGGACGGCAAATCAGGCAACTTAAAACTATCTACTATGTGCTCCTATTGCCAGTACAAAAAGCATTGCTACCCTACGCTCAAAGCATACGCAACTTCTTCAGGTCCTAAGTACATGACTAATGTGGTCAACCGTCCTAAGTTCAAGAATGGTAACTTATGCCCTGAGATTGATCTTAATTTCTAAACAAGGAGAACCCTACCATGCCTATTGAATTTAAAGTTATTAATACACCTAGACCAGACCGATTTGAGACTACTGTTACTACGTTACTCAATGAAGGTTGGGAACTACATGGAACACCATTCGTATCAAACACAGGTGGTATGACACAGGCATTGACGAGGGTAGTTAAAGCATCACCCCCTGAACCTAAGAAGTCTAAGAAGGTCAAGGGTCCTAGTGATGAAGTATCGTAACCCCTTTGAGGAGCGTATTGCAGGGGCCTTAAAGGGTCTCTGCGAATACGAACCAGAACAAATAGATTATGATGTAAAACATAAATATACTCCAGACTTCGTAGGGTACAAAGGTAAGTGGAAGATTTATATAGAGGCCAAAGGGTATTTTAGAGTAGGTGATGTACAAAAGTATAAAGCCATCAGGGACTCACTGGATAAATCAGAGGAGCTTATATGGGTACTGCATAACCCCCATAAACCAGTAAGGAAGGGGAGTAAATTGACAATGTCAAAATGGTGTGAGAAAGAAAACATGCGTTGGTTTACTGAGGAAACGGTGTCCAATGCCTTTACAACTTGAACAGTTCTTAAACAGGTTAGCAATTATGACTGACGCAAGTCTGTTATGTGACCTGCTTGACATAGACAGTGAAGATATTATTGAACGGTTTGAAGACCTCATAGAAGAAAAACAAGAAATGCTACGAGAAGTCTTTGACATTGATACGAGTGAGGAACAGGTAGATGACGAACACGAAGGAATACGGACCAACATTAGAGATTAGTAAACAGATACACTCAGAGAAGTATCGGGGGACTAATGAGTCCTTCTATGAATCTATGACTAGATTAGCGGGAGCATTACATGATGGAGAAGAACATAGGACTAAGATCAAGGATATCTTCTTGGATCAAAGGTTCTTACCTGCGGGGAGGGTACAGGAAGCTATTGGATCACCTAGGCAGACCACTGCATTTAATTGTTTCGTTTCCCAAACGATTGATGACTCTACTGAGGGGATTATGGACGGTGCTACTAACGCATTTAAGACGATGCGTAAAGGTGGTGGCATTGGTTATGACTTCTCAACTCTACGCTATAGAGGTGCTCCCATACAGACCTTGGGAAGTAAAGCTAGTGGGGCTGTTAGCTTTATGGACATCTATGACGCTGTGTGTAATACTGTCTCCAGTGCTGGTAACAGGCGTGGTGCTCAGATGGGTGTACTCCGTATTGACCATCCCGACATTGAAGAGTTTATTCGGGCGAAACAGAACGATGGACGTTTAAAGAACTTCAACATCTCTGTGGCTGTGACTGATAAGTTTATGGAGGCTTTGGAGAATGATGAAGCCTTTGATCTGGTATGGGACGGTAAGGTAGTTGATACCATAGACCCTGTAGCCCTGTGGGATGAGATCATGAGGGCCACATGGGAGTGGGCTGAACCGGGTGTGTTGTTCATTGACACTATTAACGAGCAGAATAACCTACGGTACTGTGAGACCATAGCGGCTACAAACCCCTGTGGTGAGCAACCTCTACCGCCCTATGGTGCTTGTCTACTTGGTTCCTTTAACTTGGTTAAGTATATAGTAGAGGAAATGTCCTTTGGAGATGATCCATACACTTTCAACTGGGGTCAGTTCAAACATGATATCCCTCACATAGTCAGGGCTATGGACAATGTGGTTGACAGGACCATCTACCCACTGCCTGAACAGGAGTTTGAGGCTAAGAACAAACGTAGGATAGGTCTGGGTATCACAGGCTTTGCTAATGCCTCAGAGATTCTGGGGTGGGAGTATGGTGGTGAGGAAAGTGTTGATTTCTTGGACAAAGTTATGTCTGTGCTTAAGAACACAGCCTACATGTACAGTGCTGAGTTATCTATAGAGAAAGGAGCCTTCCCTGTATATGACGCTAGATCATACCATGACTCTCCCTTCATTAAAGGTCTTGACCCTATTACTAGAGAGGTTGTTGGTAAGTATGGATTACGTAACTCTCATTTGATCTCTATAGCACCCGCCGGGACCATCTCACTGACTGCTGACAATGTAAGCTCAGGTATAGAGCCTGTGTTTGCCTTGGAGACACAGCGTACCATCAACACAGAGGAAGGTATTGAGATTGTACAGGTACCTGACTATGCCTATGCAAACTATGGTATCGAAGGTAAGGTATCAGAACAGGTTACAATGGATGAACATTTGGATGTCCTTGCCATTGCACAACGTCATGTTGACTCAGCCGTCAGTAAGACATGTAACGTGGGGGATGATGTATCATGGGAGGACTTCAAAGACCTGTACGTAAGGGCATGGAAGGCAGGGTGTAAAGGTATCACCACCTTCAGGGCATCAGGTAAGAGGTTTGGTGTGCTTAATGCAGTACCAGTACCTGAGTTAGACGAAGGAGCAGCGTGTTACATGGACCCAAGTACAGGAGATAAAAGCTGTGGCTGATTTGAATAACTTATATAATACTCTTCGGACTCTTATTCATAGTCCCTATGGGGTTGATAGTAATTATACACTTACCATCATGGAACACAGCAACTGCCCATCCCGGCCCATTAACAGAGGCTTTGGATTTGACAAGGTAAACTACCTTGGGATTAAACTCTGACATTGGCGGCATAGAGTTGAACCAACCAAGGAATGATAACCTCTGCTTAGGTGATAGAGGGTTCCAACTTTCAACACCCCACTCCTCTCCCCAATAGGCAAGGGTCATACGTGGCCTACACTGTGCCTCTTCCACCTGTGGTGTTGTAACACAGGCACTCAGTAACATAAACGCTCCCAACATAAAGACTTTCATTTTAAACTCCAAAGCTTTCCCCACAACCACAACTACTTGTACTGGTGGGGTTATTAACTGCAAGGTATGATCCACCTAACTCAGTGATGTAGTCTACTTCGCTACCCACCACATACAACTCAGCCAGTGGATCAAGTACCAGTACCTCATCAATAGGATCAGACCATGTCACATCTGGTCGGTCATTCCTCAGACCCCAGACATACTGGAAACCTGAGCATCCACCACCTTTGACACCAAGTGTTACTTTGTCACCATTTATAAGTACACTCTTCATATACTTTTTTGCTTTATCCGTTACTGTTATCATGCACAGGCACACTTATTCACATAGTCACCTATGGCTGCTTTGATAGCGTCCTCAGCCAGTATAGAGCAGTGTATCTTAACGGGTGGTAAAGCTAATTCTTGGGCAATGTCTGTGTTTGTTATCTCTAGAGCCTCATCCACTGTCTTGCCTTTGACCCACTCAGTTACTAGTGAGCTTGATGCAATGGCTGAACCACATCCAAAGGTCTTAAACTTAGCGTCCTCGATGACGCCGTCTTTATCAACCTTGATCTGTAGCTTCATAACGTCTCCACAAGCAGGTGCTCCAACCAGCCCTGTACCTACACCGTCTTCGTCTTTATCTAAAGTACCCACGTTGCGAGGGTTTTCATAGTGGTCCAATAATTTGTCACTGTAAGCCATTTTTACTTCTCCTCTTCATTACCTTGTCTAGCTGCAAAAAGACCACTACGTGCTGCCCCAGAGCCAGCTATGTATGTTCCAACCCCTGCAGCGTTAAGATAGTCTTTTGTAGTGGCCTTAGGTGCAGCATCTATAATAGCTTTAGTTGATGCTTTTTGTGCTACGTTCAGAGTAGGAGTTTCTATAGAAAAAGGATCAACATTATATTGTTTTTGTACTGCTCTAGCTGCTTCCTCAGTTTTAGCAAACTCAGCTTTATTAAATGCTTTAGTACGTCTTGCAGCTACTTTACCAGATACACCACCAGCAAGATTCATATTAATTGGTGTAGATACAGTAATCATATTACCGCCAAAAGGTGCATTAATACCAGCAAGGTCATTTTTATCACTTAAGAAATTTAAAGTAGAACCGTTTGGTCTAACTACGCTAACTACATTAGCATTACCTAATTCAAAAGCACCAGTAGCTAAGTGATTTTGAATAAGAACAGGATCACCAGCAAGTGCTTTTTCTCTGTTCATTATTTGAATACCTCTAGAGTCCATAGCATCTATGAGTTCTTTATTGTTTTTAAAACCTTGTCTAGGAAGTTTACTAAAAGCGTGTTTAATCTGTATTCCTGTTAAATCATTAATACCTGATTTTTTTAAAGCAGCTGTAAATCCTTCAATTGTACGTGCTTCAGTAAGTTCTTTATTACCATGAAAAGCTTTTTTAAGACGAGGAAGTAAGTTACGTTTAGTTATTTTGTTTTTCTGAGTTTTTGAAGCTCCTGTCATTAAAGCTTTTTCAAATTTACTAAAATTACCAAAGGATTCCAAAGAAGGTCTATCAGTAAATAACTGGCTAACTTGTCTAAATCTAGGGCCTCTAGAAACAACACCACTAAGATCACCAGCACCTAAACTAGATTTAGCCTTCTTCATTACCATTTTCCCTACGCCTTCACTTGTGTTTTGTAGTTGGCCTATGGCTTTAAAAATTAAACTTTTATCTGCTACATCTATATCTGCAACATCATCTACCATTCTACTAAAATCTTCGTAGTTAAACTTTCCTGAACCTATATGAGTACCTCTTGCAGCAATTTTTAACGGCCCTACTTGTTTACCATATTGCTCACCAAATAGGTAAGATTGAGACTTTTGACCTTCAATAACTTTTCCTAATCTAGTATATTCTTTTGAAGCCTGAGCTATTCGTATTTTATCACCAGAAGACTTTGCATCAATAAGATCTTGTTTAGCTTTAGGAAGAGCATCTACAGCTTTTGTAAGTTCATTTTGTAATGTTTTAGAAATACGTTCTGTTCTAAATAAAGCTTGACCAGAAGGTGTAACAGCTTGTTTAACTGCATTAACTGCACCATGAATTTGTGATCTTGCTATTTCCCCTACCTGTCCTATAGGACCAGAATAAAAGCCTTTAAGATCATTAGGCATATTTTGAGTAGTTAATTCCCAAGCTCTCTTAGCAGCCGCAGGTGGAACCCAAGGAAGTAGACCAGCACCTATTAACCCTGCATTAGCCCAAGTACGGTCCTCTGGGTTGTTGTACCAATTGACACCATCAGCAACTGCTCCCACAACATCACCCACTACAGGCACAAAGGCAGTACCAAGTGCAGCTTTGTCCAAGTAGGTCATTTGATCCCAAACAGAACTAGCTATGTTGCCAGCCTTTGAGAACATACCTTCTTCTTCCTCAGCCATTAATCAACCTCGTTAAAGTACAACATATCTACAGCGTCATTTAGTTGTTCACGCTCCCAATTAGCAGGTAAGAAGTCATTAGCTATGACCGTAGCAAAAGCAGCAATGTCTGCATAGGACTTACCTTGAGCACCCATCTTGTCCAGAGCAATAAGTTTATTGACATGCTTAGGACTAGTGGCAATCTTAGCCAACACATAAGGACCACCAAGGAAAGCTGCCGCAGAGAAGATAGCACCCGCCCCTGTAACTACACCAGTAGCCATACCAGCGGCAATACCACCTAAGGCGGCAAACTCCTTAGACCTCATGAATAGTGTAGCAAGGCCAGACTCAGGATTAGAGGATGCGGATGCCATAAGGTTAACTGTCTTACGGTAGGACTCAAAGTCACCACCCATAATACTACGTACTCTAGCTGATTCACTGGGAGTATTAAGTTCTTTAGCCACTGACTTAAAGTTCTTCAGACTGAACTCAGCTTTAGAGGCATCAGGTAACACACTCTCAATGTAGGACCTACGTACAGCCTTCTTAGCGTCTAGAGCAGACTTGTAGGGGAGCTTGGCTAGGTCTTTAGGGGACATCTGCTTGTAGGCTTTGTCTATGGACTTCATAGTGGCACTAATGTTGTCACTAGCACCATGAAGAGAGAACATACGTCCAAGGCTAGAGAAACCACCTTTACCTGCCTGTGTCATGAACCTAGTGTTGATGTCAGGGAACATAGTATTCATTTTCTGACCATAGGACTTCTGTAATTGTCTAAACTCTTTACCTAATACAGGATCAAGCTTACCCATCTGAACCCTTGAGATAACCTTCATACGTTTAGCTAAGGAAGTTAGTTCTCTGGCGGTGTTTGGATCAAACGAAGGTGAGCCAAAGTTACCTACTTCATTAATCTTCTTGTTTAATGAACGTTCAAAGTCAAGAAGGTACTTACCTGAACTAGACGTAACGTCCTTCATCTTATCATTTAGTTCATCAATGACATCTAATGTCTTCTTGTTCAACGTGGAGTTACCAAGAGAGTCTTGGTTATTTTTGGAAAACCTAGTCAAACCTTTCTTTAAAGGTGTCAGGTCCAAGGCTTCCTTACCTTTAGACCCTAACCTCGTACCTATATCATCTAAGCTCCTACCATATGTCTCTGTGAGGGCCTTTCTACCTTGGTCAAAGGCATCATATAAAGCAGAACCTAGTTCACCATGACTAGGAATCTCAGCACCTTGTTGACTTAGGTGCATTACGGAACGCATACGCTCCCTAACGACATCCTGAATTTTATCTAAGTTGTCCTTAAAGACATTCTTAGATATTAGACCAGTACGACCCAGATTCTCTTTAGTAATGTCCCAAGCAGTTCCTACCTTAGCCTGAAAAGGTGTTAAACTTAAACCCTTCTCATTAAGTATCTTCTGTGATTGAGCTATAGCTAAAGCACTACCAGAATCACCTGCCTCTTGAGCAAGTTCCATTACTGCTTCTGCGGGAGATTTCCTAAACTTCTTACTTGCTAACCAACCAGCCTTAAGTATCTTCCCTGCACCTAATGTAGCTAAGTCCAAACCAGCAGATATAGCGGCTTCCTCCATAGCAGTTACGTAGTCAAGGTCTTCACCTTCAAAATCATCAGAATATAAAGAACCTCCAAAAGACCCTGCAGCACCGCCAACAATGCCTCCAACTACCATTCCCGGAGGACCAAAAGGTGCTCCCATAGCAGCACCAGTGATAGCACCCCCTATAGATCCCGGAACTTCAGCATTTCTTTGAAGATAATCTACAAAACCACCTTCTTCTTCTGGTTTGTCTGGAGGAAAATCTGACTCAGTAAACTTACCTGAAGCTAAAGCCTTTTGTTTGACTTGTTCTTTAGTAGTCCCATCAGGGACATTACTAATTATTTTCCCATTACGGAGTCTAATGTCACCCATTACAGCTTGTCCCAATCAGTTACCTGCCCCTTAGAGTCTGTATTCCAAATGCTGTCCTTGTTCTTGTTCAGATCGTCAAGCTTCCACTCAGGATTATCCACAAGAGCATCACCAAGCAGAACGTCCTTGTCAATCTCTTTGATAACGTCCTCTAAGATAGCCATATTGACTTCCTTAGACTGCCCAAGGGTAGCTAACTTGTTCTCTAGGTATTTCAAATCAGCATCCGTAGGACGAGTACCAAGCTTCTTAAGTTCCTTGATCAGTACATCACCTACAATCTTATTAAACAAACCAACGTCTCCCGGAGTGGAACCAAAGAAGTCAGTTACGTTCTCTTTAATGGAGGCTGTAAGACCACCTGAGTTGATTTTAGATGCAAGGTCAAGAGCCTGTTGCATTTTACTTTTAATACGACTAGAGAGGATACCTGTCTCAACCTTATCGGTACGGAAGGAATTCCAAACCTTACCTGTGTCTTTAGCTAGGTATTCTACGGTCTCTTTTTCAAGGACATCACTTTTTTCGCCTGTACGCTCAGTAGGTGTCTGACCTGTGGAGCCAATAGGTTCTAACTCCCCTATAGGACGTAACTTCTGATTTGCACCCCAAGGGATGTAGATAACTGATTGTGTATTATCTTTGTTAATCTTTAAGAACTGATCAAAACGGGTACCTTTGGAGTCTTTGTATCCATTACCTATTCTCTGCACGTTCTTAAGGTTGTTTGTAGCAGCTAGACTATTAGCGTGTCTCTTGTTTACTGCTTTGGTACGATTGATGTCTAAAGTAGCCTCAGCTTGAGCTTGAGCTAAAAACTTAGTAGCTTCATCAACGTATCCTTTTGCAAGGAGCATTGCATGTCCTTTTCTCATTTCACCTTCAGTCATCTTTTCATCACCATCGGAACCTACTTTACTAAACTTTCCAAGTTCAGCCATAATCTCTCTACGATCTGTATCTCTTTTCATAGCTTGAGATAATCGAGGGTCCTGAGGTAGTGCCTGACGCAACATACCGGGTCCACCGGGGGTAGAGGCCCCTAGTTTCCCTAAGCCACTACCAGCGAGGCCCTGAGCAATTCCCTTGACGGTCTCACCTAGCTGTGCATTGGACTTAGCAATAAGATTAGAATAATAGTTTCCACCTGCACCTGCGTTATCTGCCATAGCTTGACGGATACGTGCCTGTTTCTCACGTTGCATAAGCTGTTGAATGTTCCCAAGTGAGTTACCGCCACCTGCGAATAGACCTTGATCTGGGTTAGTAGCCATTTAACTTAACTCCTTAATAAACTTATACATTAGATATTACCTTGACCTTCTGAACCTGGAGGTCCTGAACCCGGCCCAGTATCTCCATCATTACCAAACCCCATACTACTATCACTGTCCTCTCCAAAGTTACCTTCATCGTCCATTATGTCACTATAGACGCCATGCTGAGGATTATTGACATAAGCCATCGAAGCAGCAGCGGCCTTAGCAGCATCATCCCTCTGTTTAGCAAGTATTAGATTGACTCTCCTTGAAGCATTATATGAGTCCATATGATCTAAATGATACATGTCTGGGACGCGAACTAGCAACGGAGCGTGAGTACCCATCACATTACTGAAGGTAGAATCCACTAGACCTATATTACTGAAATCCAAACCAAAGTCATCAAAGTTTAAATTACTTGCTAGAGGGTCCCTTTGTTCCGAAAGAGGCTCATCGTTAATCGGGTTATACTGGTCCTGCCCTAAGCTTTGTGGACCCCAGTATTCTTCGTTGGCAGGATCATACCTATACATATCATCTAGCTCTGCCTTATTCTTGGCCTCCATTCTAGAGTGTGGTGATGAACCAAAACTCATAAAGCCCTCAAATAATCCCATTGGTGCTACATTTGGAAAAGCTTGATTAGCTTGGTTAACTTCAACACCAGTAAAGATAGCGGAGGCAATAGCAGTAAATGGATTTGCTTTAGTTAATATATTTGCAGCTGCTCTACCAAAGAGACCTAGATTAGCCAGAGTGTTTGAGAGGTGTTGGTCCCCCGTCATACCCGGTGAATAACCAAGAGCCTCCGCAGCAAACGCCTCACGGTCATTCTGTAAAGAGTCCCACCCCTTTGAGATACTTTCCGGTATACTCGTTAGACTATTAACGGCATCATCAATAGAATCAGCAACAGGATTAGTCAAGTCCCCCAAGAGTCCACTTTGGGACTCTGAAGTAGAAGTGTTTGTAGAATCAACACTATTGAACCCACCACCTTGATCAAAGATAGCTGTATTGGTCTGAGGTTCTGTAGTGGATGTATTATAGTTAGATACAACAGGCTCAGGCATAGTTATACCCATCTGCTCAAGCAGCCAAGGTGGTAGAGTAGCTAGGTATTCAGGAGTAAAGGCCATTTATTACCTTAAGTTTTATAGGGTTTTGGGGCCGCGAACAACCCCCCTAAAGAACTAGCCGTAGACCCTAGGGTTGACTGAGCATTTGCTTGTCCTAAAGTTTGAGCAGCCATTGTACGTGCGGAAAGTCCAGTAGCTGCAGCATTCCCAAGAGTACCACCGATACCCATGCCTGTGTTAGCAAGCTGAAGTGGTACATCAAGAAGTCCAACTGCTTGACCAATATCCCCGGCCTCACGACCCAGTAAGTTATCAATCAGAGCCTGTGACTGAGAGAAGGCTTGGGTCTGTCTTTGATTCTGTTGACTTAAAATAGATTCCTCTAATTCACCGTATTGCCTTTGACCACCAGTGCCACCTAAGCGACCTTGGGCCATTAGTCTAGTTTCTAGATCACTTCTAGCTTGGTCTTCTCTAGGTTGCCAGTACTCTTGCTGTTGATTGTATAAAGTGTTTGCTGCTTGGAAAGGATCAGCACCATACGCACCTGCTGCTTGTCCCCATAGACCACTTCGACTAAGAGCACCTTGATAAATATCAGCAAGTTCAGGGGACAGGTTCATAAGTGCGGTACGTGAGTCCTGATCAAAGGCCGCAGTACCACCAAGGTTAGCCGCAGACCAAGGATTAGCGGCTGCTTGAGCAGCTGCAGCAGCACTTCTCATAGCGTCTGCTTGTGTTTGAGCAGCGTCTCTAGCGGCATCCCCGGACGCTTGAGCACCTAACCATTGAAGACCCCCACCAACAGCAGCACCACCAAGACCTCCAGCGAAACCTCCACCAAACATCTCATTAGCATCATTATATAAATCTTTAATGTTCATCTTACTACCTTTACCTTATTTTACCTTGTTTAGTTAATAATGTCGTATTTCCCAAGCTTGAATAGTTACCAGTGACTTCAGTAACCATTTTAAGTTGGATCACCTTACCTGTCCTAGCCAAGGATACCTTATGTTCTTCAGGGCCACCAGTGGCTGCATAAGTAGCCGCACCATATAGTGTCTGAGAATTACCATACAGAAAAATAATTCCACCTGTATTAACTGTAAAAGTCTTAGAATAGAAGGAACCAGTTTCATAGTCTTTATAGACAGACACAGTAGAAGTAGCACCCTTACCCCCTGTGAAGGTGAATAAACCTGACTTGATAATCTTAGCGTGTACTGGATCACCAAGGTCCATCCAAGGAGACTTCCAAGTATAGTTGTAGTCTGAGTTGGTATAGCTCCAGCACTTAGAGGTAGCCCATGTATCACCAGCGGTATTACAGGCTCCCTCAGTACCTGATGTAGAAGTATCATCTATAATGGATACATCGTAGTAACCATCATATAACCCTACGGAATTAGATAGCCCTAAGTGGAAGTCACCATCAAGTGATCCAAGGCCACACAAAGGAGCAGAGACGAATGACCATGTAGTGGTCCTAGGTGGTCCATCTCTACCTGAAGATGAGAAATCAAAACAATAGGCAATAGAACTATTGGGGACAAATGTAACCAATATAGCGTCTTTTTGAAAGTATGTGCTTTTAATGTCATCAAGTGTACGAGAGTTAGCGGAGTTAATAATTAAGTCAGTTAAGTCATTTCTAACTGGTAGGGAGAGGTCCCTAAGTGGTGCCTTACCGTCTGTAGCCACTAAACGAGACAGAGACTGAAGACCGTTATAACTCATGAATACTACATCAGCATTAATATTGGCAATGTTATCTCTACTGATTAAACCGACACCATTAATAACTTCATCAAGGGTCATCGTGCCGGGAACAGAGGCACCTTTGTATATTACTATAGAGGACTTACCAAAGATAATGATCTTGTCCATAATTGAGGCAAGACCAACAATCTCATCATTCCCCCAAACAGTTCTTAAGTCAATAACTCCAGCCGCACCACTATTAAGCTTCTCCCCAATTAAGTTATCTGAGTAGTACAGAGTGCCTTTATCCTCAGTGACACCTCCGTACCACATACGTCCAAACTCACCTAAAGCACATGAGGGATCAAATAAAGTTACACCCGGAGAACCAACGTAAGCAGCTAAGTCCTCCATATCTTTCCAAGCTGAACCATCATAATTAATTACTTTATGACCACTTTGGACACCCCAGAACTCATTGTTAAAGTTATGCCATTGCCAATCACTCTCTGAAATGGTCTGAGGTGAACCACCAAAACTAACGGCAGTCAGACTTGTGGGGGTTATATCACGATCAAGTTTGTAAATATAAGCACCGGACGAAGCATAATACTCAGTAGTTCTATCGGTCTTAATAAATTCACCAATTGATTTAATTGGTAAAGCCACAGTCTGTGATGTTTGTTTACGCCCTTTACGAGCACTAATTTTACCCTGAAAATCAAAGACAACATTATCAGCCTCGACAAGCCACTGTGGTCCCAAAGTAGATGACTCTGTCTGAGTGTTTAGCCCTTGCGAACCAAGACCCTTAAGATTTACTGGTTGTAGTCCTTTAGCTGGCATACCAAGTCGTTTCATTCACTGTTCTGAGTTCATCCTGAGAAATAGCGTCAACTAGAGCATTGTTAAATCGTTGTGCGGCAGTATCACTAAGAGTACCACCATCCTCTCCCCTCTCATTTAAAGCAAGAGAGTAAGCCCCTAGAACTACAAGACGTTCAGCTACAGTAAGCGTGGAACTAGCGGTAGTTAAGTCACTCTGAGGCTGTGTGGCGTGTACTACAACAGCATAAGCAGCTGCGGGGGTAGGGTAAAAAGAAATTTTATTGTCACTAAGTCTATAATACGTAGGTTGTCCTGTTTGTGGAGTACCTAAATAAGTGTACCTATAAAAAGTATCATCTGAAATTTGGGTAAGAACAAGATCATTAGTGGTATCTATAATTTGAAGAACCCTTGCTCTTGAGTCAAGATTAGACATGGTGTAAGTAGCTGTAGCGGCCTCAGTATTAACTGTCTCTAGTGTCCTTAGAGAACCCCAGTTCCAAGCATCCTCAACAACTTCTTTAGCTTCATTGACTAACTCACCAATTAGAATTTCATAGGGGTCTAAAGTGGTTGAGGTGTTAAGAGCACCTACCCAATCAGCAGAGATAGTATCTTCCCTGAGTCTGATTAGAACTTTATTAATAGTTGTACGATATGACATTACTTTGTTAAACCCTTCATCTTATCATGTGATCTTATTCTAAGTAGCCTCGAACAAAGAACGTTCAGCTATCCTACGGCGTACTAATCCCTGTAAAACTCTACCACCAGCCTTACGCCACTTTGGGAACTCATCGGCAGCGGCTTCGTACCATCCCCGGTTTAATTTCATTCTCAGTGTACTGCGTTGCAATGC
>TARA_R110000824_G_scaffold263546_1_pt1 | contig 20284 bp, 8 predicted proteins | sample TARA_R110000824 | Tara Oceans TARA_R110000824 (sample SAMEA4397747) | marine metagenome | biome: Polar Biome; feature: [MES] marine water layer (ENVO:01000295) within the mesopelagic zone...; material: water (ENVO:00002006), including particulate matter (ENVO:01000060) such as......
TTTGGTACGAGGCATAGATAATGAGAGAAATACTATACGCTAAAGGAATCGAAGTTGCAGAGGGCGAAGCAGAAATAGCTGCTAGTCAAGAACGTGATGAAAGATTTTTAGACCGTATGTTATCTGATTTAAGTTGGGGTAAGAACTTTTACGCTGATCGAAATGCAGAATTTTTACGACAAGAAAAATGGTACTATCGAGATCACTATGACCATACAGTTCCTAAAGGAGATATTCCTTTTAGTGCACAAGTTGACGGCGCATCAAACATCGAGAACGAGCACTTAGTCACACTCAATATTCCTTTTTCCTCAGTACAACGAGCGCACACTATGATGACAGGAGAAGATCCTATCATTGAAGTACTTTCTGGATCTACTCGTGCTGATAAAGTAGTTAAGATGCTACATAGTGTATATCAACTTAACACTCGTAGATGGGGTTCTAATCCTGTTCATGATGCAATATTCAATCAGTTACTCTATGGTTGGGGTGTACTGAGAACTACATGGTCACGAAATACTTATTCAGATGATGATAAAGATTTTGAAGGTGACCGCCCTATGTACCACTTTCCAGTTGAGATAAAGAATCTTGACCCATATGATGTATTTCCCATTGCTGGTGGAACACACGAACAATGGAAAGCTGTTGTACACCGGTCTCTTATGAAGGTATATGAAGTAGAAGAACAGTGGGGCGTTACATTAAACTATAATGATACTGATCGTGAAGATGAAGATCTAGATTGGACAGAACCACTACATCCAGAAAAAACAGTTGAAGTAGTAGACTACTGGGCATGGGAAGGTGATCAAATCATTCACGCTGTTATCGCACATGAGCAGTTTGTTATGCGACCTTCGATTATGAAATTCTACGATTGTCTACCTTTCACAATATTCCATTGTGCAAAGACTACTTCGGCATTAGGTGGAAATATGGGTCTTTCTGTTAACTACGCACTCGTTGATAGTGTGTCTGAAATGGAATGGCTTCTTAACAGACATATGCGTATTGCCGACCTATACGCAGACCCGACAATGGTTATTCGGCGCGTCAATGATGAGCCAGTAGACATTGAGCCAGGGTCAGGTACAATCGAGATCCTCGAAGGAGAGGATGTGTACTACCTCCAATTCAGGGGTACGCTGCCTGACCTAGACCAACTAACAAACTTCTTTCGTATACAAGTTGACGAAGAAGGATTCTCATTACCACAGGCAGGAGCTAGCGGAATTGATACTATTGCACAACAGCAAGCTTCTCTTATTAAAATATTTAAACCTGTTGAAAACGCACAGATGGCACTAGAAGATGTTAACTCTAAGATAGTAGGTTTGTCACAGCGTTATTCTTGGAGTGAGACTATTGAAGTTATGGGTCGCATGGACTCAGAAGATAACGTAGAATCTTTTGCCTTTAATATAAAGGGCAAGGATACTAAGGGGATGCGAAACACCAAAGTGCACTTACGAGCAAGGTTCCCCCTTGAAGAGCTTAGAAATGTTGCAGCTGCCGCTACACTTAAGAATTCAGAACTTATGCCAACTAAAGTTGTTATGCGTCGATTACTCAATGCGCAGGACCCAGAGGCATGGCGAGATGAAATTTTGTCTACAAGAGCAGAAGATGACCCATCAGTTATGCAACAACTTATTGGGACTCAATTACAAACTATTGCACAGCGTTCTAGTATTCAACAAATGGTACAGGATGAGTTAGCTTTGGCGGCAGAACAAGGTGCGCCTCCACAAGACGATATGATGATGAGAGGTCAGATGAGTCAAATGGGAGCACCAGAGTCTCCAGCTCCAATGGGTCCTCCACCAGATCAAATGCAGATGGAAGGACTCTTAGCACAACTAGGAGCTGATCAAGGTATGGCAGATAATGCTACCCCACTTCCTGTACAAGAAAATCCACTAGATAACATACAACCACCATTGGGGGTTTAATGGCTAAGAAGTCGTATCCTGAAAAAATAGATGATTTTATTTTTGATTCTGTATTAAGAGTTAGAGGTAGAATTCTGGAAACATATCCAGAAGATGCACTTATTGATTCGATGATGCGCTCAACGTATGTTGCAATGTCCCCACAAGAAAAAGCAAATATAATTCAAAATCTCGGTCCAGACTGGTTAGTTAAAATTTCTGCCGAAATTGAAAAGAAGCTTACTCGTATAGATAAGCAAGGAGAACGTTAATGGTACTTTCAATTTACGATGCACCAAGGAGATTTCAATTAGGTCCACTGCCTAGCGGTGATGTGTACTACTCGGTCGATATAGATATGTTTCCTGAAATACAAAAATTTCTAGCTGGTGTCAGTAGCACAAATACAAATCTGGCTAATCAAATGAAACAAGAAGCAGCTCAAATAGTAAGAGTAATAAATAGCCTTCTTCCTAAAAATCCTCAAGGGTGGAAGGCACTTGGTTATGAAAGCGAACTTGATTTCGGCACATTAACAGATGGGACACAATTAAGACTTTTTCCAGGATCTGCAGAAGAAAGTAGCGCTGCAATAAAAATGATGGCGGATACCAGTGTAATTCTGAATATGCTTAAACATAGTTCAGATCAGAATATTTATAAAGAACTATGGAATCAGCTAACAGACGTAGACTACACGGTAGCGTTCCCTTCTGTAGAAAGTAGTGCTGATTTTGCAGGAGAAAAAGGAAATGTAGAAGTTAATCCGTATATCCCTCCGAAACAGAGTGGTACAGTAGATGACCCTTTAGGAGGATCATCTGGTACAGTAGCACAAGCCAGTGGTCTTGGTGGTGATGTTGGTGATCAAGATGGTGGTGGGGTATCTCCTACAGGAGTAGTGACAAAACCTCTAACAATGCGTATACCGTACATGGCAGTATCAGGAGACACAAGCTCACCAGCATCGACGAGTATTAATCTTACACAAAAAGAGTATGATTTTTTGGTTGCACTACCTGAGATGAACTCATTAGCTAAAACTATTAATAGTAGTACACAATTTATTGAATTACAAATGGGAACCTTTTGGCGGCTACGTCGACTTTTGAAACAAAGTGAACAACATGCAGATCTATATGGATCTGAAGACTTAGGAATAACTAATGAAATAGTTAATAAGATTAATAATGGTGTTCTATCTCAAAATCCTTGGAATCCTTATGATGGCACAATGCCTCCTGTTAATGACGAAATGTCAAAAAGTGGAATTCAGTGGGCTTTGAATACTACTTCTGGTAAGTGGGAACTAGTAGATTTTGATTTAGGTCAAGGAGTATCTCCGGCAGCATGGCGATGGATTAGTACAGATAATCAAGACCCTTGGAATCCAAATGCAGGTAGTTGGAAAAAAGATACTTCTCAGATGTATGATCAAATAGGAAGAGCTATTGGTGATACTATACCCAGTATGTATATGCCTTTTCTAACAGCTGTTCTTAATAATGGTGGAGATCTGACAATTCTTCTAGATGAAAATGGAGTTCCCTATAATCTAGGAGTGTACGCTTGGGTACAGTATGCTCTTATGCAAGCCCATCTAGCAACACAACCAGATGCAGTATCAATGAAACAACCAACTGCTATTTCTTATAATCCGGGTGAGCCTCCTACGACGAATATGTTTGATGCGCTCCCGAACCTCGCTAAAACTATTGGACAGGCACGAGATATTAAAGGAGATCTAATATTTCACCCTCCTTCAGATATTGCAGGAACACGTTCAGATATTCCCGGTTCAGGTATAGAAAATATGTCATCCCGCACAGGAACAGCCGATATAGAGGTTCCCCTATCAAACATGACAAGCACGGCTCCGACGGGACCTGTGGGAACACAACCTGCGTCTGGCTTTCAGGAATCTGATGCGGGACCTTCGGCTACAACGGCTATGGAAGGAGCAAAAGCTGATATAGCTACACAAGCTGTACAAGCTGCACAAGCTGCACAAGACGAACAAGACGCTCTTGCAAATGATGCGGCAATTGCAGCGTCAAGTAATGGAACACTCACAACACCGCAAGTAACTGCAGCTCGTCACAATAGTGAACAAAATCAAAAACGAATTCAAAAACAACAAGGAGAGGAAGATAAGGCAGCAGTAGCAGCTGATGGTGAGTGGGTTCCTTTTGGTAAGTACTACGAGATGAACAATCAAAAAGTAGTACGAATTAAAGATGCCGCGTCGCTAGAAGCAATGGCAAAAGACATTGCTGCAAATAACCCTAGCTATACAGATAAAGGAAAACTATACGAGGCTCAATATGGTCTCGGTTCTGCAGCTGACTCAGCACTTACTTTCGCAAAGGCGGGTCTTGCTGAGGGACTTGGTGAAGGCGAAATGGAAAGATTAGGTACATGGCAATTTGTGCAAGCTATAAATCAGGCCCGTAACTTAAATGCAGCGGCTGAGAAACAAAACAAAATGAACGCAATAGAGAATAAAACATTCGCCGATGCGCAAGCGGGAACAAGAAATACTTCTAAAGACAGCACTATTGGGTATAATATAGCTCAAAATGTATCAGGTGCTTATGGAATGACTCCAGAAGAATACTATGATACATTCCTGAGTGACAACGCAAAGGGCATAAGTACACTTGTTGGACATGAGTCTTTTGATCCAACAGATGTTAGTAAATACGGACAAGAAGGTCCAGCCTTGCAACAATATGCTACAGCTAAAGATGACTGGGAAGATTACGCAGTGAAATCAGGTGTGGCAACTGTAGGTACGGACGGAAAGCTGAGCTATCCTCAAGGAGGAGTATCAACTGCAGATGCTTGGGCCAAGTATATTGAAGACAAAAATAAAAAGAATGCTGCTCCTCCGGCAGCAGCGACTACTAATTAGTTAGGTGAACGCAAGTGAGTGATAGACAAGATTACGAATCTTTTGTTAAACAACTTGGAGAAGCTGGAGATAATCCAGCAATTTGGGAAGAACTTCATGACACTATTAAAGGGGAACGGCAGGAGACAGAAGCACCTCCGTTACCCCCAGAAGTTCTAGGTACAGATACTGGAGACGTAGAAGAAAGATTTTTACAACCTCCATCGAAAGCACCTTGGTTACAAAACCAAGCCCCAACACCAGCTCCAACACACACGAATGAGGATTTAAATACTCCTTCAGGTCGCTATGTATCTGCAACAGTTCCTCAGACTAATCCGTCTATTCCTTCTATTCCCGAAGCAGGGAGAGCTATCGGTGAGGCTACCGAACTCGCAAGAATCTTTAACGTATCTGATTACAGTCGAGAAGCTATAAATAACGTAATGGACTTTACAGCTACATCTGATTTTGATGCAGGTGATAGAGTACTCGGTTATATAAACGTAGAACAGACACAGGATATTAGACACTTTGAAATTCTAAAACAACTAGCAGATCGTTCTGGTAGAGATATTTTAAATTCAGCGGTTTCTGATGTGTATATAGGTCTAGATGTTACTGATCAAAATGTTATTTGGGGATCAATTGTTTCAGAGTATGACAAACTCGGTGACCAACAAACACTATACCAAATTAGGAAAAGTTCTGGTGATAAAGAACGCATGGCCTACGCTGTCGCAGCTACAGTAGATTTTGCATTAAGTCAACCATCAAGAGTTTCTCCAAATTTATTAGATACATTAAAAAAATACGGGCTTATACAAAACAAACTACCTAGACCCAAAGAACAAGAACAAATTACTAGAAAAAATCCTTTTGTAATTACTGGAAATCTTATTTCTTCCGCAAATGAGAGCTTTGGAGGTCTCGTTGGAGCTGGGTTTAGTCGGCTATGGGAGGGTATTCAACGTGTCGAACGTGATGACACAGGATATGTCCTTGATAACTCTTGGGCGAACTTTTATAGGTACACAGGAGATCATAAAAATTTATCTGAGTACCTGTTTTTTAATGCTGCAGAAATAAATCAACATCATAATGTGTTTGCAACGCTACGGGATAGGGGAAAAATAGCTGCAACAGATTTAGCAGCTAGACGAAACGATCTAATGCGCTCTATGGAAAGTTATGGAACCGGAGGACAGCAATACTTTGCAGTAACATTACCAATTCTTGAACTCGTACAAATAAAATCTTTACCAGTTTTTAGAGATTTGAGCTACGAACAGTTCTTAGAGGCACTTATGCTTACAGAAGGCGACCTTGCTCCTACATTTACAAATAATCAAAGCAAACTAGAAAGACTTACATTAGGTGCATCTGGCCCTAATTACTCTTCTTCTAGTCCAACAATGTGGAATTCTCCAGAAGGTAATAGATTAAAGGCAGAAGGATTGTGGACTCATATAGGTTTAAGTACTCGACAACAAGAAGTTTTACATAATATTTTAGTACATGGTTTTACAGCGCCACGAGTAATGCTTCTTGGTGAATTAGAAGCAGAAAATGAACGACGTGAAAAAGCTCAGAAAATTTTGTTAGATTGGCGAGATGCAAGAATAGCTATGATTAAAGAGAAAGGTGGTAAGTGGCCTCAGATAGATCCTACTTTTGAAGTTCCTGCTAGTATCAATGGACACAAAGTTGACTTAGATCCTATTTCTAATACGTGGTTAATTTCTAATGGATTCAAACAAAAACCACAGAAGAGAAGTAAGATCGAGACTGCAGCAAATATGGTAGGAGTAGCAGCAGCAGTTAGTGCTCGTTCTGCGATTGCTTTTGATGAGACGATTGCAGATGATCTTTCTAGAACATGGTTAATCAATCCCGGATATGCACCGGAGGAGCACTTTGAAGGTGTTATGGATGATGAATACAAAAGAGAGATGCGTAAGAAATTTGGAATGCTCGCTAGCGCACTAAGATTCATAAGTGTAGATATGACAGCTGAGGACTATGACGCGAAAGCAGACGAGGCACGTAGAACAGATAACCAAGCACTTGAAGATGTTTGGCTCTTTATGAAACGCATAACGGAAGTTGACCAAAAAGTATCATCTGCAGCTAATCTTTATATGTTCAACTGGCCCGCCATGGCTCTTGAAACAGGTGAACGTCTTTGGAACTTTGCAACAAAAGCACATGCAATGTCTACTGGATATGCTACTGGTGTAGAGCATACTCCTTCTTCGTTCACTACGGACTGGAATATGTACAGACATATTTGGGATCAAACCGTTATTGATGATGTAATGAGCAGCACACTAGAGGACCGAATTCCTGATTTCTTAATAGAGGACTTAGAGGAAGTCTATGGTAAAGATGTGAAACAAGTATCTTGGGGGGATTTTACAGCGTTTAGAGATACAAAAATTCGATCCGACTCTAAACCAAATGGACGCATTAGAACAGAGCTAATGCAAGTGTACCTCGGTGAATTTGTAAGAGCTGATGGACAGATGAATAGTGAAGGTACAGTAAACGGAATTACTTCTGAAGAACGATTAGAAATGGAAGATGCCTTTACTGGATTATCTTATTTGGGTTTCGATGAGAATGGTATGCTGTACTTAGAAAACGCACAGCTGTTTCTTGATTATATTAAAGCAGGTTACCCTGCTTCACATGCTTTACAGGGCAGTGTAAACTTCTTTGAAAGAATACACGTAGGAAGTACTTTAGGACTTTTTGGTTGGGTAGATCTTCTTCCTGTTGCAGCTCTTTCAAAAGGAATTCTGGCAGCGAAATCTGGACCACGAGTAGCAAAAATAGCAGGTGGAGCAAGCGAACTAGATATTATTTCACATGTTGTGAAGCAAGGATCATTAGACCTTTCTACTAATAACAGAAAAGAAGTTTCTTTAGTTCTTGAAACAATACATAAAGTATTAGATGTAAATGCTGGAGAAGCGCCAAAAACTATACGAGTGATTAACGCAGATCCAAAGGTGCTCGCAAAAGAAGGATCACGGCTTATTCCAACGAATCTAGGGCCAATACCTATAAAGATTCCTAGAGTATTTAAGAGTAGAGTTTGGGGTGGTGCAGACAGTCTTGATGAATTGAGAAAAACTCCTAAACAACTTCCAGTAGAACTTAGTCCACTACAGAAATTAGTACCCCGTGTGCCGAAGAAAGACGAGTTAACTATTTTATCTAGTAATCCGTTTGGCAGATTTTGGCAAGGATTTACAGGACAAGCTACGGTAGCAGGGACTGCGTTACCGGCTTCAGAAGCAGCCCGAAGAAGTACGTCAAGAAATTTTAAACGATTATTGACACAAATTAGAAAAGCAATTAATTCTGGTGCATCTAGTACTGATTTGAGTTCTTTTAGAAATCTAGATTTTGAACATGCATTAGATGGTGCTGCGACCTATATAGATAATCGGTACTCTCTAAAGGCTCTATTTCGTACAAACAAGGTAGCTAGAACATCTAAAAGACCTGCTTCTTTAGATGATACTATTCGAGCAGAAAATAATGTTGCAGGACCACACAGACTTTCAAGGTATCCCGTAACCGATGACGCTGGACGACCTATAGTTTATAGTGGGTTTAAAGGACTAGGCTTACGTATACCTACTGCATCTGATTTTTCTCCACTTACTTTTGGAAGACAAAGTAAAGAGACTGCTTATGTATTCCATCCATACAGATTCACAATGGATTTACTATTTGGAAAAGGAGGCGGGTTAGGTGCTAGAGCAGCTTTTGCCGCTACTTCAGCTCGAACTTCTCTTAATGAAATAATGTTTCTTGCAAGAAAACCACTTTTAAATGCAGGTACTAGTACGACAGAACAAACTTTTGTTGCTTTGAATAGGTTTATAACAAACTTACAAAAAGCCGCTTCTAGTAATAGTTCTGTAGAAATGTTAACATTTGTACGTACACACGGGTTTAATACTTTATATGATGATACTTCTGTAATGTTTTCTTTAATGGCAGATTTGGATCCAAAAAAGCTTGTTACACTTTCTGATGATGCAAAAAGTAAAGTAGTGAGTGGTGAGCTATCTTGGGAAGAATGGGTGAGATTGTGGCAAGGGGAACTAGAATCATGGCTTAATGAATCAGCCGAAATCGCATACGAACTTGTTCGTCCGGGACCTTGGCATAACTCTGTAAGGGCTGCTTATAAACTTGTTAATATGTTTAATACTACCTTATCAAAGTTTTTTCTTTCTCGACCCGGATTTGCTATTAGAAACCTAGAAACAAACATATCCTCTGTCGTATTTGACGGCATGGCTTTTAACGACGCATTTTTTACTAATCCAGATAGACAATGGAGAGCAATTATGGGTGTTAGTGAATTAGCTACTCAAGGTTATGCGCGTGTAGGCCCCCAAACTCTCGACTCATCTGCAATAATTAATGCTCCTATACGAGGTGGTAAAAGAAAAATTCTCGGACAAATAGCTTCAGCAGCTATTGGCAGACAATCACCAAAAGGAGGTTGGAAAAGAGCAGCTTGGGATTCTGTCAGAGGAGGTAACATAGCTCCCTTTATGAGTATGCCAGGAATACTTCCACAAGCTGCCTCGGCTGCTATTGAACAACAAAACAAATTCCAGATGACAAGTCTGCTCACTCCTAGATTTTATCGTCGCTTTATACAGGGCATGTCAGACAATCTTTCAGACGTGCTAAGTCCAGAACAAAATAAGTTACTTGATAATCACCCAGAATTAAAACAAGATTTGTTTGAACATCTAGAAAATCCAAATACTGCTTCGCTAGACTCTAGCGTAGAACTTATACTTAATTCAGAAACAGACGAAGTTATTGTAAACTTCCAACCTTCTACTAAAAAACTTATTGAAGAGTACGGCAAGAATCTTTCAATTCGTGTTAATGAAACAGGTCTACAACAGTGGCTTACTAACTTTATACAAGAGCGTCAAGCACACGGTATTCTAGATTCTGCAGGTAGATTTGATGGTTCGGCTCCCAGAAACTTTCATACAGCACTTCTTAAAAGTCTAGACAATGCGATACTAGATAAATGGGACGAGATTAGTATGTTTGGTGAAATACAAAAACTAAAAATAACTGATGAGTTTGCTAAAGCAACTGCTAACGATGTTATACGTTTTATGGATGAAGGGTACGAAGGACCTGAAGTATTAGGCAAACTGTATTCTATGTACCATAGGCTCACTTTAAAATTAAGAACTCGACTAATTGAAAGTGCAGATCCTACTATTGGTCCTAAACAATACGAACCAGCAGAGTTAGAAAGATTTGTAGATAATCTAGTACAAGAAATAGTACTAGAAATTTCAATGCCTTTAAAGTATATAGACGGGTTAATAAATGATTTAGATGAAGTAGTAAAAGATCCAAAACTATTTGAAAATAGAAAATACTTCTATATCAAGAATTTAGAAGACACACTAGGTCGATATGACGATGAAGGTCAGTTATATTTAGAGAACATGTTCCCCATTCTTAGTGATCCACAAAGGCCGAATGAAGATATTCTTAATGAGATAGATAACTCATCAGAGCTTCTTGGTTATCAAATGATTCAACGATTAATTGATGATGCACAGTATGACACAGGTCCTTTATCTACATATTATGGGTATACGAAGACGGTTCCAAGAAGTAAAGAAGAGATTTCTGAAGCGGCTACAGTTGTAAAAGAAAGTCTTACACGACTAAGAGAAGCTAGTCAGTTAGCCTCACCTTCAATACAGTTCCCTACAGTAGATGATGCTCACCGTGTTATTAGAGATAATTTATATGTACGATTACAAGGTCTAGATGCAGAAAACATGTCTCCTATGATAAAAAGATCTATTCTAAAACAAACTATCATTGATATTATTCGATCAGACCCTAAACCTTTTAATGACCAAGTTATATTAAAAGTATTAAACTCTGACCAACAAGCTTTATTCTCTAAAGGTGATGTAGATAGAGTTCTGAATGACTTAATACAGCAAAATTATTTTGTTCATCACAGAAAAACAGCTAACTTAAAACGTACAGAAGAAGAAATTCTTTCCTCTCGCGTAAAATCGCTGGAAAATAAACCGTTATCTATGCAAGAATCGGGAAACCATTATACGTATGATATAAATGGTCTCGTTCGGGGAATGCCAGAAGACTATGAAATGAATATAGTAAGTAAGTTTGGTGGTAATTCAGTGGATTGGCCTGATACTCTTAACTATACTCCTCCAACAGCAGAAATACGGTCGCGGTTAATAGAGGATTATCAAAAGAGGCCGTTTGGATCTATATTTAATATTTCAAGAGATGACAAAGGAGAGGTATTTTCTCTAAAGGACATGTGGGATGTAGGAGCAAACTTTGAAGGTATTAAAAGATTTGGTTCAATAAATCCTGATTCTTTTTCAGGTAACTTAGGTTTACAATACTCTCCACAAATGTCTCAAAAAGCAAAAGAAGCATACTTTAATGATGTTGTTAATGAAGCTATATCAGAAGGTCAGATAACATGGGGTCAAAGTTTCTTGGGAGATTGGTTCCCAACTAAAAAGATGATAGCTGACTGGAAACGCGCTTTAAAGGCACAAGCCAAAGCCATTGATGCTTTCGATGCTGAACTACAAAAACAACATGGTACTTCCTATATAGAACTACTAAAAAGTGGGTCAGTACATCCAGACGATTTAGAAGCTCGTGCTGCCTTCGCAACTGGTAATGAAAATGTAATTAAATTTAATACAGGATACGGACAAGCTATTCCTTTAGAAGAAGGCTACATACCTTTTACATATGATGGACTACATATGACAGGCACCCCTATGTACACTCGTGAGGAGATTAGTACCTTCTTGGGTACGGGTTACACAACTGAGTTAGCTGGGAATGCTCTTGATCCAGCAGTAAAGCTCACACCTTCTACACCTATGGCTGTTCGTAGTGACCTTGAAGATCTAATGGCTTCTCCATTAACTGAAGAAGAGTTAGTAAATATTTTAAGAGGGCTGGAAACAAATCTTAAACTTTTAGCAGAAGAAGCATCATTTAAATTTATCAATGATCCACAACTAAATAGTGGTGCAGACAGCTTTGGAAAAGCGTCAAGATTAGCAATACAAGATAAGTTAAATAAAATTGACAACCTTATAGACCAGTTTATACAAGATGAAGGACAACTAAGAATATTAACAGCACCTACTACAGATGGTAATAGTTTTCAAAGTCCTGAACTTTCTCAAAAAGTACTTTCTCTTATGAGAGAAATTAATACTACGTTACACGGAACGGGTCCAGTTACCGGAGAAAAAGAGTTAAAAGAAGGTCTTGTAGATGACATTCTTCAAGGGTATAATGAGCTTGTAGATAAGTACGGACTAGAACCTGTAGAATCAATTAAAAAATTTGAAGGCGTATCCGAAGCAACTATTGCTGGAAAAGTAGACCCTGCTGAAAATCCTTCAAGATTTGAATCACACATACTAAGAACTGGTCCTGAACTTTCAGCACTTGTTGAACTATTTAAATATGTACGAGCAGAAGCCGGTGTTGGTGCTTCAGAAATAACTGCAACTACAAGAAGAGCTGATGATCCGATAGAAGGGTTAGCTCCACTAGATGCTGGATTTGGACAGATTCCACAAGAAGGTGATCCCACATTTGGTGCGCTTACTACTACACAAGAATACTTTGATAGAACTTCTCTTACAAGACAATTAGCTGAAGCTTTCCAGCAAGATGCACGTCAGTATCAACAAGAATATTTTAGCAGAGCAATTGATACAGAAACAGATATGAGCGAGATTGAAAGGTTAAGAGAGAAGTACGGATTTGACTTAGGATTTTATGACAGACTTGTTCGACCTGAATACAATCCAGAAAGTAACATATTTGCTAAAAGGATAACAGGTGTAAATGGTACTTATGATTCTGAACGAGACATTAAAAACGCTGTTGGTTATGTAGAGAACGGCAATAGTAATTTTAACCGTATGGAAGAAAAGTTGAGTCTAGATGTACTTGAAAATGTTGCAGAAAATCCAAATAACAGAACTGTTTCATTGCCGAAACAGAGGGATGTAGGGGAACAACCGGGACAAACGGCTTCACTAAATGTCCGTTCTCAAATATTTAGTCCAGCTTACGATTGGTCAAAGGGAGCTGCAGTTTGGATATTAAGAGATCCCAAGGACCGTAAAAAAGATGTTGTGTTTAATCCAGCAACTTCTCCGGCAGTATTACCAGCTACGGTAGGACTACCCACTATTAAAAGATTAGATGGGGGAACTTCATCGTATGTCTACCCTAATGGAGTAAATGGACGTGTATTTAGTCAGCGTCCTCCCGAAGGATACATTGCTGTGATGACAGATGACAGTTGGAATAGATCTGTTAATGGTGAATATGAAGGTATGAATCGTTTAGCTATCTTTATACGTGAAGATGCTACTATGGCTGAAATAGAAGAAGGCGTGACTATCTTAAAGGCGCACCAAGATAGAATGGCAGAATTTAAAGATGATGTCTTTAAACAAACAAAACAAACATCCCGTCGTGATTACAACCATTCAGGTTATCGTACATCTATTAGTGCAGTAGCAACCCCTGTTAAAGGCAAGGGAGCTGGAGTTTCACAAAAAAGGTATGAAGAAATCTATGACGTAGTTATGAGTGAGTATGACGACTTAGGTGATACAAACTCTGAACTTTCTGCCCGTGTAACTGCAAAAATAAAAGAAGCATGGCTTTTCAGTCGAAAAAATTCTGGTAAGTCTACAGATGAAGAACTTCTAGGTATAGTAGTACCAACAGAGACTGCACTAAGAAGACGTGCTTTGTTAGATATTGCTGCGTATATACTGTATCAGTACGATTCTGGGTTCCCCCCTCTTGGAAAAAACTTGAAGACAGCAAAAGAAGCTCAGAAATATCTAGAAGATAGTATGCTACCAGCATTCATAGCAAGACAACGAGAGCATTCAAATAGACGAAATGCGCTACGTAGAGCTGGAGAATTTAAAGATGATGGAACATTTGAAGTATTTCCAACTACTTCACATATTCTTAATAAAGAGGAAACTAAGCAGTACGCAACTATTCAAAACAGAATGCAAGCGGAATCTAATGAAGCTTTAAGATTTTCTGCAAAATTAGCTGAAGCACAATCAAACTGGTTGTTCCATGATTATTCTAATCTTAGTAACCTCGATACAGTACTAAGAGTTTTAGGTCCTTGGCACATATGGCAAACGCGAACACTTGCAAAGATGGCTATAAACTTTGCTGAAGAGCCACGGTTGTTAGCACGATTAACAGATTTCTTTGAGGTAATGAGAGATTTGAATAGAGAGTATGGTCCAGAGTGGCTCTCAACAGATCTACCAATTGGAGCACTTCTTAAGTTTATGATGTCCCCTTGGTATACGTCTGCAAAACTAATACAAGAGTCACTTGGAGAAAAACCACATGGGTGGGTAGCCGCTATAGACAAACTCGAAGGTTCTACAATGGACCTTGGTGGATTTATATTTTATGGAGACGTATTACCTGACCCTTGGATTGGGAGCACACCAGTACCTGGGGGCGTTAGTCCTTCAGATATACAAAAAGAAAAAGGCTACAGTGGTCCTTTAGGGTATGCTGCGGATACTTATAAAAGAGTTGCTCCTATATCACCGGCATTAGACTTGATATTAGATGCAACTGGTGCGCGGGGTCCTCTGGCAAAAATGGACCGTGGAGAAAAGTTTATAGATGATATACAAAGGGGTGCTTCAAAAGTTCTTCTTCCTACTATTGGACTTATTCCTTTTGGTGACAAAGTTGCTTCAGTTGGTTCTTGGGTTAGAACAGACTCTAAGAAGCGAGAAATAGATATGCAATACTTTCAAACTTTAGCAATGTTATATTTTAACGGAGAAGAAGGCTCAGAATACTACAATGAGGTTGTTCACTCTTGGCAATCATGGTCACTTATTAAACATGAGCCTACATTTAATATTCCTGTACTACACTTCTTAAACGGTCCATTTGGGAAGGAACTAGAAGGCAAAGATGGTGAGATCCTTTCACAAATGATTAGGAGTGTAGGCACCAACAAGTATATAGACAATGCTTCTTCTTACTTCGTTGGTAATAAAGTTCGACTAGAAAACACAGTATTTGAAACTGAAGACGGTCCTAAAACTGTTTATGATATTTTAGACGAACTAAGATACGTGCATCAAACAAAAGGAGACTATGATACTTTCTTTGAAAAGTACCCTTTCCTTAAACACTTATTAAATAATCGTAAAGAAACCACGTCTGCTATTATAATTGCACAAACAAAAAGTAGATTCTATGGAGGTCTTAAAGACTTACGCGACATAAGACAAAGTGTCTATGATACAGTCCGTCCAAGTGGTATTAATACTCGTCCTGAAGATATTCGTATTGGTATGGATTCCAATGAAGAAGTTGCTCATGTTATCTCACAAGCTGATATAGCATACTATACAGGTGTACACGAATTAGCTATGGGTATATATAATGACTATGGTATCAATGTTGGGCTAGATGAAAATACGTATGGCCCGATACACAACACGTTTACGCCACGGCCTCATAGTCTAGACAGAGATTTAGTACGACAAACATATGCTCAAAACCTAATAGAAGATTTACGCTTTAAGGTAATGTTCCCTAATGATACACATTTATGGGGTTATAAAGTAGCAGACCTTCTTGTTGAATCTTTTCAAGAAACAGGTAAGTTCCAGAACTTTGAAAAAGCTGAAGTAGAAGAGATAATAGCAGACATATTAGAAGAATGGAATAAGACAAATGGCTATTGGGATTATACAAGTGAACAACCTACAGAGGGCGCACTTAATCTAAAAAACGTCAGTGTCGAAATGTTTAACAACTTCGTAATCAATAACGAAATGGAAGATATTTATGTAACACGTAACCAAGTTGCACCTCATCCATATACTGAGTTAGGTTGGAGAACATACGGATTAGTAGATCCGGGAATGCGTTTAGGATACAGACAAAATGATAGTACACCATACTATGAACCAAATCTAGCTGCTCCAAATAAAACAAGAACTAATTTAATAGATTGGGAACAGTACATATTTGATGTAGAAGACTTTGAAGCGCGTGTTCAAGAAGAGTTTGGCGATGATGGTTTACAACTTTATTTAAATCATCAAGCAGAAAACGACAGTCTTGAGTATGTAGTAGATAGAGCTATTATAGATCTAGCTACTAGTGACCGCGCTTTATCTATGATTTATTATGAAAAGTATGCAGATGATCCAGAAGCTATGGATAGCTGGATAGCTGGGAGAGTAAAAAACTACAAAGCTCCCACACCTCAAAATGTTCGAGACTGGTTCTGGAGTAATGACTACGGCCAATTGTGGATGCAATTAAACGAAGTGTCTGAACAAGATATTTTAGACAGAGCAAAAGACAGACTCGATTTAACAGATGTTAAGAATATTTCTTTAACAGATATACTTACAGGTTCGTGGGATAGAAAAGTTTATATGCTTGATGCAGACTTCAAAGCATCAGGAATTATAGAGGTCGAAGATGGAGTAACTTCTACTTCTCTAGAAGAACTTGAACCAAGACGGGCTAGGCACTTTCAAACTCCTAATAGAGAGTGGATTATTTCTACTCCAGCTATGCTAGAAGAATTTAAATTGGCTATGACAATCTTTTATGCTAGAAGGGATGGTTTATTAAAAAAGAAATTAGACCCTGAAATTTCAGCACATGCAGCGTATATTAAGTACTTCTTACCGGACTCTTCAACAACAATAGCACGTCATATAATTACAAATACTTTTAAAGTACATGGAGCTTTTAATGAGGCAGAAGCACTGGAGCAAATGTTCAAAGCAGAAGGTAAGAATAAAAAAGAACTCTATAAAGGAGTATCCTAATGACTAATACTTTTGCTCAACTGTACAGTAAAAATAAAGTACCACAACGAGATATACAAACACTTGAACCAGAACAATCAATTGTCCTACCACAAGAAGGGGCAGGGACTAACAGCACCGATGTAGAAAACATAGGTCGAGTATACCAAATTTATGATGTTGGTAAAGATGTTGTACTATCTTCTGAAGCTAACAATATAAAAGCGCATATTGCAAGTAGGTACTACCGTGGTAATACTGATATGCCCGCTAACTACGTGTTTGAAAACTTTGCTAAAAATAATGTATCTGAGACTAATCAAATTGTAGATATGTGGGAAACTATGTGGCCTGAAGTAAGAGACTTTTATCCAGATTTAATAGAGAATGATAGAATAAAAACGATCTTACAGTTTACAGATGCTGAAGGTAAAAAAACAAAAGACACCACGTTATCTACTTATCAGTACATTGACGCAATTGCTACTGTACTTGGTAGAGCAACAGGTATAGAAGACATACGTAGTCGAACCTACGGTGTTAGAAAACTAGGAATGATTAAACCTAAGTCAGCAAGAAAGTATGTTGATCCACCCGTAACATCTTCAAGTAGAAGTACATTACCTAACTGGAGTGAGGTAGCTCAGCATATGAATATGGTCTTTAGAGATAGTACTTTTGAAGGAAATTTAAAAGAATTCTTTAATAACCCAAGTAAAAAGCTGTCAAATAATCATCATAGAATGTTACGAGCTATGCACAGAACGTACCCAATAGGAATGGGGTACACATTTGATCAATGGATGCAAGCATTAAAATTGATCTATCAAACAGACGCATATCTTGGTGTATCGCCGCAACAAAGTTATAGTGGAGAGCGTTCCCCCTATTTCCAGTATCCGTCGAACACACCACGATTAGCAAGGTATAGAGATTAACACTTGTCAAATCTTGACAATAGTGTTATAATAAGTATGAATGGAGGATTAGTATGACTAACGAAACAGAGGATATTATGGAGCAGTCCACGGACTCACTTCAGGATAATCCCAATCTGTCATCAGATGACATGCATGCCAAAATCGTAGAACTAGAATCAGAGAAGAAAGATCTGAATTCAAGAGTTGGAGATATGGCTCGTAAGATGGGGGAACAAGAACGTGACCTTGAAGGTAAGTACCAAGAGTGGTACCAAGGACTACAAACCTATTATGACGAGCAACTCAAATCAAAAGATGGAGCTATCAGTACTCTTGAACAACGATTAATCGAAACTGATGACACAGATGGAGCCAAATTGGTTCTTGAAGAAAGACAGCAACGGGAACAAGATGCTACTAAAGCTATGGAAGACAGAAAAGCTAGACAGACTGCACACGCAGAGGCTATTCAAAATACCATTAGTCAAGTTATGCAAACTTATCCTGATGCGGACCCTACACGGTTACTAACAGCAACAAACCCTCAAGAGGTTTGGCGAATGGCAAGTGATGACAATAAAAGAACACAGCAGTCTCAATTAGATGAGAAGATGAGTGCTTTAAAAGAAGAATTACTAGCTGCCGTCAACCCATCAAGAGATGCTCAAGTACCTGTACAAGAAACAGCGTCCCGTACACCGGGAACATCGCGTGGATCTGAAACTGCCTCAACGAGTAGGCGCGACGGTAGTGATTCTACCAACGCAGGGCTAATTGAGCTGGAGGAAAGATATAACGAGGCCCGAAAGGGACGGAAACTCGCAATGGCTGTAGCACTTCAAGGGGAAATAGTTTCTTACAAGAGAAAATACGGACTCCAGTAATAAAATGGAGGATACTTAAATGGTATCAGTAATAACAGGTACCGATGGTGCCGCAGGTGGTATGAGGTCTATCTTTGATAGTGCTTATACTGAGAGATTAAATGTATCAGAATTTATTGATGCAATTGACCCTAGGGATATTCCATTACTTTCCATGTTGGGCATGGGTTCAGAAGCAGGATCTGCAGTAGCAGGTGCTGATTCACTAGCGTTCCCTTGTATTAACCCAACACATACATGGCAGAGTGATGAATTAATCCCTTCCAAAGTTGCATTAAATGCAGCTGACACAAGTTCACCTTACACGACAATAGATGTTGGCACAGTTGCCATCAACTATTTTAAAGTAGGTGACCTTATAGAATTAAATGGAACTTATGGTGAAATAGATGCTAGCTCAATTAACACTTCAGCTGGAACATTTACTGTAACAGTAGTTGATGGATCTGCTGCTTTAGTTTCACAAACGCTTCCTTCTACAGTATATAACCTAGGTAATCTACGGTTAGATGGTGAGACGTTTACTAATGTATATGCTTCAACAGCAGTTGGATCAACACATAACTACACACAGATTTTCCATGATGCAGTATCAGTTTCTGGTACTTCAGAGGCAACTGAGAAGTTTGGAATTACAGGTGAGTTCGACCGAGAATTCGCTAAGAAGTTCCAAGAAGTTGTAATCAAGCTTGAGAGAGCTGCTCACTACGGGCTGGGAAACTCCTTGCCATCAGGGGCAACAGCTAACACTGATAGAACAAACGTAAGACGAATGGGTGGGCTATTTTCATACATCAAAAATGATGCCTCTGCAAACGTAACAGATGCTTCCTCAGCCAAATTGACTGAGAAACTTCTTGTTGATTCTTTGCAGGACATTTGGGATGATGGTGGAAATCCAGACACTATTCTAGTAAATGCAACACAGAAGCGAGTTCTTTCTTCTTTCGCTAGCCCGTATGTACGGACTGACCGAGGTGAGAATGCACTTGGTATAGTTGTTGGTACTTACGAGTCTGAGTTTGGTGATCTAGATATTGTTCTTGATCGATATGTTAAGCCAGCTGACTTAATTATATTACAAAAAGAATATATAGGTATTGGTGCACTTAAGGGTAACGGCAACGACCGTTCATTCTTTACTACACCAGTTCCAGTAGACGGCGACCGACAAATTGCTACGATTACTGGAGAGTACACAATGGAAGTACGAAACGCAGACAAGGCTCATGGCTGGATTCATTCGTTAAGTACAACCTTAAGTTAAAGGAGGAGGTGATATAAATGGGTAACACTGCAGAATCATATAGGTTCTTTGGTCATACTATGCCCAAAGTTGATGATCACTTTCGACTACCGATAACAGTACATATTCCCGGAAACTTAGCGCAAGATGAAGGCTATAGCGATCTCGTCTCAGGCGTTGTCGCTGCTTTCTCTGCTCCTGCTTCTGGGTATATAGATATGTATGACTGGTACGTTGGAACCCAAGATGGGGGAACGGATACAGTAATATGGCTTATTAATGCTACAACATCTGCAAAGTCGGTACTGACATTAGCATCTGGAACAGATGGTGCTTTTGGTACAGCTATCGCTGATGAGATTTACTTTGCAAAAGGTGAAGTAGTTCAAGTCGATGTGCAGTCGTCAAACGCGACTCACGCTGTTGACACAACGATGATCTTTCATATGAGAGTTTAGT
>TARA_R110000824_G_scaffold9415_9_pt1 | contig 20283 bp, 5 predicted proteins | sample TARA_R110000824 | Tara Oceans TARA_R110000824 (sample SAMEA4397747) | marine metagenome | biome: Polar Biome; feature: [MES] marine water layer (ENVO:01000295) within the mesopelagic zone...; material: water (ENVO:00002006), including particulate matter (ENVO:01000060) such as......
TGGTAGCATTCTCGTTGGTGGAAAACGGCCTAAATATACCCACCGGCTCAACTCCAGCAGTCTTTACCCATAAAGCGTCCTTTGCAACAGCGTCTAACCAACAAAAATCATGTTCCCATTTGCCAGTTACCATATTTTGATAACCCGCGACCGCATTAGAACCAGTCCAGTCCGCAGCGGCATAATCAGCTTTAGTCCAACTCGCCGTAGATGACATGAACATATCATGAGTAGAGTTGTTCTTGTCTTTTCCCGGATTGTCTGCCCTAAGAACCTCTAGCTGTTGAATTCTCATTCTATAAATAGCAGAATTAGGAGGAGGCGGCTCTAAAAGCCTTTGTAAAATATCATGGGCTTGTTTGTGTACTGCTTGTCCACGTCTCTGCATACCATCAATAATATTTTTAGATAGCTGTCCCCATTTCGGAGTAAAGGTCTTAAATCCATAGGTAGTGCTAATCCCAGAGGTATCATGTTTAACATTTATGTCAGTGATGATTGGTCCAAAATTTCCAGTGCCAGTTATTCTGCTAGCCCTATCAGCCAAGAAAGCCACTGGATACCCCGCAGCAGTAACGCTTCCCTTCTCTGCAACCTCTACAGTTGTTGCCTTAAAAATAGTGTGTATAGATCCTGCCGCCTGCATCTGAGACACCGCCCCAAAATTCCAAGGACTAAAATTAGTATCTCTACCATATTCTGTCTTACCACCCAAGAAACCGGCATACCAAGGGCCATATGAAACCTTGGTGCTTTTGAGGGGAATGGCGGCAGCGTATGGTATTACCGCTTTTGGCCCAGCCTTGACATAGAGTATTTTTCCGTTGACATCTTGCGGCAGTTCGTCTCGCAGGACGTCATGCGCAGCCTGATCGATATCTCCGGCATCCTGAGCATCCTTAATCAGGTCAAGGAAGGCCTGCATTCCTACGTTGTCATCATCCTTACCCTTAGCCATCATAACGCGTGTCTTAAGATCTATAACCGCCCAGAACTTTCCTCCGGTTTGAACAAGCTTTTGTACATTGGCCTTAATCCACACATAGCCAGACTCAAAATAGAAATCCCCCTTCTGTAATCCGGTCAAGTCAAGTTCGTCAGCGTTATCATAACGCACAAAGCAGCCAATCTTACCCTGCTCATCTTTAAACACCAGCAACCCCAAGCTTGGGTTGGTTAATCCAATAATTCCAATTTCTGACCAACCAGAATCACTTTTTTCCCAGTTGGTTTTTAATTCTCCCGTCTCATCTTCAAGATACTTGCATATGAATGGAATAACCACCATGTACTTCTTGCCATAAAATTCATCGGCTAACGCTTTAATGGCGTTGAATAAGTTTGTAACATTTTTTTCAAGTGCTCCATTGGCTTCATTTAGGCGCTTATTGGCACCATCAATCTTGGCTTTGTTTGGATCTTTCACGTCTTGGGGCTTTAGGGGGCGTTTTGCTGCTCTCTGTAATAAATCCAAAAAGTCAAAATCTGGATCTAGATCGTCTAACAGATTCCTCTTATTAATAGCCATCCAACTTTTCCATTGGTCTTGTCCGGCAAATGCCGCCCTGATCTCCGCCACACAAAGCTCGTAAAAGGCCCCAATCCCAGCAACATTCCACTCCCTTGAATCTGCCATGAAACAATGCTCATCATTACACCCAGAGCCGAGAATGGGAGTGTCTGTCCAATCGTTCCCCCAATATGGCCATATGGTTGCATTAACAGGGCTGCATGTAGCCACTGCATTAACAGAATGAATTCCCTGAAAATTATCCCCCACGGTAAAAGCATTAAGGGTTTCTTTTCTATGGTCTAATCCTATACTTTTATTAGAATAATAAACACCTTGGCCAGCTATCTGCGCGATATCACCCGCATCAATGTCGCCAGCAGCAACGTCCATACTATTGGCTCCGCCAAATCCACCAAAATAGTTGATAGGAATCGGATAAACTGAGACTGTTGTTCCAGCACAATCAAGACCGTAATAGTAGTCATACCCAGAGTCCTTGCACATTCTGTCTATGATGTCATGGACAGACATATTATCTCCAGCTATTCTATAATTATAATTATAAGTAGGAAGAAGAGATAGACGACTCAAATCTATATAATAGGAGTTGGTTCTATAGTACGCAAGGGTTCCAAAGGTTCCTCCTCCACCATTTAATATAGAACTCAAGGCCGAAACGACAAGGGTCGCTGGCACTCCTCCGGAATTAATATGAGAACCTCCCCAGCCATGGGCGGGAGTATAATTAACCCCACTAGAGTCGCCACTTAAGAAGTCAACACAGGGGCCACCCAAATAGTTTTCTAAATAGCCAAAAACATTAGCAAGATTAGGAACACCAAATGTGCCTCCATCGTAATTAGCAAGAACAACTTGATACCCCATCAGTAAATCTGTGGGGTCAACTATCTTAGCATCAAATGTATGTCCGGCGGATACGGAGCTTTTAAATTCCCAGCTATCTAAAAATCCACCGAAATTCCATCCACCATTTCCCACATTAACACAAACGGGAGACCCGACCAAGGGTGGGCTAAAGTTATCTCCATTACATGTGTCTTCAACGAGAGAAACAGTCAGACTGGTACCATTACTTCCCCATCCTAGGGAAGTATTGATTCCTGTGATTGAAGCTCCTAAGAACCTATGTCCCGATACACTTAAACAAGCCATCTAAAATCCCTAAACTCCTTAATTAACATGTCTTTATAACGTAAGTCACGTTTCTAGTATACCTTCCACTTATAACATTCCAAGATTCACTGTCGCTTTCTTTGAATGTATCACTGCCAGTCCCGGAGGGGTGGCAGACAATGGCTTCATCTCTTAAACTTTCAATTAGACCAGTTGTGCCGGGCTTAAGACCACAAACAGAGTCTGTTACCTCAGAACAGCCGTCATCGTAAAGCACGACTGGCATTACAGCATCTATAGATATAGAAACCTTGCCCGTTTTAACTGTATTCATATCCTGCATTACTGGACCGTTCGATCTGCCAATAACAGCTATAACGGCGAACACATCTTCCCCTCCTGAAAATTGTACATTGATATTTTCTGATCTTGCCCCGGCTATACAGGCGGAAGGCCTGTTGTTATATTCAGTGCCGTACTGTACGTTTCCCCCTACTTTATCGTGTGTAATGCTTGAGGATATTGCGATGGGGTTAAGAGTTACGGAGGGCGTAAGGAGTGTTGCTACTGCCTGCGCCCTAGCAAGCTTACCGATTGAGGCATGTTTAGCGAGAGCGTTTGTATATTTTATATTAGGATCATTAGACTCATTATACATGTCTAACTCATCAGAATTATCATCTAATCCACGAATAGACCCATCAAGAGAAATTGTAGTAAGGCCTGTTTGCTGTGATATCCTGACTGCTACACTATAATTTTCAATCGTATTTTCCTTGGCCAAAAGAATAGCCTCGGTTATAGAGTATGTACCCTCCATCTCATCGACGTTTTCAGATCTCATTCGATTGTATGGTGTGTATCCACTGAGATTTAAACCGGTTGTTCCAAGAGTAACGATGTTCTGCTGACTACCAGTGATAGACTGGGGATCTCCTCCTCCAGACATAATTTTTGTCTTAACCCATTTTTCAGCCTCTTTCCAAGCTTCGCTAGTTACTACTCCTGCCCCATTATACACACGTTTACCTTTTGCGTTTACTGTGTGATTAACCATAAAAGTATAGGGAGAGTTCCCGTCAGACCCCTCTTCTTGGGGCTCAACCGCCCACGTCTCTGTTGCCTCTTCAAGAAATATTTCGTCTCCATTTTCATCTTTTGGCAAATTATCTAAATGATCCTCATCATCTTCACCAAGTGGACACAGGGGGTGTCCTGAATTTTCTATTTTATCTGTAACCAAGCTTATAGTATATTCGCAACGATCTGTCCAATTTTCGCCTTTGTTTGCCTCGGAAAACTCAATGCTTTCCACCCGTCTAACTATGCACTTGAATACTTCATTACCGAGCCCATCGTCTATTTCTAAGAAATGACCATCCTTCCCAAATAGCCAACGCAAAGACTGCTGCATTTTCATAATACGATTGAATCTTTGCTTGTCTATCTCTGAGGGCCCCGGCGGAGTAGGGTTTAATGGCTCTATGGTTTCTTCCGGCTGCGGAAGATCTTTTCCGGGTGGATAAGAACCCCCACTGTACAGGCTACCATCTATCTGTGGCGAACCCATCATGGAAGCAACAATCGTTCCACTTATCTGAATAGTAAACTCCGCACCAATTATATTGTCCCGTCGCTCAGAAGCGCTGTCTGGGTGGCTAGCTATCTTTGTACCACCAGCAGACTTTACATACTGTTTTTGAACAGAAATGAAAGGGGCGGGGATAATCTTTTTTTCTCTATATGTGACAAAAGCCATAGTTAATAACCTCTAGTGTATAAATTCAATTCAGAGTCGGGCGATCCTGTGTTCAAGCACAAATTCAAGTTGGCGGTTGGAGAGCCAGACGGAGTTATTGTGTGTAGCGGTAAAAATCCAGTTGTTGTTCTCGTTTGCTGTCCTTCGATAAATAATTTTGTTGTTGCCGTTGTTGCCTCATACTCTCTTTCTATCATTAAGGGAATAGAATCTGAGGAAAAATAAAACCCATTACTATCACCCAAACCAGAGTCCACATGAGTTGTTACACCTAATCCCTTCACATACAAGTTCAACAATCCACTAGGACCAAGACCCTGTTGTGCAAACAGAGACATAGTGCTTGTGATTCCAACTCCACCGGTAAGAGATCCGTAAGTGTATAGGGGCATTACTCCCGACGGCATCTCTCCCTGTCTAATAAATAGCGTAATGCTGTCATTTGTTCCAGTAGATTCCATGCCTTCTGCCACAAACAGTGGCATTATTGCATACGGAGTACCTGAAGCAGCCACCGACCCGTGCGTGTGCAAAGGCATTGTTGCCGGTATTGCCGTGTAGGAAGCCTTTATAAACAGTGTACATATTCCACTAGCGTTAGGCATTTGATCCTCCGCTTCTGATTTCCCCTGCTATCTGGGATGGTTCTACTCCCTGTCCTAATTTTTCCAAGGCATTAATAACCTGCGCTTTGACCATATTTTGTCCTACCGCAGCAAGCTGTCCGGCAATCTCATCGCTAATATCTGCACCAACAATATCAAAGTTAACAGTACCACCAAATGTATGTGTATGTTCATGAGTAATAGTACCAAGTGAAAATCCCGAAAGTGCATCTGTAATATCTTTTGCTACGGTTCCAAACGAACTAAAGGCGATGTTTAAGGTTGTAGCCGCCCCTTGTAATTCTCTAGTTCCCTTGATGTCTATCGAGCCCGTTCCAACTCCAACGGGGCCAGCTTGAGCCATGTACTGCACAGGACCGCCACTATTAAATCCTGATACTGTTCCATTATTAATAGATCTTAAAAGAGCGGCGTGTTTGCCTGCGGCGTTTGCGTTGATAACGTATTCGCCGGGAGTTAACATTGCTGGTACTGAGTCGTATGAACCAACGCCGGGAACTGTGCCCCCAGAATTATAACCTAGCCCAGTGTCAACGGCATTGTTTGCAATCTTGGTTGCTCCTATCGTCAGCAACTTTTTTGCCAACTCTGGGGACGTCGATGGGTCCTCTACGGTCTCTTTAATTAATCTAGCAACCTTAACAACATCATTGGCGGCTAGAAGAGCATCAATCCCCTTAACAATGCCCGGACCAAGTGGTGCCATTGCCATCAAGGCCATCCTGCCGGGGCCCGGTGGATTATAGTTCCCGGAAAAATTGTCAACCCCCGCATCCCAAGCGGCAGTCCACTTTTCCCCCGTACTATAGAGGGAGTGTCGAACACCGTTAATCTCGTATTCTCTTTTAACCGCTGCATCTACTGCTGATATATTTTTCTTAGAGCGGGGCTTGTGAGCGTTTACGGGCCACTTATGATAGTCCTTATGATTGGGGTCAAACTCTGATTTGGGATCAAGATTACGCAGTTCTGCCGCATCTAAAGCTGCCTCTCTTTTGTCATATGCGTCATTCTCTGCCTTGCGCTTGAGTCTTGCTTTGGTTTCATTGTCGGTCTTTTTAACTTCTTCGTCCCGGGCCTTTTGCGCTGCCGGCGTAAGTCTCGGAGTCCCCATCGGATCGTTGTTGCGGTCTTGACTGTTGAATCCCGGCCGTCCACCGACTATTGGTTTGGCCGAAACGGAAAATGGCCGTTGGCTCATCGGTCGGAATTCCTTGTCGGCATCAGTTGGTTTGGTGTTGGGGTAATCTCTCCACTTAAAATCAATAGGCCCACCTATGCCAGCCCATTCATCGCCACCATGAGCCAGACCACGCCCCAGACCCTCTGCCTCCTCCCAGAGTTTGGGTCTTCTTCGAAAGTGTTCAATCTCCAAAGTCTTCAGGTTGGCATAGGCACTGTCAGAATCTCCGAAGCCACGATATTTCGATGGATCTTGCCCTTCGCCTGCTTTCATTATTGCGGCCACGTCTCCAACTTTAGGATCAATCACACCAGTCCCTTTTTGCCACTGAGCTAGCCCCGGCATGGCTAATCTGTCAATATTGAGCATCATCTTCCCAAAGTGGGCCTGTGTAAACTTCTCCCCCCAGCTATCATCCCACATATAACTGGTCTTTCTCTGGTGCTTGTCAGTCGGAATTGCGGGATACTGGTTATAGTCGGGGTCGGCCATCGGCACGCGCGCCGGATCCCAAGAGTAAGTCAGGTCCCGTTCCGTGAAATTGAGCCCCTCCGTAGGCATATCCGTTGCCCATTTCCCGGCATATTTCTTTACCTGATCTCTGTATTTCTCGTACCATCCCCAGTGATATTCATCCGAGTTGCCGGGAGTATTATGTCTGGCCATAGCGAGCTTATCTCTTGGCACTTTGTCTCCGAATCTGGAAAGGTACGTCGCCCCCTCCCTCCACTCACTCATGGTATCCTTATAAAAATCTGACCACGTACCCTCCTTGAGCCAATTAGAATCTGGGTCTTGCATATGGGATCGTTTATCTATGTCAGCCAATATTGCATCAATTCCAATCTGCTTACGCTTGGCTGGCTTCTTTGGGGCAGCGACAGGAGGCTTTGGGGCAGCGGCAGGGGGTTTCTTCGGCTTCTTTCTGGCGTCCAGTTCTGCCGCGTCCGGGGTGGGGGATATACGCGGGCCGAGAGCTTCTTCTAGCTCTTTTTGTGACGACATTGTCGTTATTTTGTCTCCCAGTGACAGTTCGTCTTCGATACGAGCCTTGTCGATTCGGTCTTGCGTTTCTTTGGTGATATATGGCAAGTCGGACGGCGACGGTGCGGCGTAATCTTCAACAGCCTTGGCTGGTACCCTCTCCCCCGAACTCTTAACACGTAAGTAAGCATTTCTAAGTTTGTGCATGTCTCGACTAACTGGACCCTTATCCATCAGCCTTACCATATAGTCCGATTTGTCCAGACCCAACTCATTAATACCAGTTCCGGTCAAGATACCGGCCGCCTGCAATCTAGAATATGAGTCCCTTAATTCCTGTTCTGTTTTTTGTTTTCTTTTAGGATTAGTAACATTAGAAGGTATCATATGCCCTAAGAAATATGACATCTGTGCGGCACTCTGCGGACCCGCCGCGACCTCATTAAATTCTGACAACAGACCGACCCTGCCGGAACCACCGGGCCCGCTCATCATAGGACGACGATGACTCATGTTGGCTGCCATGCGAGAATTTAAACCGCCCATCCAAGAAGCCCGGCGTTCTGCCTTTCCTTCCTTTGTGTAATAGTTGGCATCTCTTTGGGGTCCGGGAACTTGACCACCGGCACGAGGGGCTCCAAAGCCCATACTAAACGGGTTCATCATTCGTAAAACGCTAGGATTAACTATCCCTCCCCATCTCTTTGTGAGCAGGCCGGTATCCATCATTTCCTTTAGATCTATCGCGTCTTGACTATTAAAGGTAGACCCTGCTGCACCCCACTTCTGCCCACCTACAGAAAACTGAAACCACGGATTTGTATCGTCATAGGTCTCTGGCCCGGGTTGGTCAATGAGTGGGACTACCGGATTGCCCGACATGTCTACTCCTACTGATGGACCGCCGCCCGGACCAAATTCATTGATCAAGGCTTGATCTCTCGAATCTCGTGGATTTTTTGAACCCTTCCATCGCAAAGGTTTTCCCTGAAAAGCCACCGCTTTGCCATCGGAGCCGGATTTCATCCAGCTAGAGGAAGTCCAAGCTGTATCGTTATCCATTCTCCATTGAATCCAGTCCTTATGCTTCTTCGTAAGAGCGCCCTGCTCTTCTTCTGTAGCGGACGCTGGAAGCTCATCAATTCCCTTCTTTGATTTGTATCTCTCCGCCCCCAGCTTTGATACAATGTGAGTTGCATGCCCCCAGTGCGGTTGTCCTTCGATGGCACCAGTGCCATAAGGAGTTATTACAGAACGATTTTTAGGTTTCCCGACAAAAGCAGGGGCGTTTATCTTCTTCCACCAAGGATCTTTCAGTGTCATCATGTCCCCGAAAGGAGACTGGCCCATCGCCTGTGGCATCGTAATATCAGCCATCTCCCCCTTCTTTCCACGATAGTTGTCCTCCGACATTTTCATGACACCATATCTAATTCCCTTAAAGAAATGTTCAACGCTTGGCCAGTCTTGGTAATGTAGTTGCCTGCCGACTCTCTTGAGGCCTGCGGAGGCGCGAGACACACCTCCACTTGCTCGGTCAAAGGCGTCCCTCTTGATCTGCGATCTGATCTTTTTGGGGTCGCCGTAATGAACCACCCCCATCGTTCCCGGGCCTGTGGGTGATGTACCCCCCGTTTGAAGGGAATCCATCATGAACTTGTCTGACTCTGTATATTCGGCGTTGGCAACAGTTCGGGTCGGGTCTTGCTTTGAGGGAAGAGTAACCCCTCTTTCTGGGTAAGGCAAACCAAATGCTTTAAATTGCTCTCTGTGCTTCTTAACAATATTATTTTTAAACCAAATAGGAAGAAATGAGGGATCATCCTTGGGCATATTTGCTTTGGCTGCCACTTTTTCCTGTTCCAGACTAAGGAGTGACTCCATCATCCCTCGATAGAAATCCCCTTGACCGGAGGGATCAAATTTGTCAGCCCAGCGAGCCTTACTGAACGGGGATTCGTTGCCTTTTGCTATGATTTCGGGGTCGGTATAATCGGTCATTCCCGCTGCATTTAGAGCGCCACTAGCACTACGGCCCGTATCGGCATTTTTCATGGCCTGCATAGCAACCATATAACTCACGTAGCGTTTTAATTGTTCTTCTCTGCTTTTTTTGTAATCTGCGTCATCTGGACCACCGAGTATATCACCTGCCAATGACCTACCAACCTTAGAATTATAAAGGATGTTTCCACCGGGCGTCTGTGTCCCCTTTTGGGCTAAAGTAGAAAAGAATTTAGTTTGGCCTGCTCCGGTTGCATACCTCTCCTGCTGCCTCTCCATATATTGTTCATATTCTTTCTTTACCTGTTCTGGGGTCCTGATATCTGGCCCACCTTCAGAAAGGTTCCAACTGAGCAGGGCGGAGTTCCATTCTGACTTCCACCATTTATTTCTGGCGTTTTTATGACCCTCTCCCCCCCAAGTTCCCATCCTAGCCCCCCAATCGGCACCAACAACAGGATCTTTGATAATTCTTTCGTATTTGCTTTTATCGAGCCCGTCAAAGTGGTCAAAGTGAAAGCTATCGATGTCACTAGCAAAAGCAGTTGGCAGCAATGCTCCAGCTTGACCACCCGCAAACTTTGCAAACCAGTCATTCTTCCCATAGGCCCCGGTTGTTGAGAACGCTTCCCACTGTTTCTTTAATGAATCATGAAACCACTTCTGACGAGCCATATCTTCTGGGTGTTGCTGTTTTGCAACAAAAGATGCTATCGAAGCGTCTTCTGCTAGGAACCTACCCATAGCCATTTCCTGACGCATCCACTTTGGAACATCTCTCGTTGGATCAATATTTGGCTTTGCTATGTCAGGCATATCCCCTGCGAGTCGTTCATCATTCAGTGAGAGGGGAGTGTCTTTTTTCTGCTTTTGACTGGTAGGGGGCCCACCAAACGCGCTTCCGTCTGGTGCCCTTCTGGGAGGAAATCTGGGCTCTCCAGCAGCAGGTTTCTGTGCTGTCGCTGCTTTTTTTCGAGCCTCTTCTTCCTTCTTGTTTGCCAGTAGAAGGTGCCATTTTTCTCTAGAGCCAGCATCTCCAGTAAGCTCAAAATGCCTTTTATACTGAGACATAGAAAGATCAGTGTCTTTAACCCACTCGTCCTTTTCCGGGTCATGATATCCCAAGTTCTTCTGAGCCGCCGCCTTTAATTGTTCGTTTGTCAGTCCCTCTGCCTTGGGGTCAACGTATGAACCTTTCTCTCCCCTCCTAGTCTCGCCCATGTTCCATTTTTCTGCGGTCTCGGGATATTTTTCCGCAAGACGTTTTTTATTTGCCAGACTTGACCATTTGAATCTGGAGTCTTGGTCTCCAGTAAGCTCAAAGTGCTGTTTGAACTGAGCCATAGCAAGTTCTCTATTTTGAACCCACTCCCCTGTTTTGGGGTCATTGTGTCCTGAGTTGTGTAGGGCGGCTTTCCTTAGCTCTGTGGGTGACATCTTAGGGGCACCGGTTCCAACGCCAGTCGCCTTGTAAGACGGTCTATCCCAAAGGGGTTTAGACTTCGTAGGATCAATGCTCATTTTAGTCTGTGCGTCCGCACGTAACGCAGATCCGGGAGGAGCCCATAAAGCGGCCTGTTTAAATTGCTCACGCGCAAAAGCATTGTTTTGACCGCTTTTCAGATTTCTCAGGCCGATATCATAAAACTGTCTTGCCCTTGCCTCATCTATCGGATGTTCTTTCGGCTTTGTCCCCCCTGTCATCGCGGCGGGAGGAGTAACAACTGGGGCGGGTGTTGGGGCGGGTGTTGGAGTTGGAGTTGGGGCAACAATGCCTTCTTCCTCTCTTCTTCTTCTTCTTCTTCTAAAAAGACCACCCCCAGCCATATAAGAAACAGGACCACCCTCAGAATAATACCCCTTATTAATAGCACCAAGCATACCAGACCCGTACTTATCAACAGAACTCTTCTTAATGACAAACTCACCCGGAGTTAACATGGCAGGAACGGTATCTGTTCCCTTTGGTTGGAATATAGAGCCACCTGTTGCTAGTCCTATTGGTCCTTTATCATTTAGTTCTTGGAGTTCTATAAGAATCCTATTTAATAAAGAATTAGTATCTTCTAAGGCGGTCGCAGGCCCTCCGGCTAAAATGGGACCACCACCAAGAGAAACACCGCCCGAAGCATGCACGGTAGGAACGCCTGCCGCCTTCAAAACATTCCTATCAATGCCCATGGCCGCCATTTGTTCGGGGGTAAGTACAGCTTCGCCGTCTCTGAGCATAGCCGGAATTTTATCCCTGATATCCCCACCACCGGAAAGCCCAAGCACCCCTCCTCTCCCAAATTTGTGTATCGTGCCATCCGGTTTGAGTTCAAAATACCTCCCTCCGGCTTCGTCTAGATAGAGTTGATCCTGTTGCAAATTAGCATCTGTTGGTTTAGCACTGATTGCCCCCTTGATACGTCCGCTGGTAGCGTCTGTCGCGGGCAAGTTTTTAACTTCTGTATTCCCTTCTTGAAGTTCGCCAAGTATAACATTCAGAGCGCTTAACTGGATGTTGAAGTTCCTAATAATATCATCTGTTTTTGCAATTTCTACATTGGCAGAATTTATTTCTTGCCGTAGTTTATTAAACTCTTCAATTGTGGGGGGTAACCCATCCTTAAATGCCTGAGCCATTTCTCCACTAACATTCGCAGATGCATCAATAATCCGATCAATGATCTCTTTTTCCCCGCTGTCTACATCAACACCACCCGAGCTGTCGACATTTTTAAAGCCCATGGCTCTGGCGATATTATCCCTCTCTACTTGAGCATCCGCTCTCTGCTGTGAAAAGTCCTGCTCTCTTTTATTGATCTGCGACAGTATTATCTGTTCCATCATCGCAGAAGACAACTCCCCCTGTGAAAGACCTCCCCGCTGTACCCATCTCATTGAATCGGAACCCATTTCATTGCCCGGCCCCGTACCACCAATTCGATGGGGTTCCCAAGTATATTTTGTCTCACGAGCATATCCAGCGGCCCCGCCAGCTCTTGTATCGAACATTCTGGCCTGCATGTTCTTGTAGATAGCGTCAGTTAATTGTTCCGGATCTAAATCGAACTGTTTAGCATACACCGCCGCAGCCCCTGCTGCCTGATTTTTCATATCAGCTTGGATTTGTCCTTTTCGTGCCGCCAACTGAGTTAAAGCAGCTTCCGCCGGAGCGCCGCCTGCCTCCGCCACGCGTATAAGCCGAAGCACATCCGGGGGTAATTTAAATTCGATTCCCCCCAAGCGTTTAAAATCTTCAGCAGTCATTAACTCGCCAGTTTTATGCGGCGTTTTCCCACCACCCGCATGCTCGCCCGCCGCTGCATCCCAGCGATCTCTCCGATATTCCTCACCGGTTTTTTCATCAATCAGATTAGACCTGCCATCGTAGGTCCCGGGAGCCCCTTTGGCGTGACGACCGTAAATCTTCCATCTTGCATAGTCTGTGTTGTCTACATTTTCAGTAGCGCGATCCATACCACGCGTACTCATCAGAATGTTTCTACCTCCCGCAGCTTGTTCATACTCATAAGCGGACCTAGCCGATCCCATAGTTCCGGCTCGTTCGAAAAGATCCTCATCCGACAACCGATCAGTTTTTCGAGTCTGATGTGTACTTACAGCCTCGTCGATCCGTTCCCGAAATTGCGTGTCATCCTCATAGCGTTCCCGTGCTCCGGCCCCCGACTGGTTGAGAAGCGTATCTCTATATCGACTTTTTTCTGCATTAGCAAACGCCGCTCTGAGCTTATCCAGTGAATTTATTGCCAATTCTTGTTTTGCAATTGCTTCCTTCTGTTCTGTTTTGGTTTGTTCTGCCTTGCCCCTGTCTTCTTTGATTTTCCTTGCATCATCATTTATCTTTATTTCCCTTTTCAATCTGGAGGTCGATTCGCTGACGTCTTTGTCCAGTAGAGACTTGAGGTCCGTTAAAAATTGAGTCATAGCACTGTTTTGTTTGCCTAAATAGTCCTTCAGGCTTCCAATTAGGGACTCCTCCTTGGTAGTAGATCCCGCATAGGCTATCTTTCCAGCCCTCTCTTCACTAAAGCCTTCCCCTCTAAGGAATTTGTACAGCATAAAGAGTTCTTTTGACCTACCAGATCTGGTGGTGCCTTCGACGAACTCTCCTTTTTCTCTGCCTCCGATCCTCTTGCTAGCATATTGGGCAATTATTCTAGCCTCTTCTCCTTTCACGACGTCCTGATCACCCACCTGACCAAACCCACCAAGCTGAACATCAGACAACTGACGAAGTACACCCTGCAAATTTCCTCTGTATTGGCTTGGAACATTTTCTAGAGACATGTCGGACATCGCAATCGCCGCCCCGATGTCCATTCCTTGGCGCTGATCATCTGTACCAAACCCATACGACAGGGCTCCTGATTGAAGTTGCTTGGCTGCCCTTCTTTCTGTATCAATTTTTTCTTTTAAAACTTGTATGTGTTCATTATTAACATTTGTCATATCTGCGAAGACCTGTTGTAATGAATCTCCCTGCCTGCTAAGTTTGGCCATCGCATCCTGTGCGGCAAGTATTTTTTTAGGATCCTGCAATAAGATTGCCTGATCTAGATCATCGGTCGCATCCAATATCTTCGTCCTTGTTGCCATCAGTGCTCCGCCTATGGCTGAAGCACCCCCAGCGATGAGGCCGGCAGCACCTGCAACTCCTCCTGCCTGCAAGATATTGCCATACATAGCCGACTGATCAGGTTGAGGTCCCCCGATATCGGCCAAAAGCTTCTCTGTTTGAAATCGTTTTCTTGCAAAGTCTGTATTTAATCTTAAAAACTTTTGTTCATGCTGCGCTCTTTTTCGGCCTATGGTAGTTACATTATTGATTTGTCGCTCTGTTGCCTCAGCCAACGCGGACAAAGAGTCGGCAAGTGCCGCGGATGGGCCAGAGAGAAGCTTGACTGCAAATCCGCCGGAGTCTTCTTCTATTTTGTCTAATACTCCTGACTCCTGCTTATCCCCACCGGCTATGGCACTATTTATAGAGGCGAGTATTGCCCTTTTGACTTCTGGACCCAAGCTAGAGGCTTCTAGGTTTTTCGCAACTGCCTCTCCTAGTCCAATATTATCAAATATCTTATCAAATCTTGACTTCTTTAATATTGAAGGAAGTTCCTCAAAGGCATCTGCCATTGCCAACGACTCTTTTTTTAGCTTGTCTCCCTCGGCACCAAACGGTGTTAGTAACTGATTTAGGTTATTTTCAAAATCTGTTATGTTAGTTATCTCATCAAATTTAAGACCTTTGAATTGATCAAAACCACGACCACCTATAAATCCGGGCTCATATGCGTCACCGAATACAGTATTCGCTGCATCCATGCCTCTAGAGAAGCTTTCTAAAGCGTAATTGGTATCATTCAACTGAACTGCAAATTTGCCAAAATCTTGCATAGCAGACATGGCGGCCCGCGTTGCTTTTGCTAGATTGAGTTGCGCTTCTCTTGTTTTACTTTGGGCATCTATGAGGGCGGTGAATTGTTCTTCTACTTCTCCTACCGGAATATCCCTTATCATTGCGATTTGATTAATTATTGATTGACCAAGACCTCCTAGAGAACCCTTGAAATCTTCTAGGCTTTTCGAAGATGTTACTATCTTATTTCCTAAACTATATAAATCACCAACACTTGACTTCAAGCCATCTAAATACTCTTCTCTGTATTTACCAGTTAATCCATAACTCCTTTGCTCATTTCTGATCAAATTAGACTTGATTCTTGATGCCCTACCTTCGAGAGTGGCTCTTTTTGCTTCAACATCTCCCAGACTATCTTTAATAACATCTAAAGAGTCTCCACTGATTTTTAACCTAATCTCCTGCACAACATCGGCACGCTCTTCATTTGACAAGTTGGAGCCGGGTCCGTATGCCCCAATAGCAGCACCGGTGGCTGTTGCTCCGGCAGCAATGGCAAGGCTTGTGCCTAACGTAAAGGGAGCTAACAGCAGTCCGATTGTTGCAACGCCCGCAGCAACCATAGCTCCCGTGCCCGCACGAGACTGTCTTTTCTCCGTTTGTTTCGTTGAGATCGTCTTCATGGCATCAGACATAGACCTAGCCGCTGAAATTTGAGCCTCCGCAGCCTTCCTGCTATTGTCTGCCATGACCTTGAAATACGCATTGACACCTGCACCAATGATCATAGCGCCCATGGCACCAACCTGACCCCGAGCCCGCATTCCCTTACCGTAACCCCGCTTTTGATTTTGGCCCATGTTTTGGTTGTAGTCGCCTGTCGCCTTCCCAAACCCCATAAATCTTCCGCTTCCGGTTCCAAAAAGTCCGCCTAGCATCCCCTTGCCCGCCTGCATCTTGCCACCCATGCCGCCCAGCAGGCCACCCGCGCCGCCCATGCCGCCCATCTTAGGCAACATGGCGAATATCATCATACCCATCATCATCTTAGACATGAAGTCGCCTAGGCCTTTAGCCAAATTACTGGCTTCATCACCAGCAGCTTGGAATTGAGCTATTATAGTAGGTAGTATGAACAGCATTGCCATAGTTCCCATGCCCATGCCACCGGGTTGCCCACCATCTTTGAATTTCTGCACCCTACCGCCTCTTGCAAAACCCCGTACGCGACCAGATTTATTCATGGAGTGCAACGCACCGTAGCCAATATTTCGAGAGGCCTTGGCATTCATTACGAATTCGCCGGGAGTTAGCATGGCGGGAATCGTATCTGAACCCGCTGGACCCCCTCTGGCTCTCCGTTTTGTTTTTCCCGCCAACATTTGCGCCGGTATAATATTTCTTACAGCCGTTGTTAGAGAGCCGGGAGCATATAAACCAGACCTAAAACCCTTACCGACAACACTGCTTAATGATGACGCCGGATTAAGCTTAATGTCTGTATAAGACGGCATTGTCCCCGAATGCGTCAGTCCTTTAAAGGCTTTATGTTCTCCGCCCTGAATATCCCAAACACGACTACCGGGAGGGCTTTGTTTTACAAGTCCCTTTGCAAAGTCCTCAAATACTTGTCCGCTTATCACGGAAAGCTTGGATTTTCTATCTGGTAATGTTTTTGTTGCTCCCGGATGACGCATGAGAGCCTGTTCCAAGCTCTTTTTACCCTTGTCAACCGCTTGCGCCACAGGCCTTTCAAATCGGTTTACAAAACTTCGGGATTTTTTAAGATAGTCAGAGTCAACCGTTCCGGAAAAGTTTAGGTCGGTTTGAGCCAAACCAACTACATCATCCACAAAGTGGGGTGCAGCATATTTTGATGCTGCTTTTGCTACCTTACTATTTAACTTTGCCAGAACTTTGCTTCTCTCGTCCCCTTTCATTGTATGAATGTATTCTGCGTCATCTCTGCCTCTAGAAAGCATTCCTACCTTTTTATTAAGCTTAACGCTTCCTCCTTTACCGTACTTATTCATTCCCGCAAGACGATTATAACCAATATTCTTAGCAGACCGTCTCTTAATAACAAATTCGCCCGGACTCAACATTGCAGGAACAGTATCGCCATACCCCTGACCCCCAACAACACCCCCTGTAGCAAAACCGGGAAACTTCTGCTGTCTACCACCACTGGAGGGAACCCTACCTCTTCTGGTCGGTATTGCTCCTGCTCCGAAGGACGCGGCTGCAACTTTACTCAGGGCGGGGATTAGGTGCCCATGAATGGTTCTTCCAAGACCTGCTACGGTTCCTTTTAGCTGCGAAAGTTGGGCAGTATTGTTGCCGAGGGCAGCAATCTGCTGACCAAGTTGTTGCGGTGTTCTGCCTCCTCCTGCACCACCACCACCACCACCACCACCACCACCACCTGTCGCTGGACCACCACCCACACGTCTACCAAGAGAACCCCCCATGCCGCCCTGACCACCAAAATTTGACAGACCTCCCGCAAAACCACGAGCGAATTGAACCGCACCAAAGACACCTTTAAAGGCCGCAATAGCCCCAAGAAGAGGCAGCATGGTTTTAGCTGAATCTGCAACTTTAATAAAGGCTCTGGCTAGCTGAAGGGCATTCTTGACAAAGCTCTGAATACTATCGTCGGCCGCAAAACTACGCATGAAGGCCTGAAATTCTTCCTTGGTCTTCTGAATCTGTACCGCCAGTGCCCCTTGTGCTGTCTTCGCATCATCAGCCAACGAAGTCGCCCCCGATTGAGCAACAATGTACGCCCGCACCGCCTCGTTGTATTTAGTGATCAGCGGAATCACCTTGGAAACCTGACGATAACCACCAATCTGCTCAACAATCTGGGAGAATCGAGGGTCTGTAGTTGGAACATCGGCAAGGGCGGCGTTTAATCTCTTGACTGCCTCCATCGGGCCAACAAACTGTCCTGCGGTGTTCTGTAGTTCTATACCCAACTCTCTTAAGTATTGGATGGTCTGGGGTCTTTGGATACGAGTAAAAATAGTTCGGAAACCAGTAGCGATAGTCTCAGCCGATTCACGAGTTGTACTACGTACAGAAGTAAACAGCGCAATCAATTCTTCAATAGAGCCACCGGCAGCCTTAAACGCACCACCAGTCCGTCTGATGGCAAACGAAATGTCACCAGCTTCAACAGCAAATTGACCGGCGACCGCATTGATTGCTCCCAGCTTTGACTCTAGTTGGTCTGCCGAAATACCAAACTGACGCATAGCCGCAATACTTGCTTCTACCGTATCGTTCATGTCTCTAAATGTAGGAGCTAAAGAAGCTTTCGCTAAGGCACCGAGAGCCCGTTGAGTATCTCTTGCACTTAGTCCGGTCTGAGCTAAAATACGAGAAGTCTCTAAAAGCTCCTGTGAAGATACGCCAAACGTAGTAGCAAGCCTTGTTATTTCTGAGGTCAAACCTTTCAAGCTACCAATCGTTTTGCCGCTAACCTGAGCAATCTTAATAAGCTCTCTTTCAAAATCTACTGCTTCTTTAAAGCCATTTCTAACAGCGTTAGTGAAACCAATCATAATACCAGTAGGAATACTAAATGCGGCGAATCTCTTAACGGCAAGTCCTGCCTGTTCACCGAAAAGCTTCATCCTGTTGCCAGCAATAGCGGCTTCATCTCCAATCTTTTTCAAATTTTTACCGGCACTAGCGCTCTGCTTGTTCATGTTCGCTAGTTGACCAGCAGCTCTGGCGCCGGAAGATCCCATTTGGGCAAGATTAGAAGCGGCAACGGTCGCAGTACCACTGGCGCTCCTAGCAGACTTCTGCGTACTTTGTAGCGCCTGATTGACTTGATTTAGTGCGCGTTGAGCTTGGGCATCAACCTGAATTTTAACAGGGATGTTGACAGCACTAAGTTGTCTTTGAATATTTTTAACAAGGGGGGCGAGGTTCTTAGGGCCCCGAAGGGTCAATTCCGCCACTATATTAAATTTTGACGCCATAACATCCTACCCCTATAATAAAAAAATGGCTACACCGGGTGCGCAGAATTACATACACTGCCCGGCATAGCCACTTTCCGTGTTACTCTTCAGCGTCGGCGGTTGCCTTAACTGTTTCTTTCTTCTTCGTGGGCCCACGCTTTTTGGGCGATTTGGCCTTTGGCTCCGTATCTTCTTCGACTTCAGCTTCAGCTTCGACCTCGGCCTTTGCCTCTGTTTCAACCGGATTACCATCATCATCAAGGAATGGTTGGAACTCGAACGTATAGTCGCCTTCCTCGCTGACAGGATTTCCATCAATATCAATGAAGTTCCCATCCTTGTCAATATAGCGACCATCCTCGTCAACAAGTCTACCATCAAGGTCAACTAGATTTCCCTCTTTATTTAGGAGTCTAAGTTCCTTATCAACAAACTTGTAAGTATGCAAAAATTGATTTTCTGGAAGATTCTTTTCGTAGTCATCATCCAGACCATACATCATATTCGCAAACTGACCGGCGGATGACGCAGCAGCGTCTTCTGTCGATCTGTTCAAGTAGTCATCCAAGTTCTTGTAAACATGCTTTCCTGTATCATTATACACCGTACAGGAGGATACCAAAGAATTAAATCTGGCGTTTTCAGCCTGACCCTCAGCCGTATTCGACTCATAGTCAGTTCTCTCAGAAATAAGGGCTCGAAGCTCCGCTCTTTGCCTACGCATCTCCAAGGCAACACCCTTGGCTTCTGCCAATTTAATGCCACCCTTTGCTAGGGACTGCTCGCTTTCATTGATGTTCTTAATTAGATCATCGTTTCTTTCTTGCTTCTTTTCGTCCCAAACGCCCTGTTCCACCAAGACGTTTTCCAGCTTTGCTCTCAACAAAGCCCCAGACTTAACCGCATCAGCAAACGATGAATTATAGGCTAGTTGGGCGTCCTTGGCTTGTGATGCATTGGGTCTCAATACAGCAAGCTCTACTTCCTTATCTCCAATTTTAGCCTTAAAAATTTGCTTCTTATTTTTATCACTCGGCATTTTCTTGATCCTCCTTAGAATCCATAGGTTTTAATGGCAAGTCTACCCGATGCCTCTGCCACTCAACACTGTGATTAGCAACTTCGGATTTGACCGCCCTTATTTGATTATTTCCGTTATTCAACACTGCTGTTCTTGTCCTATCCCAAATCTCTCTCATAAATTCCTGTTCTTCTGTGAGGCCTTCTGTTTGTTCATGACCCCACAAAAATCCAAACTCTTCTTCAAAGTGCGACAAGGCACCTATAAAAGCCGTTTTCAGCTTTGTCTCTATGATTTTAGCCAGCCTCCTCTTGGATTCATCCAAGTATCGCTGCTGGTTTTCTTCGTTCATCTTTTTCTTCAAGGCCTTAATGCTTTGAAAATCCATATCTTTCCTCCTTATCTTCTTCTAGCCTTGTTTTGTTCATAAGCCTGAGTTCTCATTCTTTGCTTTGCGTCTGGTAGTTGTTCTTCAGAAACAGAGCCTTCTTTATCCATTACTCGTTCTCGTTGATTCTTAATCCTCTTTGCCATGGGGTTATTCAGAGAATTAATTTCACTTGCGTGGTCTCGACTATCCGCCATTACGTAAACTTCCTGAGCGCCCTTGTTTTTACCAAGCTTACCATCTATTTCTTTTTCCAATTTTTCTTTTTTACTTTTCCTGTTTTGAATAATCAGCCAGCCGTCTAAAAGATCATCGTCTTGTATGAC
>TARA_R110000824_G_scaffold40938_3_pt1 | contig 20263 bp, 14 predicted proteins | sample TARA_R110000824 | Tara Oceans TARA_R110000824 (sample SAMEA4397747) | marine metagenome | biome: Polar Biome; feature: [MES] marine water layer (ENVO:01000295) within the mesopelagic zone...; material: water (ENVO:00002006), including particulate matter (ENVO:01000060) such as......
ATATTCATGCATTTAACAGGGGTATTTGGCCCGGTGATCCAAAATTTCCAGAGCCAATACCTGACAGCCAACCTAAAGAACCTGATCCAGTTCAAAAACAACCTGATACTACCGTTTATGGTTCTAACAACATCCCATGGAGTCAGGGTACTAGCGGTGCTTCTGGCGAATTGGACGATGTTCGGCGAGAAAGAGAGACATGGATTCAAAATGAGGCACAGAACAGACTCAGGGAACAGGGGTTGGAAAATGAGGTGAAGGCTGGGGAAGATGCTGCGAGTCTTATATATGTACGTAGGAATCGTAAACGACTTGAGGATCAAATGGATATCGAGCCTACGTGGTGGCCTAAGGGTGAGATAGGGGTTAATGCGATTCAATGGCCTCCCTTAAAAGTATTAGGTAATGACCTTATGGGCCAGCCTATTCTAGGCGTTGACTGGGATGTTGTTGGAGATGTAGCAAAGACTCTTGATATAAACTTACGTGGTGAAGCTGTAACAGAGGTTAGTATAGCTAAGCTGTCACAGCAAGAGTTGATAGCTGCTGACCCTAGCTTACAAGCTAATTCTTGGGATATGCCTATTCCCGGAGTAAAGGCAAGTCTTCCTGTTATGCGGTCATCTGACGGTTCTATACAGGCAATAGATATTCCTAGTTTAGATAAGCAGATAGACCGAGCTATAATTAGTGGGGATATAAGTAGAGCTAAAACACTTATAGGTATACGTGATGCTCCTTCATCTCAGGAAAAGTTAGGACTAGCCATGGAGATAGCACGTTCTCCTGCTGATGTGTACCAGCTAAGTCGGATGGCTGGTGGGGACAAGATGGAGAGGTTTGGTGAACTGGCTCCCTTCTTGCAGCAAGCTGCTATGAATGTGTTTAAGGAAGACCCATTTAGTGGTTTAACTCCTGAAGGTGGTGGAGAGCAAAGAGCCTCAATAAAAGGTGGGGCAGGTACTCCCAAAGCTACTAGCCAACTTGGGAATCCAGTAAATGATGGTACTAGCGAGACAATGAAGTCAATGTACGCACAGCTTGAGGAGTCACCACAATATACAAAAGGTATGCCTGACCCTGTACTTGGCAGAACATCTGCCACACAACCGGGAAGACCTAAAACAGATGTGGGTGGTGCTTTTATACAAGAAGCTCCAGCAGACTTGGTGCAGCAAAGAGGTAGCTATGCTGCCTTAGAAGATTTCTATGAAGATGAGCCATATGGTAGAGCAGGTAGCGTAGGTGCTAATGTACCTACATCCCCTGCTGCTCCTGTAGACACATCAGCCCAGAGGAGATTATTTGACCAGATGATAGCTGAGGGTATGACCGCTGCCCAAGCCTATAGATATAGTAAAGATGCTTCTAATGAAATATCATCTGCACAAACCCCGATACGTATGACTGGTGATGATAGGTCTATGGGTGGTGATCCAGATATGGAAGCCTTTAGACGGGCTAATAGTGGTATGCCATCACCTAGTTACCCAACAGGTGTAGGGATAGGTGCAAATAGTAATGAACAGTCTATAAATTCCCTGCTTGCTTCTAGGGGTTATTTTATTGGAGGTCAATCCTCAGGATCACCTATACAAAAGAGTAGCCCTACACAAGCACAGAACATATTCTCTTTGTCTGCGGATGCTGGAGGGATGCCCGGCAGGGTACAGGATACGTTAGTAGAAGGGAGCCACACTCCACCCTCTCAATCCCTCCTCTCCCAAGTAGGGTTGCGTCCTCCCTCAATGCAATCCTACCAAAACTGGCTACCACAAGAATTGGATGTAGCTAAGAGAGAGTTAGAGATGAGAGGAATTGACCCCAGCCGATTATGGGATGAGGTACAGACTGGAACACCCGGTGGTAGGGGAACCCGTACATACTGGAAAGATTCTTTCTTAGACTAAAGGAGAACTCAATGGATTTTGATAGCATGATAGAAAAGGTTACTATTAGTTCTAAGGTTATACAGGTAAAGGAAGACTATATGTATTTGTATCGTAGCTTGGAGTCTGAAGGATTGTCACAGGATACTGGTGACGGCTTTAATATGGCTTTTGTATTATTAGATAGGGCTTATCACATGCAATCAATTCCGAGTATGGAAGAGATTGCTGAGGCTGTTAAAGAAGACCCAGAATTAGGAGTTGGATAATGACCGGCCCATTTGTAGACCCGTTCAAAAAGGATAACAGGGTAGATTATAAATCTCCTCTTGCTACACCTAAAGCTGTGCCTTCTGTACCTATTATTGCCAATAGACCTGACGTTATTATGGCTCAGCCGGGCAAGCCTGAAGTGGAACAGACACCAGCAGCAGAAGCCTATTCTAAACTTGACAAGGTAGATCGTAGCCGTACACCTATGCAGATGACTCCTGACGAGATGGAACATCATAAGGGCTGGACTATAGGTGAAGGGGCTGGAGCGTATGGGACTGATCTTGAAGACGTTTCTACGCTTCCTCCTGATGATGGATTAATAGATTTATCAGTGGCTGCGAAAGCTTACGATGCAACCGTAGGCTTTACCAGACAGACCCTTACTGATATCTTTGGAAATAAAAATGTACTGGGCAATCCTGAATTAGGGCCGATTAGAACCGAAGAAAATAGAAAGACGGCCGATAGAGCTAACCGTCTTGCACAACAGAGTCTTAATGATAGATGGTTTAGGGAAGAAAATCGTATTGGTTTACCCCAGTTCCGTGACCCGGAGTCTGAGCACTGGAATCCTGAGGATGATACATACTACTATCCTTATGGCAAACCAGCACTCAGTTACCTGCTTGCAGGTAAGATAAAGAATCCAAAGACTGGCGAAGATATAGAAGCAACCTTAGACATATTGACTGATGCAGGGTTTATACCAAGAGCTATTAATCCTGAGACAGGTCAGGCCATAACTGAGTGGGAGAGGCATGCTATGGCTGAAGAGTTACAGCCATTGTCCCATTTAATAGGAGGTGGCGCAATAATTGACCCTATAAACTTCCTTCCGTTTACACCCGGAGGATTTATAAAGCTTTATAGATTCGGAAGTAAAGCTTTAACTACATCTCTAGATGCAGCACGAGCCTTTCCTAAATACCTTGATTATGTACCTAAGGTAACAGCAGATATGAGAAGGACTGCTCATGCTGCTGGATTGGCTGCTGCCCTATTGCCTACAGGTATGATGCCGGGTGGAGGTGGAGGAGTACCGAAGCATCCTGTTATTGGCCCATGGACTGCTGCTAATCATGCTCTTACTAAGGCTGCACTTGAAGACAAGGGTATGTATCGTTCTCTGGATGAGACCGCTGAGTTTGGAGATGATGCAGAGATATTAACAGAGTTACAGAATATGAAGGAGGCTGGGGAGCTAGATGTCAAGTTGCAACACCTCCTTCTAAACCGAGCAGATGGGATAACTGCTCAGTTAGACGAAATTATTCCACAGATTGAGAGTGGTGTACCTAATCCTAATCCAGATTTACCTGATCCAACAGACCTTGAGTCTTTAAACCAGATGGATGATCTTACAGAACTGAAGACACAGCTTGAGAGAGAGTATACGGATATAAGGTCTGATATAGAACTTATGACGCAGGAATCTGAACGTCGTTTTGCTAGATCAAAAGCCATTGAGTCTAGAGAAGTAAAGGTTGATGTTCCACCCTCTGAGATAGAGCAGATGGAACAAGCAATGCAGTCTGCTTATACAACTATTTCTGGTGATGCTGATAATGCCGGGCTGTTAGGTGATCTTATTGATGCTGTTAATCAGGGACGATCTAAGGGTATTGTAGGGGTTAAAAAGTTTATCACTGCACTTACTGATGGAGGTTGGAACGATGAGGTTCTTACTCAGGTAGGTGTCAGGATAGGTGGTCAGACTGGGCTAAGAAGGATGATACAAGATTATAGTACTTTAGCTTCAAGCAGAGGCAAGGGGATGGAGGTAAAGGACTTTGAAAATGCTAGAGAAGCAGGATGGCAAAAGATACAAGACTGGGTTGAACAGACAAGTAGTACAGTCACTCCCGGTTCTGTTTTCACCAAATCTCAGAACTTACAAGCAAGGGCAGATGAATTACAAGAGGCTCTTAATGTTGTAAATAGCCCAGACTTTCCTAGCCTGATTGGACAGACTCGGGGAAAGAAACAACCTTTCCAGATAAAGAAGCTTAATGATGGGAAGGCAGCAAATAAGGCTGTTGATACACTGTTGGAGAAAAAGTTAATTAGCCAGAATGGCGCTAAGCTGATTAGGTGGTGGATTAAAGCTCAGGAATCTATCTTAGATTCTCCGCATACCTTTGACCCCGAAGTATTTAAGGTGATGAATGATTTACCTCCAGCCTACCAATGGGAGATGGCTGGCAATGAGATGATGAATAAACTGTGGTTGAAGTGGGATCGTGTTTCACCAGCAGAGATACAGAGATGGGGGCCTGAGGCTGGTACTAGGTTTTGGACTAAGAGACACTATGCCATGTTCGGTAGTACAAGAGGTGACGTACGAAGAAGTATGAGGGATATAGAGCATGGGGAGATTATACAGCTACAAAAGAAAGCTGATGATTTAGCTACCCATGAAGCTGTTGTTGTAATAGATAGAGATCATCCATACGGTGCTATTGTAACGATGGAACGTCGTCCGAAGGAGGATGTTGTAGACATCTACAGATCACTGGGAGATGAGGAGTTTAATCCTGAAGAGTTTATCCCCATGCACAGCATAGACCCTGATGCTCAGGCATGGCTGGATGTAGCTATGCTGGATGATACTATAACTATTATACCTCTTAGTGAAGCTACCCCTCTTAAAGTGTTAGAGGAAAGTACACGTATGCTAATTGGTGAGACAGGTTTAAAGGGAAGCCATCGTGCATTCCCAGTTGGCAGTGCAACTGAAGTTGTGACTATGATGCAAGCCAGACCAAGGGAAGCATATAGTGCATGGTTGAAGATTAAGGCTCAGTATGATCTAGCTGTTAGAGAGCATGAGAGTCTCAAAGAAGTTTTGCTTAGTAGGGGTGGGTATAGAACTGTAATAGATGAACAAGGGGTAGAGATTTTAGAAGAACTACCCAACTTTGGTCGTGGGAGTACCAGTCCATCACAGGTAAGATCACAAAGAGCTATTGCTAGAGATATCAAGGAAAGAAAAGAACAGATCACACCGTTTGCAGACCCTGAGGCAAGAAGACCTAAAGAGACTGTACGTAGAAGAGGTAAAGATGAGAAAGGCAAAGTTATAATAGAAACAATTAAGGGTGGTAGTCGTCCAAAGGGTTACAGACCAGTGGGCTACAGAAGCACGGCGTATAAACAAGTAGCTCGTTGGATAGCGGTTTGGAAGCAGTTGGAGATTCAAAGAGTAGATACAGGTGGTGGTGGTTTAGTTTCTGGTGGTGGTACCACGACCAGAAATATAACGGGCCAGTTTGAGTCATGGCGACCTCGTACAGTTGTAGCTCAGGCAGAAAATCCTGTACCTAGTAATTTAGGTTTTAGTATAAAGCCTTACTTTGACCCACAGGATGTACCTGAGAGTATGTTACAAACTAAATTCAGTAAAGCCCTGCTTGGTAAGGGGCAGTATATGGATGACCAAAGTAAGGTTCAACTTGTTTACGACTCAATGGAAAAACATCTAAGACCTGATGTAGAAGTCAGGATGTATACCCCTGAAGAGATGTTTGACTATGTTAATGTACTTCACTCTAGGCTTGCATTAGAGATGCCATTTATATTACTGAAAGATACTAATGTCCTTGAGATGATAGAGCTAGGTGCTCGTCCTGCTGGTACATTATACCGCCGTGTGAAGGAAGGAGAACGCTTTGCTGCTTCCTCAATTGGAGAGAACTGGGACAGTGTATTTGAGACGCCTGTTAATCCGAGAACAGGTAAGATTAAACCTAATTATGGTGGGCCTCAACCTAATCAATCTTTCACACTACAGTACGCAGGTGGCGTAGCATTGGAGAATGGTATACGCCGTATCCTAGAAAGTACTGGTTCACAGCAAGGTAAGATAACACAGATTCGTGCTTTACTAAGTTCACCTGATCTTGTACCGGGTGGTAACACTGATGCGTGGACTGAGTTAGCAGCACTTATATGGAAAGCTAATATCACACCCGAAGTTTCGTCTGGCTTTTTGCGTAGAATAAAAGATCAGTTTGGTAGGATTACAATAGAAAGTCATCCTAGTTCCAGATATGTAGGTACAGTGTACTTTCCTCATGCATTAGATATGCGTAAGCTTGTAGCAAGGAGCCATCCTATGTGGTATAGCGATACCCCATATGTAGCACCTGATGGTTCTATGAATCCTGCTGCTGTTAAAGCAAAACAGGAGGAAGGTGCAAGGGGAAGAGGTGCACCATCACCTGATGATGCTCTTAGAGCAAGTCAATCTGCTCCCTATCCTGAGGACGTAACCGAGGGAGGTATGTTAGCTTCTCAAGCTGCCATGATTAAGGGGGGAGAGTATACTGTAAACGAACCAGAATGGTATGGCAAAGGTGCAGGGTTAACATCAAAGGTTGTACGACAAAAGAAAACAGTAAAGGCTACAGATGTTGAGGCTAACCAGAAAGCTAGGGCAGAAGAGTATGATGATCCTGATGCAAAGTTAGCAGAAATCCAAGAAGCTGAAGGTAATGGTGATATACCTGTAGATGGTTCTGGTGGAGGTCGAGATGATGATGTTGTCCCTAACTTCCAGCAGGGTGAGGATGGAGACCTTAACTCTGGTAAAGAGAATTGGGTCACTACTGGCCTATTAAATCTGGTAAAGAGATTCCTAGATGACACTGCATGGGCTAAGAGGATATCTAATTTAGCTGCTAAATCCTATAAAGCACGTACTGGAAGAGATTTAGATTCGTTCTCTAGCTCAGAAGTAATGCTATCCCTAGCACGTAGCGCACCTGCTGGTGTAAGGGAAAGGATGCGGAATATATCAACCCAGTTTAGAGCTATAGCTGCACGGTCTATCGAGTATAAATTGGACGACTTTGAATACTTTGTGAATGAGGTGCTTGTATACAAGCAGTTCTTAGCAATGACTGCTAGACCTGAGTTAGCTGCAAAAACTTTAAGGATGACCCACCGTGTCACTGGTGAGTCGAATATAGCATACGGCAGAGCAGGTGTGCTAGAGAAGATGGCGCACTATGAAGCATTGCCTGAGTATGGTTTGTTGGAAGAAGCAGCCGATGTGGTACGTGGTGTGTATAAGAAACAGTTAGATGACATGGTATCTTATGGTCTTGTAAAAGCTGAGACGGCATCTTGGCTGAGAGCAATGTATCCTGACTATGTACCTATACAGTATATAGAGGCTGAGCTTCGGAATGTTGTTAGAAATATTGATGACATTAAGCCACTCGCAAAGTCATTAACTCGTGACCCGATACTGAGATATGATGTACCTACGGCTGGTGGTTATTTAAATGATACGTTAAATGCAAAGTTCAAAATGCCAACCCATGCAATGTCTCAAAGCCTTATCTTTAATGAGTATATGGGTAGGCTTAATAAGGCTGTAATTAACTTTGTTGAAGAGAAGCGTGAGTTATTTGAAAGTGGGATATCGCTTACAGATGCGATGGTGATTGAGCCGGGAAGGTCAACTAAAGGAGATGCATTGAGACGAGCATTCCCCGGACGGTCAGATATGAAGGTAGAAAATTATGTAACACTTGGGTACAGGGAAGATGGTATATCTAAGGCTATCGTGCTACCTAAAAATGAGGCTGAGGTTTTCATGAAAGCCATAGAAGATTCTAAGCCAAGCTACGTAAGCCATTATTTCAATAAGATTCTCAACCAGCCTATGAAAGCTGTACTTATACATTATAATCCTACTTTCCCCATATACCAGTTGACCATTGATATGTTTGCTGTAGCTCATCAGTATGGATTATCAGCAGCTTTTGGTGGTACTACTGCTGAGTTGTATAGGTCACTTCTCAGAAAGCTTGGAAGTAAGCCAGATGATTTCATAGTCAGAATGAATGAGCTTGTCGGTGCTCATGGCTGGCACACTAAAGAGACTAAAAATGTTGGCATGAGGACTGATGCAAGTGATTGGGTACATAATAATGTTAAGGAAATAATAAAGAAACTAGGTGCTGGTTACGATGATGTATTGGTTGATAATGTACCTAGAGCTAACATCGCAAGGCTAAGTATGAAGGAGGTGAACTCCCTTAATCCCCTCCTTGGCATTAAACAAGGTTGGCGAAATTTTGCAAGTGAACTGGAGATGGCTCCACGTAGAGCAGCAGCCAGACATGTATACAATAAGGGTATGAAAACTGGAGCGAGAGCTAATGATGAGATAGGTAGTGCGCTAAATGCTGCCTTGGCCCTCAAACGTAGTACTGGAGATTTTACCAGAGGTGGTACAGTTACGAGAGCTTTGGATGGGTATTTTGCTTTCATAAATATATCAGCACAGGGTATAGCCCTGCCATTCCGAGCAGCTAAGAACCATCCGAAAGAGTTTGGATTGATGATGGCAGGTATGACTGGTGCTAATATAGCATTGTTTAATCATAACAAAAGTAATCCTGCTTACTATGATGTGCCTTTGCAGTATAGACAAGGTTTCATTATTATGCAGCCGTCTGATCCTTCTGATATAAATAAAACTACAGGTAGACCTAACCCACGTTTTATAAGATTACCTATACCCGGTCATCTTCGTGAGTGGGCTATGTTGTATGGAACACAGACCCATGTAATGGAGACTTTGCATAAGGGATTAGATAAGGGTGCACCTGAGGGTTTGTTTGGTGAGTGGCTAGAGAATATGATATTTGGTGAGATTAACCCAACTGGTGCTGTGATAAGACAGACAGGTGCTCCGGGAAGTAATGAACAGTGGTGGGGCAAGGTAGGTCTGGGTACACCGGGTCTAGCTTTAAACTTGGCAGTAAGTACTGCTTATAATATAAACCCTTATAGTGGTGATCAGTTAATACCTGAATATATGCTAGAGAAACCGTTGGAGGATCAGTGGCATTCTGGAACATCCATTACAGCCAGAAAGATAGGGCCACAATGGGGAATAAGCCCAATGAAACTAGACCCATGGCTAGACCTCCCTCTCGTAAGAGAGGCGGTTAGCATTACTGATACTATATATGCAGCAACAGAGAATAATGTTAGTCCATTTTCGATAATACATGCCAAGGAGATATGGTTAGCCATAGAAGGTATGACAGATGCTGCGGAGATCGAGAACTTAACAAATCAATACATGGCAAATAATGTACCTCAGTTTATAGGCGAAAGAAATGTAAGGTCTGAGGTCAAAAATATAATAAGGCAGATGGAACGTGGCGTCCCTGTACTTGGTGAGGTGCAGTTTGAAGGTAGTGATGGGAATGACCCATCTATAATAGAAAGAGCACAGTATGGTGTTAGAACTATTGTTGGTGAAGGTGGTAGGAACCTACCATTTTACGGTACTATGACAGACAGGGTAATGCACCAACATGCTGGAACCTTGCATAAATATGCCAAAAAAAGAGCGCATGATAAAGTTGGCGCAAGCACACAGGAAACCGACAAATATCTAAACAGCTTTAGGAAAGCAGCTATAATAAATGAGAACTTAATGTGGGAGCTTGATCGTGTTTTTGATGCAGATGGAAATACTAGAAGATGGCGTGATGCGTATCAAGATGCACAAGTAACTTTCCAAGGAGGATTAGATTATATATCTGCACAGGGTAGTGACAAAGCTATAGCAAATAGAGAGAGCTACACACAAGAGGAAAGTGAGACTTATTGGAAAGAGTACGGGAAAGTTATGGAAGATTATGGTGGAGCTTCTCAACCAGTAAAGGATGAAATACATTACAGATTGTATCGAGAACTTAGACCGATAGCTAAACTAGATAAAAATGGTGCACAGGTTCAAGGCGAGTTTGATTGGGGAGACTTCTTTGACCGTCAGGATGCGTGGTTAGAGAATCTATCACTGACTGAAGGGCCTGATGCTGTCACTACATTGAAGGCTAAGATAGAATCTCGACAAAGTGACCAAGAGACACTGTTCCGCACAGTTCGCGAACGTAGTGTTAAGCCTTATTTTCAAGAGACTAAACAGAAAGCGTACCGTGAGTTTGGCTACCAACCAGCAGTAGATGCACATGTAAAATATCATCTGATGCCTAGTTATGAGCAGGTTGCATTTAAAAATAGTATGAAAAATATAGTAGAGATGAATTGGATTCAAGCAATAGATACTTTGATCCTTGTCAACAAAAAGGTAATGAGAGCAGAGAATCAGCAGTTAGAAACAGATTTAGTAATGTATGGTTACATAGCTAACAGTGGCCCATTATCATTTACTGGTCTTATACATGAAAAATCAATGGCTGCATGGGAATTTTTGGCAGACAAATAGGTTGTGGATTATACCACAACTTGACAAATAAGAACAAATGTGCTATATATAACATAGTATTTCTATCGCTGATAGTAAATATTCGGAGGAATGAATATGGTAATGCCCGATCAAGAGTCACAGACTCCTGACGAATCAACAGAGGTTAATGAACCTCCCACGCTCGACTCGTTGAGTGATCACATCAAGTCGTTACGAGATGAGAACGACAAGTTAGGCAAAGACCTCTCCGCTGCGAAGGGTCAAATCCGCTCCCAAGGTGATAGGGATAAGGAATATCTGTCAAGGTTGGATGCCTTGGGCCAGTCAATGGTCAAAGCATTCCGAGATAACCAAGACGATCCTGATCAGGCTATACGTAATCTGGAACAGGAACAGTATACAAATGGTGTACAAGCTAGATTCCAGACCGATGCCACATCTATGAGAGACAGATTATTAGCGGTGCAGTATGACCCGGATGGTAATGAGTTATTCAATATAGAAGATGAAGGACTTGCAGAAATAAGGAATGAGTTTGCTTCCGGCTTCAATGCTAGAGATGTCTCTGGCACACAGTTGTCCGAAAGTGAAAGTAGAAATCGAATGCAGAACGCATTCGAGTCAGCCCGAGATTTGCAGAACCGCAAGATGTGGGAACGGCTCCGAGACAGGACAGTGGATGCACAGCAAGCTGAGGAACGCCTCGGACAGGCATTCTCAATGGACACTGACTCTGGGCCAGACTCAGGCGGAGCAGGTAGAATGTCTGATGAAGCTAACATTGCCAACATTGCCAACAATCCTGATGCGACTCCAGAACAACTGAGAAGAGCACAAAGATATTTTGAAAATTTAAAACGAGGTATAAATTAAATGCCATCTGTAGCTAATGCAACCCTATCAGGGTCGTTAGCTGATTCGTTAGATGTTGTAACTTCAAGCGCACGTATAGTGCGTGAGTTTGAAGGTGTGATGACTCAAGCAGTTGATCGCATTACTTTACGAGAAAACATCGGTATAACGTGGCGAGAAGTAGACCTTGCCAAGCTAACGGCTCAGGACATAACTGAGTCTACGGTGTTGGACAATCCACAAAAGATTGCTGACACGTTGTTTCAAGTCACTCCTACAGTGATTGGAATACATACCGTAATTACAGATAGAGTTCGGATGCGTGTAAGCTCCGAGACTCTGGCACAAATGGGTCGGCTGGCCCAGAACGCTATCGAGCGTCTGAAGAGTCAGCGAGGCCATAGCATACTATCAAGTGCGAGCACTGATCTGGGTAATACCAGCAATCCGTTGCTCTCCGCTTTTATCGCTGCTGGTGTGGCTCGAATACGAGGTAACTCCAACGAGCCGGGGATGCCACCATTCCAAGTGGTACTCCACCCATTCGGCGTACATGATATCTGGTCAGAAATTGTTACTGGTGTAATGCCAGAACATCAAACCGCAAACCGAGTAGTAGGTGCTACCCCAACTGATCCTAATAGCATATCTGCTACCCGACCCGGTGATGCTGGCTCAATATTTCAAAACGGATTCCGTGGTAACGTAGCCGGTGCTGCTATCATGGAAGACGGATTGTTGTCCACGTCAAGCAACAATAGTACTGGAGGAGTCTTCGCTAAGGAAGGCATCGTTCTGGTACAAGGATTCGCTCCTCGTACCTACACTGAACGGATGAACAGCCTTGGTGGAGGTGCTGAGGTACTTTATATATATGACGAATTTGCCTACGGTGAGCGTAGTTCGGGGAACTGGGTCTTTGGCCTTAGTCACGATGCTACTGCTCCTACGGGTTAAGGAGGTTATGTATGCCTAGTCCAGTTGGTGACAATATTTTATTCGATGACTTTAATAGTCACGTAGTAATGGCTGCTGCTTGTTCGCAGGGGCCGTGGGAAGTAACCGCTGATTCTGGTGGTACTGCCCTTACAGTAGACCAACCCGGTGGGGTTTTAAGACTAGATACAGACTGCACTGATGACGATGTTATCATGGTAGCTGCTGGTCGTGCTGCTTGGCGTGTACAGGATGGTGCTATAGACGTACTGTTCCGTGCAAAGGTAGATAACATTGCCACTGTAGCCTATACCATAGGTCTTACAGATGCTAATACAGAGTCTTCGGTCATGCCTTGGCACTTAGCAGCATGTGATGCTGTAACCACGGCAGCTAGTACAGGAATCGGTTTCGTTTTCGATACAGATGCTTCTACTGATACGATTCATACACTATATGTGGATGATGACACAGATGGAACATTGACCAATACTGCTTTGGCCCCGGTAAATGCTACCTATCGAACATATCGAATCCATTTAGAGGATGCAGGTTCTGGTAATCAGGTACGAGCAGAATTTTCTATCTGCTGTAATACCTATTACGAGGTACGTACTGCTACTATAGATCGTGATGTTCAGTTAACGCCATTCGTGGCGGTGCAGAACAGAGCTGCTGCTGGTCGCCTATTTGATGTAGACTACATCTACATATCAGGTAGCAGACCTGATGATTGCTAATCGGGTCTTCTAATTATACGGCGTAGGAAGACCTCGGTCGGGGGTTGGTTCGCTAACCCCCTTCCGAAAGTTGTGGATATAACCACAGGAGGGGAGAGGGATGTCAGTTAACCCATTAAACTATCTGTTGAACATACATATAAACTCAACACAACAGGTATTACAGATACTAAATCAATGGGATGTTAAGTACCAAGGAGTCCTGACTATATTACAGGACTTGAAACAGGGTAAGATAAAAGTAGAGGATGTTCAGATAAGTGACGATGGTGTCAGCCTAAGACCACCCAGACCAAAGGATAAGTAGTGGACTCGCTGTCTCCCCCGAGTGGGAACCATGTATGGCACGTATCATATGACATCAACACATCAGGTGGTGAGTTGAATCATACTGTCCCTAATGTATTTAGATTCATACTCGTAGATGATGTGGACTGGGTTAAGTGGGATATTACTAGAGAGGATCGTAATAAGTTACCCACTTGGAGAACAGGTAGACTCAGTGGAGATTTGTTCTGTGTGTATACAGATGCAGATAACTTCCATTGGATAGGTCTAGGAGAACTGTTAGTAACTGGCGATGAGATGTTTGTATACCCTCCTAATGAGGAGGACATGCAGAACCTATTAGTAGCATCGACCATACAGGAGCGCAAGGATATATGCCAGCAAGTGTTAGAGAAAGGAATGACCTAGAGAACGTACCAGAAGAACCACGCCATTGGAGGTTATGTGCAAACAAAGCCAGAAAAGAGTGGAGGTTAAGGGATGAGAGGACAGGTGATCTCTGGCATGTTAATGGATATGTTGGCTTGATGCACCTCAACTGGTTTGATGGCGGTAGCCATCTTTTTCATGATGGAGTGGTGAAGATCAATGGGTCAGGAGAAGCAGTATTCTGGGAAGGAGATACATCGTTCTCAGATGTATGCCCACTAGATGGATAAATTAAATTTAACCACACTACAGGCTAGTAATGATGAACCTGCCTATAACTATGGTGAGATCAATAGGAATGGCAGGAGGATGAAGGTTATACAACTCAAGAGAGGGGATAGATTTCCCCAGTACTGGGAAGACATGGGGCCAGAAGAAGACTTCACAGCCTCTGAGTTCTACATACCAGCTTACATACCCTCAAGCTATGGTATAGAGTCAGCCCATACAGTTGGTGAGTTGTTAGATATAGGGAATGAAATGAGGGAAACACAAATTGATAAAGACCGAGTCCACCGTTCTGATCTTATCCAAGGATATTGGGATCAGATGGAGCGTAAACAGAAGGGTGCTATGAGTACCTTCGGACTTGGAGGGAGTACGATAAGATGACGACGCCGTTTGAGAACAGCCCAACGATAGTCAAGGAAGGTCAGGAGATAGGACAGGGATTGATAGTAGGTGTAGCTGAAGAGATAGGACTTACTACTGTGTATCGTGTCGATACTGGCGCAGCCGTACAGGTAATGGATAGTATGGTTGAAGATAATCTTAATAAGAAAAAGGATGAGAATGGAAACCCTGTATTCACTAGGACTAAACCTCCTTACGAACCTCAAGAAGGAGTTCTTACCTGCCCACTACATGAAGATCACGATGACAGAGCACAATATACCGAAATGGGATTGCCTTTCTGCACTAAGAGGGGGCTGCACTCCCCATACGAACAAGAGAATCATATGCGAAGACGTCATCCTACCGCCCACTCAATCATACAGGCTAACGAGGAGCGTCAACGATCTAGCTTAGACGATGAGTTTAAGAGAAGTATGATAAGCAGAAGTGCTGGTGTACAGACAGTAGGTGAGATACCTCATCAGGAAGTGTGTAAATTATGCGGTGAGGTTAGTGAACATATGAATGAGAAGGTGGCTAGGATGAACATGGCTAGACATGTAAAACAATTCCACCCGGAGAAAGAAGATGAATAGTGTAGCTGCATGGACTGATAGTTATTTTGACGGATCATTGGATAGAACATTGACGGCAGTAAAGTCAGGTGCTACGTACCTGTATACGTTAGAGATAGACAATGTGGATAGCGCAAAGCGTTACCTGCAACTCTTTGATGCTGCTGCCACAAGTGATGTAACTCTAGGAAGTACCACACCCACCTATGTAATAGGACTAGCTTCTGCTGCGATGAAGAGCGTATCGTTCTGCATCCCCATGAAGTTTGAACTGGGATTGGTATATTCCATGACAACTACAGATACAGGTTCAACTGATGTATCCGCTGCTGGTACGTTGTCAGTGGGGTATAGGTAGGTGACTACAAGAGCTACCCTTCGACAGGAGGTAGCACAGTTACTTGGTGATAACCAATCACTAACTACCTCCACCTCTGGCTCCTCTACTACAGTTAAGGATACTAGCTTAAAGAACCTACCCGGCGGTCTTGACTGTTGTGCCTTTGAAAACTACTACGTCCTAATTACTAGCGGTACTGCATCAGGTCAGGAGAAGAGAGTATCTCAGTACACCGCAGCGTGTGCGATGCTCACAGTACAGGAAGCTTTCTCAGCCACCATAGCAAGCTGTGTTACATACGAACTACACCGACACTCAGTCACAGATTATCATGCAGCTATTAACGATGCCTTGGTACAGGTGTACCCACAGGTACATAAAGAACTGATAGATGAAACTCTGGTAATAGATAATCTACTATGTAACCCAGACTTTGAAACCTTTGCAACTAGTAACTTCACAGGCTGGACTGCTACAGGATCACCAACCATAGCAAAGGAAACATCACTGGTACTACATGGCTGTGCATCTGCCAAGCTGACGGCTGGTGGATCAGGGTCTACTTACTATCAGGATGTGGTTACTAACGTAGATGAACTGGTAAACAAATCAGTTAAGTTTGAAGCATGGGTATCAGCTAGTTGTGCTTGCTCAGTGAGACTGAAATTAGATTGGAATGGTACGTGTATAGATGCTGGAGACTATCATAGTGGTGACGGCAATAGTACTTTTCCTCAGTGGGAACGCCTCAATGTATCTGCCAACGTCCCCTCAACTGCTACACGTATACGTGCTACCGTGGATATAGCTGCCAGTAAGGTGGTGTATATAGATGGTAGCTGGTTACGTGCTGACAGGATGTACAACTATACAATACCTAGTTGTTTTGATACTTTAAACGATGTACTAATACAGGCTAATATATGCAAGCCTAATGGTGAGTATACACAGATAAGTGGACGGCCACAGGAAGGCCACAGACTGCGTTTACTGGGCAAGTCTGAGCTAACTGCACTCAGTACAGATGCAGGTACTACAGAGATCACAGAACCTCAAGTCAGGGCCGTTGCTGCTCTATCTGCTAGGAACCTAGCACAGACCTTGTGGCAACGATCTTCTGGAGATCAGAGAGATAGATACCTAGAGGACTTACAGTACTGGGATATGCAGTCACAGGCAGAACTGGGAAAGCCCGGAGTACGTAGTAGAAAGAAGGGTGCAAATATATATGTACCTTGGAGCATCTATACAGATGGTTCTAACCAAATGTTGAGGTTTAATAATTGTCGTTAGTTGAGATAGCTTGTTATTTTATGGGGCATAAGCAGCATGTGGATGTAAATGAAAAGAAATTACTTGTATACCATTGTCCAAGATGTAGAAATATATGGAAGCGTTCGCCTAAGAAGAGTGATGTAGTGGAGTACTTAGGAAAATACGATGCCTAAAGCTGGGATCACACATGATATAACAATGGAATCCGTTGGTGGAACATGCCAACGTGGTTACATGTTAATCAGAGATGGCCGAGGTAGTCGCCAGTTACTTATACAGGACAGGGAGACACTGCCACAGCATATATCAACTGGCCCACTGACACAGGCTGAGTTCCCTGATGCTATCGAGAAGATACAGTTCCAGTCTAACTGGCTTAAAGGTATTGGTGGGGTTGAAGACCCATACCTATCTACCCAATCATCTACAGACACCAACCTGATAGCGGATGGGTGCTTGATAGATTCCAGTACTGACGGTCATATTAGATTGGCGCAAGAGCTAAGAGTTAGTGATATAGACAGTGCTCCTACAACTAAAAGACCTACTGGCTTTGCAGTTAATGACCCACAGTTATGGGCTTTCATAGGTAGAGAGCCATATCTATTTGACTTTACTAACCATGATTGGGAGAAGAAGACTGCACCTGTAGCTGCTGCTGTACTGTATCAGAACGGAGTTAACTTCGGTGCTAACGTGGTAGCTGCTAGTTGGAATGAGACTACATATGAGCCGTTGAAGTATATATGGAAGGCTAACTCTGGCTGTTCATGGTCTGTACTAGGTGATGGATGTACTCCTAATAAGTTTAAGTTCTTTACTACAGTACGGAATAGTAGCAATGCTGAGTTATTCGTAGGTGCGTATGAACCTTGTGCTGTTAACCAGATACGCACCAGCACTAATCCTGCTAGTCACAGTGCATGGTCTTCTGCCATACTGATAGGATCATGCGAGTCTCCCATCACCAACCTATTAACAGGGCCAGACAACACTCTACTAATATTCAAAGAAGATGGTGTATGGACTTATGGCACGGCAGGGGCGGTTACAAATATTACTCCTTGTTTCGAGTATGCTCCTCATCCTGATAACTTTAAAGCTGCTACTCTCTGGAAGGGGAGAGTGGTTGCTAGTATGGGCAATGATGGGTTGATGCAGTTAATCAGTGGTGGCTGTTCCAGTGTGTATACCATGCAGGACATATCCCTACGCAACAGCCTACCCGAACAGACTCAGTACCATAACAGGATAGCTGCACTCAGGGCTGATGATCAATATCTCTTCGCATTAGTGGATGACTGTTCTAATACCAAGTATTACCTTATGAAGGGTGAGTTGATGCGTGACTGCACAGTAGCTTGGCATAATGTAAATGTTGTGGATTATACCACAAGTAGTAAGGTGGAAGAGGCAGTCATGTTTTATGAAGGACTGACTGCTAGTTGTAGAACACATGACAGAATGTGGATTGGAGCGCATAGCACATCAGGTCAAGCTAACCCCTACTACTATGCTCTAGGTTCTAAGGACACCCTGTATGGCTACACTAACTGTACTGGAGCATTCACTACCAGCAAGCTAACCTTCGGTGTACCAAGGGTAGAGAAGAGGTTGGAGGGTGGTGACTTTCAAGTAAAGAACTTTGGTACAGGTGGTAGGTCAATGACAGCCTATTACAGGTTGGATTGTGCTACTGCATGGACTACATGGTTCTCAGCTAATGATAACCTATCAATATCTCGTGAGTTTCCTGCTGGTACTACAGCCAAGTCATTGGAGTTGAAGCTGGAGTTGCTTAATGGTTGTGTAGGTGCAACCTCACCAGAACTAATATCATTTAGACTAAGAAGTCAGTTAAGACCTAACGCTATACAATCCTTCCCTATGACTGTAGTACTGGCTGATAACCAGACCTTACTTAATGGTACTGTAGCCAGTAAGACAAAGGGAGATAAGTCACAGCTAGTCACATGGGATAAGCAAGCTGCTGAGGTGATACTGCGTATACCCTGTGAGCCTAGCAAGAGTGCTATCTTTCTACCCGGTACATTGAAACAAGAAGAGATAAGAAACGACCATGCACGTAGAAGTGAATGGCATGTAAGCTTTATCCTTGGTGACGTGAGAGATGCAGCACTACCACACGTTAAGTATGGTACTACTAAGTATAACCAAGCATCATATGGAGAAACGTAATGGCAAATTTTTCAAATAGAACAAACTGTGTTGATGACATTAAAGCATGTGATGTTAATAATCTTTTCCTAGATATAACATCCACATCCAGTGGTCATATGCACGATGGGAGTACTGGTAGACAACATACATCAGGTAACTTCAAGCTGAAGGAAACTTCGGGATGTTATAACTTTGTATTTATAACCAGTAATATAGCAGCAGATCGTAACGTAACCCTGCCAGTTTTAGCTGGTAATGCTACCTTTGGATTTATAGACATAGCCCAAAGCTTTACTGCTGCACAGACCATTACAACTGACGCAGACTCAGAGTTCGTAGCCTTGAAGCTGACTAACCAGTCAGACTCAGCTAATACATGTGGGTTCGTAACCCTTGAATTTGATCTTGAAGACACTGGTGGGACTGTGGTAGATGCTGCAAAGATATCAGTGAAGAAGGAGGCATCGTTCACTGCTACCGCCTCCACTCAAGACGCTAAGATGGAGTTCGCACTGTCTTTAAATGGGACTATGACTGAGCGGATGACCTTAGCCAGCACTGGTAACCTGAGTATAGATGGTGACCTTACTGTCAGTGGTGGAGATATTACCGTTGGTACTACTGCTATCATATCTGGTGGGGATACTACCTCACTGAATGAGATAGATGCTATTGATGCTACTACTGAGGCTACTATAGAGGGGGCTATAGACACCCTTTCCAATTTAGGAACGATTGGTAAAGCGTGTGCAACTACTAATATAGTTGCTGGTGATATCACTATGTATAACGCGGTTAACGGCGGGAACCCTACAATCAGCCTTGGTGCTGGTAGTGCTGAGAGGTTATTAATTACCGCCAACTATGACAGTAGCGCACAAACTTTATGTAATATCGAGTTCGCTACTGCTGCTGCATCGGCTAGTGGATGTAAGGGTAAGATGGTATTCGATATAGATGGTACTGATATAGCTACTATAGATGACGCTGGTATCAACCTAGCATCTGGTAAGACGTTTAGAGTTAATGGTTCAGCCTTATCAGACAGTGACACTACCTACGCAGCAGGTGCATTACTAGACCTATGTAGTACTACCTTTAACGTAGACCTGACTGAAGCAGCAGAGGCTGCTATTGCTGACGGTGACTACATCCTATTCTTGGATGGTGGTGCAACTGGTACTCAATCAAAGGAAGCGTTCGCTGATGTGGTTGGGTTTATAGCAGGTACGGTAACTGCTACAGGTTTATCAGATAGTAGTGGTGTGATGAAGCTGGATATACTAAACATGACACCATCATGCACAATAAATTGTGCTGATCTGATCGTGATAGATGATGGAGCAAATGGGACTTTAAGAAAAATGACAAGAGCAAACTTTGTTTCTGGAATTGGAGCCAGTGAAAACTGTGTGATTACAATGACAGAAGTAATGATGTATTCATAAGGAGGATTAGTTATGGCACGAGGGGATGTTGTGGCTCAGATTGTTTCACTAGACAATGCAGCCGCTCACACGGTACAGCCGACTGGCGATATTGAATGGGTTATCAAAACAGTGGGTCTAGGGGCGCACGCTGCAGTGTATCTGTTCGCATATGATGGATCTCTTACTACTACTATCACG
>TARA_R110000824_G_scaffold101386_2_pt1 | contig 20222 bp, 6 predicted proteins | sample TARA_R110000824 | Tara Oceans TARA_R110000824 (sample SAMEA4397747) | marine metagenome | biome: Polar Biome; feature: [MES] marine water layer (ENVO:01000295) within the mesopelagic zone...; material: water (ENVO:00002006), including particulate matter (ENVO:01000060) such as......
GCCAGGTCTAAATGCTTGCAGAGATTGTTCGATAAAAATATGTTCGATAAGGTACATCCCTCTCAAATCTAATAACCGATCTTTTACAAAGTTCGCCTTATTATATAAATCTGGAAAATACTTTTTGTTTCTCATATCCCAAGCTTCGCAATATAATACTTGTCCAACATCATCAACAAGAGTTGCTCCGGTTATTGATGTCGATATATCTAAGCCAAGAATCACTATTATATTATACTAGATATCTAGCTTAAGTTTAAATGTCAAGTCATCCTCTTCTCTTTTTCTTATTGGAGAAGCTAGTTTTGTAATCGCAATCAAATTTTTATTTTTATCATAAATGCCTATTTTAGAAATAAAAACCTGTCTTTTAAATGGAGCTGTTCCAGACACATATGAACTGGTTGTTGTGTTTTTTATAGCTCTCTTTTTCGGTTCGAAATATCCACCATCTTCAATCAAAGAGGCTCCGCCGGCGGCGCTGCCAGATTTAAAATCTAGAAAAGTCGGATTGTTGGAAAAATTTAACTCTTTCTTTGCATGGGCAAACATTGTAACTGTAGGAGTATATGTAGTTCCTTTAAAATGTAGGGAAAAACTAGAAGAAGGAATAGAACTTTGTGCCAATCCATCGTTTGCCCCTGCGCCGAAATAAACCCATTTGGGAGCTTTAGCCGAAACAGATGTACCTTCATATTTTTCTGTAATACTGTTCTCTTGCAAGTTCCAACTACCAGTTAAAATAATGAAACCTTCATTGTACATAACCACTCCTCCAACTGCATTAGAGGAATTGGCATTTGTTCCGGTTACTTCAATTAGTTCTCCATTTCCATTGAGATCGTGCAGTTGCGCTGTGAGAGTACCGGTAATATAAAAGTTTAGGTATACAGAACGTCTCTTGATTGAGGAGCCATAAAATATAGAAGGAAGGTGAAATAACGATAGTTGTTGAGTACTCTTATCACAGCCAGGAGGAGCTGAAGATGAATAAGCATAATGAGGGCTTAAATATTTATAGTGATTTAAAGTATTTACAAGGCCCCCGCTAATGTGCCGGCGTTGGCTGTCGGCTGCAAAATATTCTCTAGTTATAGTAGCGGTCAAAGGATAGCTACCAGTTACAATATTCCCATAAGCGAAGTCACTATTAAATTGACTTGTTGTTACAGTTCTGAAAGATGTCAAGCTTCCCTCTTTTGTTAGGAAAGGGAAGACTAAAGCTTTTACACCAGAGTCTTGAGAAAGATCAGACGCGTCTGCTGCGCCGGCGGTTCCCATATTAGTGACATCGTTCCCTGGATTATATGTATGAAGAGCTGAATTTCTATCTACATTCATTTCATACAAGCTTATATGGCCAACGCCCCCCATTGGAACATTACTTGCAGACATCCCAGCGACCAAAGGCCTGCTGTTATAATATACAACGCTGTCATATACATAAAAGTCACACTGGGGATGCGCTTTTATTGAATTATAAAAAATATCGTTTCGCGCAAACTTATAGTATGGCATTTTTAATAATCCAGACGGACCCTCATTGTCAATTCAGTGTCTGGGCTCTTTTTAATCGGCTCTGATAGTTTTGCAACTGCCAAAAGCTCATTATCCGAAGAATAAAGCCCAACTGAAGTAATATATGACACTGGCTGATCGAGAGAACTGTTTTTAACACGAATTCTACTTTCGCTCAAATATGTGGGATTCGCGCTATAGTTGAAATCGTTGTGACTTGCTCTACAAAAATGAATTGTTGAATTCAATTCTGTCGTATTGTTGAAAGAAACTTCTTGAATTCTGTGTCTAAACGCATTAGTCGAAGAACTAATGTTTGAACCTGATGCAAACATCAAGAAAGTTCCAACCTTTGATCCGTCGTCGGTTCTACCTCCAATGGTAGCATTAGAACCAGTCATAATTCTTACTTGATCGTGAGAGGCTGAGAGAACCAATACGCCGGCTTGGTAATACAAAAGCCCTGAGCCGGCGCTATCCACACCTACATCAGCTGCATCTCCTCTTACTCCGGCTGCGGCGCCGGCAATGTGAGAGGCTGTTATAATTGCATACTCGCCTGCAGGGGAATCTGTATAAAAACTATTTTGCGCATTATTATCAGTATATTGCTTAAGTTCTGTAAAGAAGTTGGCGCCACGGAAAACTGATCCTGTAGCGAGGGTCAAAGAAAAGGAGCCTTTTTTTATTTCATCCTTCACCAACAATCTAGAAAATGTCAGGAAAAAGGCCTCGTAAATTGGATTTCCTCCAGGAAGTTTAAAAGGTTTAACATTCCCAGTTACATCAACACCATTCAAAACTTGCGCAAAGGTGTTATATATATTAATTTTCTTTGAGTTTTGTTTAGATGCAGCTCCACTTAATGCCGATGCGCTAGCATACCCAAATGTAATATCAAAAATGTGATTTGCAGAAGAACTCAGATAAGGGTAATCATAAACTGATTGATACATTCCATGAGAATGGTCTTTAATATGAGTTCCGGTTGGATATGTACCGTAGGTTCCAGATACTAGAGTTCCAGTAATAGGAATTGCCTCATGAAGCAATGTCCTAGTTGAAGTAATGTCGTTACTTGAAAATGTTTTAAAAGTTGTTGCCATATTATTTTACCTTATGCCTTCTTTACAAATCTCACAGGAATGTCGATGCTAAAGCCAGTAGTGGCGCCAGTAATACGAACATTTGAATCGATATAGTGTATAGTCCTTGTCCCGCCAGAATTAATAGATGATGGGAATGTCCATGTTTGACTTGTCTTTCCAAGCCTTTCGAATAAGAAAGTGCTAGTTCTTAAGTCAATTGAGGACAATATTTTAAATTGTATGCTAGTCCCTCTCGGTCCCTTAAGTTGCGATGCATCTGTATGTTTCTTTTTTGAGGAAGTTATAGATCTAACAAAATTTGGATTGGTATTTAAAGATATAAAATAACTTGCAACGTTATCATCATCAATAAATGAAACCGGTGCAGCCACGTTTGCCTCGCCCATATTGGTTCGGCCGGCTGTAGCAATAATCCCAAGTCTGTTGTCCATCTCAATTATATATTGAGTTTCAATTAAATCTGGAGACAGGGGAAACTGCGGACTAATCTCGTCGGTATCTAATCCCTGATCTACTCTAATATAAGCCCCAAGTGGATCGCTGTCGACACCATTTATAATGCCATTTGCAGTTAAAGTTGTGTTTCCAGCATCGTTACCTTTAATCTGCATAATACCTGGGCCCGGTGGAGTGTTTGTTGCTGTAGCATCTGTTGCCGTATCTTCATCAACCGCTACCACAAATTTATCCACGGCTTGTGCGCTAGACTGGTTTCTTTCAAAGCCACTCTTGGATTCATTTAACTTAAGAACTGGAAGATATAAAAGATTTGTTCTAGGAATCGACATAAGTTTATTTTTCATCATTGATGTATTATTAGTAAATGCTTCCAAAACAGGAGTTTGCAAAATCTCCAAATCATAATAAGCACTTCCACTAGTGTGATTCTTATCATACAGCTGATAATTTATTTCATCATCGCCTAAAGCAAATTTTGAAATCCTAAAACTACCATCGCCCTTTGCTAAACGCATGCGCCCAGTGTCTGTTAAAACGGCGTCGAGAATAATATCTCCAGAACTATCGAGAAAAGCCATAAATTATCTCCTTTGAAATAAATAGTATTTAATATAAATAGTATACTTTTTTAATTTTCATTAATTAGATTTAACCAAAAGGAATTATCCGAGCATCCATGAATCATCGTGATATTTATCATAATTTTGCTCCTTCTCCGTGACTATATGTTCTGAATCGAAAGCAACATTAAGATCAATTTTTTTACCTGTTTTCTTAGAGACTAATCTAATTTTAAATTTATACTTTTTATCATTAAAAACATGTTCTTCTGATATTCCAAGTTGTGGTGTCGCGCCTTTAGCGGCAAAATGCTGGTCGACGTCATCACTTTCATCGCGCTGATTATATGGTGGCAAAGAAGTTTCCTCATTCAATAAAGATTGTTCTAAAGTGGGCATAATGTGAATATATTTTTTACCAGGCTTGGAAGTTAACCCTGGCGATGTCTCTGTTGATAATTCGATTACGTTTATAAGCGGATATATCATTCCTTCCTGTTCCACCATTTCAACCTCATAAACAGGAGAGGGGGTTGATACTCCGTTGTGAACGTCTTTTGTCATAAAAGAATAATAATATTTCTTATTCGGGACAACATCATCAATTAAAGAATAAGATGTAGCATTGCCAACCACAAGCTCATCTACCTTTGCATTTTTAAAATCTGCATAAGTACTTGGCTTGTCATCTAATCTTAGATAATAGAAAGAATCAGGAAAATCATCCGTCCTATAAATTATAGGAAGATTAGAATCGTAGGCTACGTCCGGGCCCTGATCAAAAATTTCGCCGCCTCCCAACTCTACTGGTTTCGAATATTGATAAGCATAATCTTGATGAATCGAACTAGCATATGTCCCGATTATATCTGCGATATCAAAACCTTCCGGGTTGTCTGGTGTGTCACCAATATATGGTGGAAAAACCTTTATCTCTCCTACAGAACTGTTTAAGTTAATCAATATTTTATCATCAACACCCTTGAAAGGTATAAATTTAATTTCTGGTGGAAGAGGTGAATAGTCTATAGCTTTCGTTTTAATATCAAAATTAAAGCCTCCCTCAATATATGGAAGTTCAACAACCATTATTGAAGGAATAGTAAACACCTTCAAAAATAAACTTTTTATACTCGTTATCGACTGCCTAATCCAATCTTCGTCGGTTAATTCTTCAACATAATCTTTAAACTCGTTCTTAAATCTATCTTTTTTATGAACATCGCTCAATTCATATTTATATTTTGTTCCAAAAATCGCTTGCCATGAATAAACCTTATATACATATTCACGATTATATTTTATTTGTGTATCAACAAACTTAAGAACGTCAATTTTGCTTGTGTTTGGGAAATAATAATTCTGCATTGGCTCAGATTTCATTTTACCATTCACCACTCTATGTTTTGCGATTCTATAAAAAAGAGTTTCTGAATATGCAAGTTTGCCATCAATAATATCTTTATAACGTCTTGTCTTTCCTCTTGGTTTTCCTAAAATTTTGATTAACGTGTGGCCGGCCATGCTTTTAATTTTTTTCTTTAAATTAATATTCATAAGAGTCATTATTAGACTATTATCCCCTAGGTTCGGGTTGCTGCGCGATGCTTCTCCTATCCCAAGTTGAGGATCATCCAAAAGTATATGTCTCTTATTGGCATTTTCAGTAAAATTCTCATTTGGGTTTAATTTATTATTCATGAATTTGTCATGATAAGTGTTTGGGAAGTTCCCAGCGCCGTAGTTATCTTCATATAACACAAACGAGTTTAAATCTAAAAGTTCTGTTCTATTCACCTCTTGTTGACCTTTTGCAACAAGTTCCTTGTCTAAGGCTGCTGTGGATAACATCCCAGCGGATGCATTATTATTAAAACTTAACCCTTCTTTATGATCACCAGATTCCATACCTTCAAGTATTGCTTTAATGAAAAAATAATAAGATTTCGGATCCATTCTATCAAATTCTTCTGTATGACTTATTGAATCAGCTAACTCGGTTTTTGTATCCGTGGCGAACTCTATTTCATTATACATCGGAAAAAGAAATTTGGCTTCCTCTCTCTTGTTTATGGCATCTATAGAAAACGGAGTAAATACGACATTTCTATGTTTAATCCTTAATTCTTGAAGTGCCTTTTTATCTGATTTCATATTATCTCTTATAGCTCTTCTTATTGTCGTTGCCCATTTCCGATAATAATTTCCTTTGGATTTTTCGCCAGTCTTCATTTGAGCATGTTTTTCTCCCTGAACGGGTATTCCTTCTTTTAAAACATCCACAAAAACATCTTTAATCCTGTTGAAAAGGGTGACAAAATTATGAAAAGATGTCCAATATCTTCTCATTGCAGCTGCGAAATCGCCGCTCATAAATGTACCCGCAAACTTCTTCAACGTATCTACATCTTCAACAGATGACTTCTCCACATAATGGTCCGCAGGCCAATCTCCTTCTTCGCTCGTAAATGTAAGTTCTAGAGCATCACTTATGGTCATGTTTTTAACCGACTCTTCCATGATTGCGGTATTGATATCGGGGTATAATCCTTCTTCGTGAGGCATCTCTAGAAAGTTGGCTAATTCTTTGTTATCGTCAGAAGCATATTTCTCATATTCTTGTTCATAATAATTATATCTTGATCTGTAGTCGTAATAAAGAGGATTAGGTTTTGTATTTTCAAGCGAGTCTTTTAAAGAAAATGGAGAGCCATATTCCGTTACATAATCATAAAAACTTTCCGTTTGTCCCTGCGGCGTCGACCAGATTTGTAAAGCTAAATCTACTAAATAATCAACATCTACCGGCGATGGTGAAGTATTCTGCCAATCTGAAGATATCCCTACTTGGATTCTTAATTCTTCTTCGGTCCACGCGCCCATTTCTTTGCTCTCAACCCATGGGGCTTGAGTGCTTGAAAAAGGAACTAATTGAGTACTAATACCCACGTGTTTTTGAGCCAAAGGAAGATCAATATAATGAAACTTGTCGTTTTTATGAAACGCATAATGATTCCAAGTTGACCAGTCTGTATCTATATTACCATTTACGGCTGCCTGATCAATAAAAATTAAACCTCCTCTACTCATTTCACCAGCATCGATGGCTTCTGTTGTCCAAATTTTTCCGATAGCGTTTCTGACGAAATCTTGATGTGTTTTGTCTAATGTTTCTCTAGCAGTGGTACCATCCGTTGTTCCTATAGCATTCCAGTCTTCATCGGTACCAAAAATTAAATTTGTTGGACCAGGATCTATAATTGAAGTTTTTCCATAAAGTTTTGCGTTTTCACTAATCTGAATTGATGGATCAAGGGCGGGTTCCGTTTTTGCAAAAGTGTTCCCTAACAATAAATTATTTAATTCTTCGATCTTTGTTATTGCATCGGCGGACGCTTGAGAAGATAATTCGGATGAAGAGCCGCCCTTTGAACCTGCAGATTGATTTTTTGATCCAGCTCCCGAACCTGCTCCTACATTAGTTCCCGAATACTCATCGTTCAATTTGAATTTTGGCATAACTTAATCAATCCTTATGTTCATGTAATAAATATATCTCACTTCACTTTTATTATATATCTTTTCAAGACCCTTCGAGGTCCTCTGGGATGTCAGCTAAAGACTTTTTCATACCTTTGATCGCATGGTATGCCCGGACGACGCGTTGGTCGCGTTTGACGGTCGCGGCGGCGCCTTGAAGTCTCGCTGCTTCTGGCACGGTTTCGGCCGGCTGTGCTTCTAGGCGGGGTTGATTTGAACTCTCGGGAGACTCTAGCATATTCTGGTTGTCGAAGTTATATTTTCTCTGTAAAGACGTTGAAGTATTATCAATAAAGAAATATTCATTATACATTGGAAAATCTAATAAATCTTGCGAAAAAGGTGTATTTGATGTTTTTCTAAACCTACACAAAACATTACTATTCTGCGCTGATATTCTTGCAAAATCAGATGATCCTAGTTGAACCCATAAAGGGGATTTCATTTGCGCTTCATTGTTTGGCCCTTCTGAATAGCCAACAAAATATTGTATTTTAACTGTATTGAAAAAATTAAAATACATAAAAGATGCGTTCGCGTGATCGATGTTGTCGTATTTTAATCTCAATATGTCTCCTCCTGCTGAGATAGGCGCAGGTGGAGGACCGGCTTGTGCTTGCCCGGGCGGAGGCGGATTTGCAACAAAAGTATATAAACTAGTTAAAATTTTGCTATGATGTTCATCTCCGGAGTTATCCTTAAAGTAATTAAGTAGACCTGGGCGCAATTGAACATTGTATGTCTGTCTGGGCTTAAATGTTATACCCTCGGGAGTAACATCTTGTCGCAACAACCTTGAAAAAACAACATTTGGATTTGTTGTGTCAAAACGTCGTCTCTGTTCAGCCTGTGTTCGATCCAAATATTCTTGAGAATAATTTTGTCGTGAATCCTTGCCTCGAGCTGTTAAAGGATTGCTAACATCTTTCGTCTCACGGACCTGAAAAGCCTCCATTGAGTCAACCGTACAGTTCTTTTTGGAAAAATAATCAATAAAAACATTTCTTAATTCTTGCTTTTCGACAGAATATTTTTCCTGATGAGATGCTTTTGAACTAACCTCCAATGAGCCGATTGATGATATATTCTCACATTGATTAAAAAGTAAAATTTTCGCCATGGCCGAATCATAATGAGAAGTTTTATAAAATTGAGGTGTAGTAGCCAATTCTAATAAATCAAGAAATTGGGCGCGGGCGAAAGATATCCGGTGGGGCGCTAAAAATGAAAATTTAGTACCAGACAAGTCAGCACTTTCACCCGATGAAATTTTCACAAAGTTTGCATCCTCTTTTAATAATTTAAGTGTTTCATTAGAAACTCTCTGACGATAGTCATTTGTGGATAAAGATGAAAGACCATTTTTGACTTCTTGGTCCTGGTTGGAGAAACTTATGTAGTGTGTTCCACATAAATTAGGAATCTTTGCATTGAAAAGTTCTTCAATTTGTGAAAATTCTTTAGTTATTGTGATTACTTTGGGTCGATACGCGCGATCTCTAGAAGGTGTTTGATCACTAGTGGAGCTTGCGCGTGGTTTCTGGGTTGGTCCAGTTGATACAGCCCCCAATGCAGATTTAATTTGGTTAATTAAATTCAACATTACTCTTACTAAATAATTAATTCCCTCCGGAGTTCCGTGCTCCGGATCTGTCATAACACTGAAATTTTTAAGACGATCTTCTTTTTGGGTATTGACTGTCTGATTTAAAGTAAATAAATCGTAAATATCCAAAAAATCTTTAATCATTCTTTTGCGCGTTGTGGCATCCGCCATAAACCTAACTAAGGATTCTTCATGTTGTGAAACTTCTTGAATAAACTCTGGTATAAATCTATTAGAAATACTATTGAAATATCTAATCTTGAGGCCTCTATTAACATTACTAGAATTTAAACTTATATTGTTAGATAAGTCTTCATATTGTTTAAAACCTTGATACATATCTTGCAAAAGTCTTAAATTATTTTTTACAAAAGTAACTGTTCCATCCGTAAAATCAACTTCTACAGAATATTTATATTGGCCAAGTTTATTAATTGAAGAATCGAATCCTGTGTAATGAGTCATATACGGTGGCTGCTCGCGCAAATTTGAAGAAAATAAATTAATTTCTCTCACCACTCCGTTGGCTTTTATTTGATTTAACTCGGCAATCGGAGTCGGAACTTCGTTAGGATCTAAATCTTTAACAGAAATGTATTCATTGCCTAAACACCCTCCTCCTATAACTTCTTTTCTAAATATTCTTAATTCTTTGATTAATGTATTGTTGATAAGAGCAGCAAGTAAGGATGAATCACCAGTTTGATACAATTTTGGAAAAGTAGAATTTTTCTTAGCCATTGTCAATTTGTCTAGGCTGAAAAAGAATCTGCATTTTCCACTTGCGTCTCGAGAATTAAAAAAATTGGAAAAATAAGTTACTTTTCTATCAATATCTAAATTATCATTATTTAATATTTTTAAAGAGTCTCTTCCAAGTGTTGGATTTTCATTAGTGTTGAAATCAAACAATTGCTTTTCCATAGTGCCGGTCGACCGAAAATCCTGTATTAAACTATTATCTACTTGCTCTTCTATCAAAGTTCTATCGCCGGGCTGGTGGGTTTCACCAGTCATCCATGTACCATCCGGCATTTGATGAACGGGACCATGCCACATTTTTTTTACAAGTGTCGTTGGGTCAACCTCATATAAAGCTCTTCTGTTAGACGCAGTGGTGCCATTATTTGTCACAAGTTCAACAATTGGTTGTCCATAAAAAAGATCTTCCGGAATATGTTTTTTCATCTCTGCCAAGCCTGAAGCTTCTTCAATATCTAAAAATGGAACAGCGATAATAGATAAGTGATCTGGATTCACATTTTCAATAATAAAATTTCTGCTAAATGGTACATCATACACAGTCGAACCATCTGGTGTGACAACCTTATTAAATTGTTGTATATAATTCATTACGTCCATACTATCCGTTATTGTAAGCAACCCTGTGTCGCTCATAGATAAAGTTTCTGGTTTGATATTGTTGTCGGATGAATTTTGTGCAATTTCCATTATTGTTTGCGCGATATTTTCTGAGGAATTGATTTTGTCGAAGATCTCCGAAGAAGTATTATAAAAAAATAAAATCCTATAATGCTCCGCGACGCTTTTGTTAAAAAACCAACTGTTCTTAATATTTTTAGATCTAGGCACTGCAGCTTTTAAACTTAAGTCGACTTGGATGGATAGAGAAGGAGCTGAAGCTTGATCCTGGCCATTGGCAGGGGGACCGGTCTCTGTTGTACCATATGTCTTTCCTAGTTCGTTTTGTCTAATATGAGGATTTCCATAAACTTTTATTTTTGTTCTGCCGGCCGGTGTGAGTGTTATTCTATCCAGAAAAACTCCTGGAATTGCTGACGTAAAATAACTACTAATATTGTCTTTTATACTAACTGGCATTAGCAAGGCTCCTCATCAAAATCGCTTCCAATATAAATATTGGCTGGCTTCCCGGGCTCGTCCGGACATCTAAATGGAATATGCTGGTCAGAAAGGATATTTTTTCTTTTCTCAGCTTTAACACTTTTGCAATAATAAACATCATCAATTTCACTATCCACGAAAATATCTAAATAATACTCAACATGATGTGTTTTAAATTCTGTTTCCTCTGACTCTGGATCGAAGAAGTACAATTGTTCCTCTTGCCCTCCGGGATGGATCTTGTAAACTTCAATATCAAAATTTTCTTTCACAAAATCTGTATTTTTTTCTTCTACATCTAAAAATATATAATTTGGTTGAATTTGTATTAAAGACCTATCGTAATATGAACTAAAATCTTTCATTTCCAAGGCATTGTCATAAAAACCATAATCATCTTCAAGATAATTTTCAAGCAAAGAACCATCTTCATCAACAAAAGTGATATAAGTCTTAAAACGACATGAGCCTGAAAGCTGTGGGATTGGAACATTGCCGAAACTTGATCCTGTTATGACATTTTCATATGAATGAATGCCTCCATTTAAAAAATCAATATTCCAACTTGGAGCAAAACTATTATTAAGGCCCGAAGTTCCTATAGGAAGTTGCATGCTATAATTTCTTTCTGGTCCGGGTTGTCTTATACAATGTGCTGTCGTGGCGCCATGCTGATTCAACTGAAACGTTCCCAATTCGCCACATTCGGAACCTACTCCATAGTTTCCCGTTATATTAGTTTCAATTCCACTGAAAACGTGTTGGGCTTTTAATCTGGGAGTATCTTTAATTCTTAATTCAATATCATTTTGATGCTCTTCAATCGTCATATCGGGATCTAATTCTTTATTTGTCCCTGCTGAGCTTGTAAATGCATATCTCTGATCATATATGATATCATCATCGAAGAAAGCATAAAACTCTGGCTTAAATCTTCCCTGTGACAAAAGATATTTGCCATACTGAGTTAACTGTATGTCCATAACTTCTTCTTTTCTGTCAAAAAATTCCATAAATTAATATCCTATCCGAGCAAGTCCGGGTCATGTTCAATACTAACTTCTGCTTCTACCTTTGCTAACTCCACAAGAGAGAAGAAATCATACGGCCAATTATAACTATAATCCGGGGTTGTTTTTTCTGAATCAACAGCGAATTCAAATTTAAACCTAGCGTCATCTGTGGAGTCTGCGGTTACTGCGAAATAATTCTTCTCCGCAATTCTTTTAACCTTAAAGACCATCCATCTAGTGTCTGAAGGTATCTCTTTAGTTCCAAAGAATTCATTAGATTTGCCTATATCATGAGATATAATTGATTCATCCTTTTCTGCAGTCATTGCAATCTTTGGCATAACATTTTGCCAGATATCTGCAAGGTCTTGTTTATCCAGCACATGCTCGAATTCAAACATATACATAACGAAAGGATTAATATCCGCATTCGTCAAGAAGTCTAAATGTGGAGGAATAACATACTTCTGCATCTTTCTGACCATATCTTCTATAGAAGACCCAGCGAGGGTGCGGAGTTTTTTAGTCATGTCTTCAGCTAATTCTGGTGTGTCAACAAGCTGTTGTGCCGCGCGGATTTGATCTCTAGTTATCGTGTAAAATTTATCTGCCATTTTCGGCGTTCCGCCTCTTGCAAATTCAACATCGTTTACATTATCATCACTAAATGGAATTGCGACGATGGCCTCAGAAATTAATTTTGTATCCGCCACTCTACCTAATCTTCTCTTGTTGAATCCAGATTCAAACCCACATACTTTTAAAAGTGAACCTGTGACAATATTATTATTTTCAGGGCCGGCCAATTGTGCTCGAGTGGTAAATGCGTCAGCTGTTCTTGTCTTAGCTCCTCTCGGTGTATATGAAGCAGTTGGGTAACTCTCTCTTAAGCTAAGATACACACCATTGCTCGCAGTATTTATGAGCCTTCCATACTGCATCCATACGCCGCGTGTATAAGGAATATTTCCGCCTACGCCTGCAACGCCAGCAGAATCTGAGAAATTTAATATTGGTGTTTCGAATTTAGAACTAATTGTCCAAACATCATATGATGCATCCGGACCATCCTTGATAGAAGAAGGGTTGCCGGCACGACTTGTTAGCGCAGATGGCTGATATGTGACTTCTTTAAGTCTTGTTCTACCAAATAATTTAATGGATGAGTCAATTTGCATTTTGCTTATAGCTGCCAACTGATCTTCTGTCGGGACTCTGCCGGCAGTGTTTATTGATGAATAAGACCCAGAACGATCAGGTTCGTACATAGTTTCAACTTCGGCTCCCCTGAGAATTTCTTCAAGCGTGAAAGACTCCGGGCCTCGATCCGGAACCATTTCTCTTTGAATGTGTGGAGTAAACGCTATTCTTGCAGTTGATGGGCCGTAAAAATATGGAGGAGTATAAGGTGCGTATGCGGGGTCATAATGATTGTCATTGCCTTGAAGGCTCACGTCCGTAGACCATTGACATGCGGGTCCATAATGCATTCCTCTATATGACGCCCCTGTAAGATGATTCTTGGAGGTAAAGCGTATACCTATACCTGTGGTCGACTCCGGACCTTCCCAAATAACTGTATCTCTGTTCTTTTCCAAAACAACGTCCATAAAATAGGTTGTTCCGGAAGCCATCATAAAGGGTCCTTTTTTCGAAGCGAACGTTGTTAATCTTTCGTCCTTGAGGAAGAATCTTGGAATTTCACCTAGAAAATTATGCATCGCAAGATTATATTTTACTTCACTCTGACCTTTCCATATGCAATGAAGATCCCACCTTTCTGGAAACCAGTCAGTGGTCTTGTTGTTGGTGAATCCGTTTGAGTTAATTCCGCCATGGCCAAAGCCTGGAATTATAAGTGGTATTTTTGAACCACTATGTCGGTCCATTGCTATATGAGAATGGAGACCCCTGTTATAAAGGTTTTCAGGGTTTTCATTTTTTGGTAGATATTTGTCTGGCTCAACTAGAGCTTCAAATGGCAGACGTAAACTGTGGACATTTTTTGGACCCACGCCAAGCGCTGGCATCGCGGTGTCACCCTCCATGGAGGCCGTCAATAAATACCATGGCGCGATGCGGGCGCTGCCAACGGCGGATCCAGTGAACAATGGCCAATCAACTGCAATACCTGATTTAATTGTATTGTACATGATGCCGGGAGCGAAAAATGGTTGCAAAAGAGATTGCATTTGAACAGCTTTGGGTATGATGGCTTGAGTTCGGACACTTGCAGTCAAATAAGGTCCAAAAGATTCTGAAAAAAGAGTGCCCAATTGCAAGCATCTGTTGACTGGGTAAAATCCATTATATGGGAGAAGCTTTTTAATCCCCTTACACTTGAGCGTCAAACGAGCCAATTTCGCATCTTTGCCTGCGCTTGTATAATCATCTTTTATAACTTGCATGTGTTGTAGAAAATCTGAATGTGCATAGATCTTATAAAATTCATTCTGAGGATCGGATGTTTCATTGTCAGCGCTAGAAGTTAATCTTGCGCCGTCAAGAGTCAAGAATTTGCTATTATCTGCGAAGAATCCATTATTTAAATAATATTCCATATGTTCGGAAATTCTAAATTCAGGAAGAATAGAATAATCTTTACCAATTCGCCTAATATCCTCTGAATATTCCTCATAAGAGTCAAACCATGGTCCTCTTCCTGCTTGAGCACTGCAACTATACTGAGGTTTAAAATGAGTGTGTGCATAGATAGCCATGTCAGTGACTGACACCGCAGAGAATTTAAAATTAGCATATTCTTGGCCCGGGACATGTGCGACGTCGTTGAATTTGTAAACTTTTTGATCATGAAGATATGTCGGAAACATGAACCCCTGTGAAGCTGTAGCCGAAGATTCATCAGTTCCAGAGGAGCCTCCTGCGCCGGCGGCAGTTCCAGTCATTGTAAAAATAGTGTCGCCCCACAATTCTCCCACATGAATTGCTTGTCCAATCGGACCGACGCTGCCGACTGCCTCGTCCATTGTTCTAGATAATTTTCCTGGAGAATCTAGTGGCCACATGCTTAATGCTACTGGTTTTGAATGTGATTCGTGAACTTCGCCCATCACCATATAATCTGGTACGGTGGTCGCGCGCAAAGATGAAGTATGCAATAAGTGCCCCATAGAATTCAAAGCGCCAATACCATCATCAGCAGCTCCCATGATCGTTCTCAATCTGTCGTGTATACTATCCCTCCAGAATGACCTAATTTTCGTGCTTCTTCTGTCATATCCATCTGGGCCGGCTCCTTTGGATTCTGTATAGTTAATTCTTTGACGATTTTGGGACAGGTAAGTATACTCTTCTTTCGGGAAAATAGTCTCTCTATACACCAAATTTTGAAGATGTAGTTCATCTCTGTCAATCGCATTAGTGATTTCATCATACATCTGTTCATCTCGATTTGGCGCAAGTCCCAATCTGTTATCGAGTATTCCTCCGCTTACTGGAAAAAAGAACGCTTCATTGCCATATGTATGTCTTAAGCTTATTTCATCGAACGTTTGTCTTCCTTGAACATCCGGATCTGATGGAGAACGAACAGTGTGCAAAAGTGGTTTATATTTGCTTGTTACCGGAGTTACCTTGAAATTTTTAATTTCGCTAGTATCTTTACGTTTAGTAGAAATATCATTTGTGTAATCAGTTGGATCGACTCTTTCTTGTCTGGAACCTTTTAGACCATGAATGGATAATATGTTGTTTCTTCGATGATGTCTTGCAACTTTATGTTCACCCGTTCTCACTTGTTTCCAACTTGGGTATCCAAAAAATCCATTGCGGTTGATCATGAGATCGTGGAAATTAAATGTAATAGAAGAAACATCCTGACCATCACTGCCGTAGTCAGTGTCGACCCGATTCCGGATGAGGAAACCGGGATTTATATACTCAGCCAGTAGCCCCTTTTGCTTAGCGATTGATCCGCCACCGCCGTCACTATCAATTGGATATCCCAGAGTATTATCTGAACCACTGATTGGATCATGGATAAGTTTATTTAATCCAATAGGATCTATATACATAGCTCTAGACCCGGGATATAGCCTGCTATCAGCATATACGAGCCAGCTGCCCAGGGCGGGGATAGCTCCCCACGTATTGCTTTGAGACACAAAAGCAAGATTAGTTGAGGCTAAACTAGCATTTGTATAGTCAGGTTGTTGATACCCAAATGGAACATAGGAACCGCCTGTTGGCGGGTGAGTTTGTAAAGTATCGCGACGGAAAACATGATGTCCGTTTACTTCTTTCACCATAAAAGATGAAGAGCCAGCATTTCCAGACATCACAACTTCCGCAACAGAAGCAGTAATCCATGCATATTGCAAATCACTTTGCGGTATCATATGTTGGATATAATAATTATCAAAATTTGACGCTGTGATGACTTCCGGTCTTGAAGACCCGCCGGCGTAAGAATCAGCATGTGCGCCGGTGACAGGCGCTAATACAAGGAAGCGTCTCGGGTTTGAGTGGACTTTGTGAAAATTTGCTCTAGAAAGATCGTTTGGTTTGTTACCGCCTGATCCGCCTCGGAAATCTGTATAAGAAATCCCTGCGGTGCTAGCATCGTGAACAATAACTTGCGTATTCCCGTCAATGCCACCAGTTGCTTGTACAACTGTGACAACATTTTCTTTCGCTGTTGCTGAGAATCTTGGATTATGATTTATAGCTGTAGCAATATTTGTGGCTGCGCTAGCGTCATTTGATGACACTGTTGCCGCTTCGACGTCTCCGTCTGTAGCTGTGCTAGTTGTGGTGCCACCATTGTTATTAATTGAGCATACAACAACTGTTCCATCTGTAGCAGTTAAAATAATGGAATCGTTAGCGGCTATATTATCGCTATCAGTAACAGTAATTATTGCCGAAGCTGAAGAGTTGACTCCATATTTGCCAGTGTGAGACTTATATAAGTTAGTTAACGGAATTCTAACTGTTAAGTTTCTCCAAGGCAAAGCGTTATATACTGAATATTCCTCATGTGCCGCATCCAAATAACCTCTAGAGTTAACTTCATATCCTCCCGGAGCTGAAAATCTCTCAACTATGACTGACTCTTGTCTTGTTCTTTCGGTTAAGGGTCTAACTACATGACCACCCACCATACTAGAAGCTATAGACGACGACACTGCGCCCGCGACAGAAACAAAGTAGCTGTCGTTGTTCTTTCTTCCGGAAGTTTGAATAATTTCATAATTTTTGCTATAATTTCCGATTGTTGTTGTATCTGAGAAAGTACTCGAACTCGTTAACTGCTGAATATTTCTAATATTGACGGGTCTTTTAGACCTCACGTCTCTAAAACGCGATGCCCTAGGTAAATCTGAATTCAGAACATTCACAGTGTTTAGATTGGATCCTACAACGTATAATGTTCCTGTAAAGTCTGCGTCGATTGCTGTAATAAAAGAGCCCGTTGGCTGTTCATTAAATATATTAATACGGAAGGCTTCTGGCCTTGTTGTTATGTCTACAACGGCATGACGAAGGCCGCCAGTCAAAGTTAGATCTTGGTGTCGATGCTGGTGACCTCCGACATATTTTTCAGTAAACGGACCCTGAAGTGGGGTTCCCTTAATTGTGTCATAATCATGATGAAGATTTGTTACTTCGAGGCCTCTGCTGCTGGTATATAGACTAAAAGGAAGAGCTGCCTCGCCTTTGAGTTTATTGCCATAAGTTGAATTATCTGATTTATTTTCTACAAAAAAGAACTGCTTTTTCTTTTTTGTCATCAAATCTTGAGGGTCACTAGCCCTGTCTGCCTGAACAAGACGTTGATCATCCGGAACAAAATCACTAGCCGTAACAGCAAGAATATTTGAGGGTGTCGAACCTGAGTGAGCAAAAGGTTCTAATATATTTTTATGAAGACCTTGATTGCGAAGTTTGGATAAATCATGTAGGCCTTTATCTAATTGGAATGTCGCATCATATGGGCGGCTGAAATTTCTTTCTTCAAATGAATTACCAGAAACGAAAGTGTTGATAATTCTATTGAGAGTCTCTCTTTTAGAATCAAAATCTGTTGCGACTGCACCGCCAAAGTCTGTCACATCAATTACGTTTACACCAGATGCGGTAGCGAGAGCACTACTAATATTACCGTCTCGACCTGTAGTATCTATCGTAAGCGTGACTTTAGTATTGCTTGAGCCCTCTTTCGCTGTAACACCGCCTACTCCAGCGGTACCGCGACCTGAAGATGCGTAATCAATAAGTGAGTCTGTAGTCCCGTTAATTGCCTTGATGACAAGGGCGGCGATTTCAGCATCGTTCTTTCCATTCCAGCCAATAGCGATTTTATTAGCGCCTTCGGCGGGATCAGTTGTTGCTGACTGGTCTAAGAGAATGGTGATTGCTCCCCCTTCGCCGCCGGCAGCAGAAGGGATGTTTATGGTAAATGAGCAATCAGATCCGGGGGCAGCTACACCAGTAGTGTCAATCGCATCAACTGCGGTTGCATTAGTGCTCGAAGACAACTCTGATTGCTCTCTATTAGCTCTCTTTTTCCACCATGAAGTATTTTTACGTTGATCCCTCGGAGAAGAAGGCATTGGAGCAGAACCGTCCTTATGATCATATTTCATTTCTGAGGCGCCTTTTAACCCACCTACAGGATTTTCGCCTTTTGGCTCGAGCGTTGGAAATTTTGTTTTATATTTGTTTCTCTCCAAAACGTGACTTTCGATGGTCGTCCTCACAGAGGGGGAAACATCAGCAGAAGCCGGGAATATTTCTATAATAATATCATTGATAGCAGAATCGATCCACTTATAATAGTCTATATATCTTTCTACATCTGGGGTATTTCCAACTCTCTCAAAAAAGATCTGCCTTAATTTTTCTAAATTTTTATATTTTTGACGATATCTGTTAACCGGCTCTCCAATAAGATTATGAAAATCCTTAATTGAGGCAAACATATTCATCATCTCTTCAGAAATCGAAGCGTATGGGCTCTTTTCGACAGCAAAATAATAATTTATCGGCCTTGTTTCTAAAGTAAATTGTATGTCATCTTGATCTAATATTTGAACCATATCAGAACTTCCAACTGTTTCAATTGGAAGTTGTTTTGCACTAGGAGAATATGTTACATCAATCGAAGCCGTTGTGCTAACTGGGAAAAATGCTCCCTTTGCTGTATGCTGTCTATCGATTATTTCCGATATAAGGCCAAATTTTCCTGTATTGTTTGGATCAATGACATTATTTGACCCAGAAGAGAAATCATTTACTATAAATTCTCCGTTAGCATCCGACCCTGTAATATTTGCAAAATCCCAATGCATAACAAGTGTTCTAGCTCCAGGTATATTTTGCCCTTTGAACGAATTGCTAGCTCCCTCAAAAAGGAAAGCACTTCTTCCGGGATGTTCAGTTCCATAATTGTCAATATCTATTGCATGAGATTTTATTTCTTGATTTGTTAAATTCTTAAGCCAGTATCTAAAAGATGCTATTTTAACATTTGAGGGAGTAAGAACAGAGCCTGTAAAATCTGTCCTATCGGCACCAATGTAAAATCTTTTCGCAGCGTTGACCCATTCTTTATATTTTGCAACGGGGACATTACCGCTAACACCACTAACTCCTTCTGCTAAATTTCCAGTAACAACAAATTCATTATGTATGGTAGTATGATCAGCATTAATTCCATAAAATTCAAAAGAACCAGAAGACAAGTCTGTCACATAGCTTCCGCTAATTTGGTTTGCCCAATGTTCGGCAGGAGGTCTGACTCTTACAGCAAAATTCCATTTTTGATTATCATATACATTTGTAAACAAAGAAGAAGTAAGATTAATTCCGAAATAACTTGATGTAGCTTTAAAAAACACATGATTATAATCAGTGCTTGGTCGAACTGCATAAACTTGAATTGACGCTAAATCTGCTGCGTTCTTTGAGGTCTTCCAAGTTGTGTCATTTTGTGTTGTCTGGCCTGCGGCACCCGATGAGATGGCCTCGTGAACACCGAACAAAGAAGAGCTTTGAAGCATGTTGAGATTATAATAAGAAGATTCGACATGCTTTGGAAACACAACTTCTGCTTCAAACGTGTGAGATGTCCCACTTAAAAGATTACGCATCCCACTAGCAGAAACAAAAGAAACCGAGTTGGATACGTTAGTTGAAATAGCCTGGAATACAATTGCATCCTTATTATCTAATGGATAAAAGTTAGCATATTTTTTTGCTTTAGATGTAAATCTATAATTATCTTTTATTTCATAAGATATATTATTGCCATAAACATTTAATTTAATCAGATCGTCATCGATGCCAAAACAGCGAATCAAATTTCTAAAAGCCTTTTCCGTACCCTTTGATTTGTAAATATAGTTTAAATTATTATATATATTTTCATAGATAAAATCTTTAACGTCGCTTAAGTCATCAGAAAAAACTCTCTCTTCATTTGATTTCCCATATTGTTCCATTATTGTCGCATCAGCAAAAATTTCCGGAACGACAAATCCTTTAGAATTTAGTAGTTGTTCAGCAAACGGCCTAGGTTTTATACTGC
>TARA_R110000824_G_scaffold168645_4_pt1 | contig 20137 bp, 10 predicted proteins | sample TARA_R110000824 | Tara Oceans TARA_R110000824 (sample SAMEA4397747) | marine metagenome | biome: Polar Biome; feature: [MES] marine water layer (ENVO:01000295) within the mesopelagic zone...; material: water (ENVO:00002006), including particulate matter (ENVO:01000060) such...
CGCTGTTGCCGATGACCTAGCTGGCGTTTTGACTTTAACGCAAATGCAACCCGGATCTAAAGGTAACACGACCATTACTGAAGGTGTTAGCAATTGTACAAAAACAGATTTCAGCGGTGGAACATCAGAGTCTGGCGTGAACGACGCAAGACTTGTTACTGGCTTGGATACAAAATGGACTGCTAGATTTGATGATCCTCGTTATTACTCCGGCGATGCAGTCGGTTAAGGTTTAAAATATGGCCCTTAATTTACCCGCAAGTGCATTCACAAAGTTGAATGAAGCTATTCTTCTATTCAATCGAACATGCACTGTAGTATATCCAGAAAGACGACAAACGTGTGAAAACTGTGTTACTAACACGTTTGGAGGAAGGTCTACGAATACATACAAGTCTGGCGGCCCTATTCCTTTTAATAGAGGGGTTAACTGTCCGTTGTGTGGAGGTGAGGGGTATAAGAATGTAGAATCTACAGATTCGATAGAACTAAGAATTTATTACAACAGAAGAGACTTTATTGACGTTGGTTTTACTGCTGACATACCAAACAACGTCATACAAACTGTTGGATATATGGATGACTACCCCAAGCTAACAAAAGCTAAAGAACTTTTAGTTGATGTTGGATCGCATAATCAGGGTAGATACAAAAGAATATCCGAACCTTATAGTCAAGGCTTTAAACAAAACCCTACCCAGTACATTGTGATATTTTGGGAGAGGGTTTAATGACTAAAGGAAATTTGTCAATACAACTTCTTGGCACTTCTAGTGACTTTGAAAGATATGTCATGAAGACAATAGAAGCTCAAATGGACAAGGCTGTCAATAAGTCAATACCAATAATTGAAGCAAGGGCAAAGCCTGCAATTAATTTAGCCATAAGTGAATGCGAAGAAATGAAAAGCTTGCAGGGGGGTGATCTAATGGGTCAACTTGGATTAACTGCATCCACCGCAAAGAATGCTGTTGATAATATTGCAGAGGCTGTTAGTGAGTCTATCTCGTTTACCAACACAAGAGCTAAAACAAAAAAGGGTGTTGGTGGACTTGAGGTTCATTTTCAACCCACTTCTTTTTCAAATATCTTATCTTTATCTGATAGTTCATATTCTTATAGTAAAAAAGCATCCCTTTGGGGTCAGATTATTTCCGGTAAAGTTGAAATTGACTGGCTTAGCTGGTTATTAACTAAGGGTGATTCGATTATAGTTTCAGGTTTTCACTATGAGCCAAAATTAGGAAAAGGCAGAAGCGGTAAGGGTAGCATGCGTGAAAAGGGTAGCTGGAGGGTAAGTCCAACCCACGCAGGTACTGGGGACGATAATTTTATCACCAGAGCCTTGCAGTCAAAAGAAACCGTAAAAGCAATATCCAGCGTCATTCAAAAAGCAATAGAAAAGAACTGGGGTTAAAATGTCAAAATATCTAAATAAAATAGATAATATCGCTGACAGTACAACGTCAGGGTTAATACAAGATAATTTAATTGAATGGCTCGATTGGGGTTTTATAGATTCTGGCGGGTTTTTTAATGTCGATATTCCTACTTCTGGTCAGTTCGGTGGAGATAAACACAAGCTAAGATTAGTAGATGACCCTAGGTTTACTTCAGGTCAAGTCTGGGAAGGCTTTAGGTCTAACTGGGTATGGCAAAGTGGGCTAGGTACAACAAACCAACCCAATACACTTCAAACACATGTTCCAAGTTCAACATACCCAAACCAAAAAAATAACCCCGGAGTTTCTGGCGTGTTTATTGGTGGGACATTTCAACCTACATCTGGCGTAGGCGTTTACAAACATTATATTGATTACCCTAATGGAAGAGTTGTTTTTGATAGCGCGGTCAGTACTTCAAGTACGGTCACGATTGAACACAGCTATAAATGGGTAAAAGTAACAAAAGCTAATGATGATTTCTTTAGAGAAGTACAGTATAGATCACAACGTGCAGATGGTGATTTTACACTTGTTGGATCTGGAGACTGGTCGCAATTAGCAGAAACAAGATTACAACTCCCCGCTATAGCCATTGAGGTTGTAAAAAACCGAAGAATGGAACCTTATGCTCTAGGTGCTTTAAGTCACTATATTAACACAGATGTTTTATTTCATGTGTTAGCCGAAGATGATCATACGCGGGATAAATTGATGGACGTAATCACATATCAAGAAGAAAAAACTGTTTCAATATTTGATAGTGATATGATAGGTAGGAATAACGCTTTTCCTCTAGATTATAGGGGTATGACTAATCAAGGGGCTTACCAATACCCCAAATTAATAGACGGAAGTGGGGATGGAGGATTTAGGTACTACGGAGTAAATGGTGGAGCAATGACATTAAACAATGCCAGAATTTCATTATCAGAAGCAATTTCCCCTAATTTGCACCACGGAGTCGTAAGAATGAACACCGAGGTAATTAAGTAAGTAATTACTGTAATTGGTGTATAATATATTAGAAAGACAACCTTTTTCCATCGAGGAGAGAATTAAAAATGGCCAATAAACGAATTTATTGGGCTTGTACAGCGATTGGTATTGCAACAGACAATGCAACCCTTCCAACAAGTCCAATCAGCAAAAGCCCCGTGTTTGTACCGGGTGTACAAAGCGTGGGTATTAGTACTACTTTCAACCTTGAGCAAGTTTTTGAACTTGGTCAATTGGAAATTTACCAAGACGTTGAAGAAGTACCTGATATCGAAATTACTATAGAGCGTGTTCTTGATGAGCATCAAGCTTTATACCAGCGTGTTATGGGGCGACCAACTGACGGTTCGCCATCCAAGCTAGCGCACGCAGCACAGATTAAAATTTCTGAAAATCAGAATAATAGATGTGATGTTATTTTTGAAGTCCATGATGATAACAAAGATAACGTTGGTGACCAAGTAACAAGCGGCAATCCAAGACAAGCTTGGGTGTGGTGTTCTGGAATGTATGCCTCTAGCGTATCATTCAGTATGTCTACCGATGGTAACTTTACCGAATCTGTTACTTTGGTTGGTAACCACAAGAAGTGGTATAGCGCGGGTCTTGATGCAGCAGCGATGACGGGATCGCCAAAGGAAGACGATCTTCACGCGGCATCTATCTCCAGAAGACAAAATGTTTACTTGTCGGCTGTTCCAGCTTCGATAGTGCCTGCGGCAGGTGCTGAACTTGCTGTTAATAGTGTGTCTATTAGTACAGACTTTGGTCGTGAAAAGATTAACGTACTTGGCAAGAGAATGCCTTATCATAGATACGTTACCTTCCCAGTTGAAGTTACGTGTGATATTGAAGTTACCATCACAAGTATCCTAGATCAAGACGTTGATGCTGATCCAAATAAGGACAACCTTAGTGAAGAAAGCATTACGGCTATTGTAACGACAGGCCCAGTAACTGATATTGACACAAAGGGTAGTGCTGCTTCTGCACTCCACACGTTTGATCTTGGAACCAAGAACAAGCTGACCTCTGTGACATATGGCGGTGCTGACACTGGTGGTGCTAATGCTACTATGAGTTACTCATTCCGTAACTTTAATAGACTTCACTACACCTATAATGGTAGTTCGCTTCACGACTAAGAGATGATTAGCTGACTTTTAAGGGGCTGGTTCCCTCCAGCCCCTTTTGTCAGTTCAATGCGATAGCCAAACTATTAGGATGGGCAAGTGATGAGCTGACTTTTATATACAGGATTGTGTATGGAACTTTACGAGAAAGAGTTTTTATTATCAAGCGTGCTTTTTGGTAGCTCGGTAATAGAAATTGGTGATGGTAGACATATTTATGTGCATCCATTAACCATTGAAAAAAATTTTTTTGCCCAAAGGGTTTACAAGAGGGTTTATGACGAAGCCCTTCTTTCTGGCGTATTTACCAGAAAAGAAAGATTAGAACTTATAGCAGAAGAGGGGATTTGGCTTCAAGAAGATGAAGACCTCTTAGAAAAAAACAAGAAGATAATTGAAGGTAAAAAAATAGATCTTTATGAAAATTTTCTAAGACCAATACAAAGAGAGCAGATAAGAGGGCAGATAAGAGACATAGAAAGAGAACAACTTGTCCTCTTTACTAAAAAACACACATCAGATCATTTAGACTGTGAGGGAATTGCACAATACGCGAGGTGGGAATGGATAATAGAAAATACCACAACCCATAAAGATGGGACTCCGTATGATTTTGAAGAGCTGAATATTAGCAGTGTTTTGTCATCTCACAACAAACAGCAAGAGACTGATGTTGCGCAAATAAGACAGGTTGCAAGAGAAGACCCTTGGACGAATATTTGGGGTGTCAGTAAAGATACAGAACAAATATTTAATCGTAGACCTTCTGAACTATCAGAAGCACAAAAGAACTTGATAGGCTGGGCTAAACTTTATGATGCAGTAAACGAAGCTCATGAAGGCCCAAGTAATGAAGTGATAAAAGATGATGATGCCTTAGATGGCTGGTTGGCTAAAAGCAGAAAAGAAGCAGACAAAGAGAGAGGCAAAAAAAGACTCAGTGAAAAACACGCAGGTGCCGATGAAGTTTTCATGATGGCTCAATCTAAAGAAGAGATTGAAGAAATATCTTCTTTGAATGACCCACACAGTAACAACATCAAAAATCAGAGAATGAAAAGGTTAAAAAATAAATCAGACCATAGTGGCCGAGGGTTAGAATACCACAAATTTTCAGACAGAAAACAGAAGGCTATGGTCGAAGCAAATAATGCAGGGATGTCAAAATAGGAGTTATGATGGAAGAATCATACGCAGAGCTGGTTAGAAGATCGGATAATTACAAAGCCGAAAAAAAAACAAAATTTAAAGAGATATCAAAAGATAGACTTCTTAAGATATCTAAAAAGAAAGTACAAACTACCATGATTGGTGCTTTAAGCACTATTGAAAAACATCTTGGTTTTTTGTGGGGGCATGAAAGTTTAGAGTCTTTGACTCCAGAACAAGAACACCTCAAGGAGTTATATGAAGAAGTAAGGTCGGAAATACTTGACAGGGGTAATAATCAAGCAAGAAATCTAGAGGCAGAGTTTGCCAACTATGAGATTAATTGGTTGAGATATCAAATTACATTACCTGTCAAGAACATTAAACAACAAGGAGAAGAAGATGGCGATTCCAAAGAGAATTAAAATAAAAGGAAAAGATGCAGAAGGTAATGAAAAGGTAGTTTATTTACAGTTACCCAACGCAGAATCAAACAAGGAAGCCCAATTAGCATACAACAGAGCGTTTAGAGATGCCTTGCAGTCTGGAGCTATTTTAAGACAAAAGCTCAATCAGGTAATGCAAGACCAAGGCATTTGGGATGACGAAAAAGAAAAACAATACAACGAAATACTAGAAAAAATCAACGAAGGCGAAAAAAGGTTGAGCAGGGGTGGTATCTCTCTTTCGGAGGCTAGGACTATAGCAATCGAAATGAGAGAAAACAGAACTGAGTTTAGGGGCTTAATTGCCGAAAGAAGCTCGATGGATGGCAATACAGCAGAAGGGCAAGCAGACAATGAAAGATTTGCTCATCTGCTTTACACTTGTATTAAAAACGAAAACGGTAAGCGACAGTTTAAAACAAAAGAAGCTTACGACGAAAGCGCTGCTCACCCATACGTAATTGCGGCGGCTGGAGAGTTGGCAGAAAAACTTTACGGGTTAGATCCTAATTACGAAAAGAACTTACCAGAGAATAAATTTTTACAATCATACAAATTTACAGACCAAGCACTCAGGCTTATCAACGAAGACGGCCATTTAATTGATATTGACGACGAGGGTGTTCAAAGACTGATTGATGAAAATGGAAGATTTATTAAGTACGACAAAGAAGACGAAAAATACTTTGTTGACAAAGAGGGAAGTCGTGTTTCAGAAGAGGGAGATTACGAAGAAGAATTTTCTCCATTCTTAGACGATAAAGGAAAAGCAGTAGAGGTTCCGGGTAAAGAAGAAAAGCCGGAAGAAGAGGTGGTGGCTGAAGAAAAGCCTAAGAAAAGAACACCTCGAAAAAAAACAACCAAAAAAGTTGAACCAAAAGCAACAACCGAATAGCACATTGGAAAGTGGGTGTAGCGTTAGATCTGTCTAACGGTATGCCTATTTTTTTTAGGTATCCCTAATGTCAGAAAAATTTTCCTTAACAGCTCAGCTTAATCTACAAGCTCCCACAAATGTAAAGCAAGTATTTAATCAAATACAAAAGGATTTGTCTGGAGCTACAGTAAAAATAAACGTAGCCAACTCTACAAAAGCAGTAAAAGATTTAAATAATATTGCAAAGGCTACGCAAAAAATAGAAAAGGGATCTAAGCAAGCAGCAAAATCGGCTGACACAATGGGTAAGGCTTTTGGATCTGCCCTAAAGAATGTTCTTAGATACGACTTAGCTAGAAGGGTATTCTCTGCTTTTACGAATACCGTTGAGCAAGGTATTAAAGATGCTATTGATTTTGAAAGAGCTATGATCAGAATCGCTCAGGTTTCTGGTCAAACCATGCAACAGCTCAAAGGTCTTGAGGCCACCATAACAAGGTTGTCTACTTCTCTTGGTGTTTCTTCTTCAAGTCTTGTTAAAGTTGGTTTAATTCTTAAGCAAACTGGCTTATCTGTTAAAGATACAGAAATTGCTATGTCTGCTCTTGCCAAGACAGAACTCGCTCCTACGTTTGATAACATTTCAGACACCGCTGAAACCGCCGTCGCTGCCATGAGGCAATTCGGTTTGGAGGCTGGTAGGCTTGAGAGTTTGTTAGGTAAGATTAATACTGTTGCCGCTAACTTTGCTGTTGAAGCTTCTGATATTGGTGTGGCGATTAAGCGTGCTGGTGGTGCGTTCAAAGCTGCTGGTGGTCAAGTAGAAGAACTCATTGCTTTGTTTACTTCTGTGCGTGCCACCACCCGTGAAACCGCAGAAACTATTGCTACTGGTTTTAGAACCATTTTTACCAGATTGCAAAGACCTACAACGATTAAGTTCTTACGTCAGTTTGGAATTGAGTTAACAGATCTAAAAGGAAAGTTTGTTGGGCCTTATGAGGCTGTTAGAAGACTTAGCAATGCTCTTCAAAACTTAGACTCAAGAGACCTTAGATTCTCGGCAATCGTTGAACAGCTTGGTGGTTTTAGACAGGTGTCTAAAGTTATCCCAATGATTCAAAAGTTCAATACTGCCGAAGCTGCGAGACAAGCCATGATGGAGGGGTCGGGTAGTTTAGCTAAAGATGCTGCGACCGCCCAAGGATCTCTTGCTGTTCAGATTCAGAAACTAACTGAAAATGTAAAAGAGATGTTTAGAGCAGTAGCTGATTCCACCGCTTTCAAAGCTTTAGCTAAGTTGGCGATAGGTCTTGCAAATGCTGTTACTAAAATAGGTAAAGCTCTTGCCCCCGTTCTCCCTATTCTTGGAGCTTTTGTTGCTGCTAGAGCCGCTGCTTGGGCTGGTGGAAAATTAATGGGTGGCGGTTTAGGTGGGTTAAATAAATCCCTTGGTAGTGCCATGGGTGATACCAGCGATGTCTACAAAGGTAATCGTGGTGGTCGTGTAAAAAGGTTTAGTGGTGGTGGCTGGGTTCCCGGCACGGGTAATGGGGATACTGTACCCGCAATGCTAGAGCCGGGAGAATTTGTAATTAGAAAGTCTTCTGCTCAGAAGATGGGTGGAAAACTGCAAGGGATTAACAAATATGCCTCCGGTGGCAAAACCGTGGGTAGCATGACTACTACGAATATCAAAAACAGGATCAGGGATGAGGATGCCGTGGCTTGGAACAACGGCGACTATCTTAATGAGGATGATACTTTTTCATTTAGTATTAAATCGGAGCCGACTGAGTTTCCTACCACGAAGCAATGGTCAGATAAAATGGGGAAAGGGTATTGGAATCGTAATTCAAAGGAGAATTGGAGTCAATCCCTCAAACCAGATACATTAAAAAAGCTAAAGGATAAGTATTCCTCAATAAAAAATCAAGGAGATGCTTTTGAAGAATATGTTAAGGAGATGTATGACGTTGGCCGCACGGAGCATACTGACGCGGTAGATCACGAAGGGGCCGGTAGATGGGGTGAATCTAAAAATGTACAAGATAGGGTAAAAGAGGCAGATCTATTAGAAAAATTATTAAGAGCAAAGCTAGCAAAGAACCAAGGTCATACCGTTATTCCGGGTCTAGACAGCGATATCAATGACATTGATTTAGGGGTGCTTGATTTATACTACAACAGTTCAAAATGGCCCGGCGGAACCCCCCCGGTCAGCAAGATGGCAATGGGTGGCCCTGTAGGAACAGACACAGTTCCCTCCCTTCTCACTCCCGGCGAATTTGTTATTAATAAAAAGTCAGCCCAAGCCTTTGGCTATGGCGGGCTTGCTAAGTTAAATAAATTTAAAGATGGTGGAATGGTTGGGGCGCAGATTGCTGGAGGATTTGGTGGATCAGCCCCAGAGGAAGACCGACCCGCATGGGCTGATGAGAGTATTTCCGGAATGATGGATGCATGGAATGAATCTTTAGATGAGTCTGCTCAAAGAATCCTAGACCATGGCACTATAACCCAAGAGATGGCTGATGTGCTTGAACTCACTTCAGAAGAAATAGGAATAGTTTTTGACGAATACGCTCAAGCGACTAGTAAAGGTGCAGACCACCTAGACGCTCTTGAAGCAGGGCTTAAGAAGATTAATGCGCCCGCCAATCAACTTGCGATGGTTTTTGGAGATCACTCTAAAGACCTTCAGTCTTATAACACCATGCTAGCGAAGACAGGTAGGGGTGCGGCTGCTGCATTAAATAGTGTCAAAGACGCAGCCAAAAACGTGGCTGGTAAGGTTGTAAGCATGGCGGCTGGCGGTGGAGGCGAGACCGCATCTCTTAAGGCGTTACAGGTCGGTGCTGTACAAACCACAAAAAGCCTATACTCAATGGGTGAAGCTGCCACCATGGGCGCTACTAAAAACGTGGCAATGGTTCAGGGCATGGGTGCTGTAGCTGAACAGCTTTTCGGCGGTAGTGACGCTTTGGATTTCTGGACTGGCACACTTAGTACTTCGGCGGGGATTCTGGGTGGATTTAATTCCATGATGGATCAAGCGCAGTCAAGCGGCTTCATGGATCAGCTTGGTGGTTTTGCTGATATGCTTGGAGACAAGAATAGTAAAGTTGGTGGCATCCTTGATAGCTTTGGCGGCAAGCTTTCCAAAAAAGGTGGCATGCTTGGAAAACTGGGTAAAGGTATTCAGGGTACTGGTGGAGGTTTAACGAAAACACTAAGTAACGTATCAGATCTTCGAGAGAAAGGTATCTTTCATAAAGGTGTCACTAAAGCAGAGGGTAAGGTGGCACAGGTTGATCGTCTAAGAGCTAGACCAGAGAAGTTTAGACAAAAAGCCTTGATGCAAGCAAAAAGAGCAGAAGCCTTTAAGGGAACTGCGAGCAACTTAGGCGACAGAGCCGGAAAAGAATTTGGCAAAGCTAAACAACTCAGAGCGCAGCAACAGGCACTGACCACAAAACGTACAACTGGAATGGGTAAGGCGGGAAGAGCAGAATATCACAAGCTTGGTAAGATGGCAGACGAAGCTGAAGCGGCGGGAAAAGCTTTAAGGCAGCAAGGTAGAGCGGCGGGTGAATCTGCTAAGAAATTTGCAAAAAGCTCTGCTACGCAAATGAAGAATTCTGCCAAGGCTACTAAACAAATAGCTAAAATGGCTCCGCAATTAGGTAAGGCAGCAAAAGGTGCTAAGTTTGCCGCCATGGGTCTTAAGGCACTTAATCCCGTTGCTATTATAGCAGAGGTGGCTATAGGCAAATTAGGAGCTGCGATTGAAAAAGACGCCCTAAGCAAGATTGGAGCTTTAGATTTTGAACAAGAGGGTGGTACTGCTGGTGCAGAATTCGGAATTAAAAGTCAAGCAGCGGCTGGTGGAGCATTAAAAGGTGGTGCTATGGGTGCTGGTATTGGAGCGGCTATTGGTAGTGTTATTCCCGTTGTTGGTACTCTTATTGGCGCAATTGCTGGTGGTGTTATCGGTGCTGCAATTGGGGCTATTTCTGCTTGGATAAACGCTGCAAAGATGATCAAGCAAGCGAAATTCAATGCTAAGCTTAAATCCATGGAAAACGCCATGGAAAATTACACAAAGGGGCTGTCTGATACCAAAAATGTGGCTGCGAGTCTGAAGGGAATGGACGACGCTATAGAGAACTTTGGCCACGCCATGTCTGCCGAAGACGTATTAGCAGCCCAGAAAAAACAAACAAACATAAGCAAGGCGGTAATAGCAGCCGAAAAGGGTAAAGCAAAAAGCGTTGCCGCTTTCTTGTCAGACAATGAAGATCTAATTTCTGGGATGAGAGAAAGGAGCGATATAACCCAAAAAGAAATCGACATAATAACGAAGGAGATAGAGGCAAGACTTAAGAGCGAAGCGGCAATGGAAAATTATGCCAAGGAACAAGAACGACAAGCAAAAAGACTTTCAAGATTAAGGAATATTTCAGGCGTCTTTAAAGAGTTAGGCGCAAGAATGGACGCCTTTGGTAGTATCTTGGGGGGAATCTCAAGCCCAACTGGTGCTATAAATATGGGTTCTTTGGGGGCCGCCGTAAGACCGGAAGGTAAAGATAAAGAATCTATAAAAAGATTTGACAGCATGATTGATCTTCTTGGTAATCTCGGAGGCGAAACACCGGGAGGGCTAAGTGGGTATGCAGGCGAAGCAAAAGCCGGAGCTTTCTTGGAAAGAAATTTGGGTTCAGCCGTTACTATGGCTAGCACTGGTTCAGGATTAGAAGAAGAGGGTGGCCCAGCAAACCAAATCCTGAAACAGTTAGGCGCTGCCTTTGAAAGAGAAACAGGCCAAAAGTTTGAAGGTTCGATAGCCCAAAAAGAAGTGGCAAAGGGCTTAGAGGGTAAAACGGATGACGAGCTTAAGGCGGCAATGGCCGATCCTAAAAAGCTAGAAGGTTTAGTTGGTGATCTTCAAGGAAGCTTAAAAGAAGTAACAGACACCTTCCGTGAAGCTGCCGAAATGATAGATAATCACAACGCGATGCTTGCGGGTGCTTATATGGATCAGCTTAAGCTTGAGCAAGAATATATTTCTTCGCAGCAGTCTTTAGTAGATCAAAGGTTTGCTCAAAAAAATGCCTCGGCAGAGAGGTTAGGTCAGGCAGGCCCATCAAACGCAGATGTCCAAGCGAACTTTATGGAAAAACAAAGAATAGCCGTTGAAGGAGCCAATGGCATTGGTGGACTAAGTACTGATAGACAAGCTGAATTAACGGCGGCTGGCGGTGTAGGCGATGTAGATGCGGTTGGAGCAACATTTAAAAACATAAGCGCTGAACTCACCGCAAACAATGCACAAATAGCAACAGCCGCAAATGAAGCTGGCGTTGCACCGGATGATCTGAAAAGCGCTACAAATCTAGCAGATAGTCAAAAAGACCTCATACAAAAGAACAAGGAGTTACAAGCTGAATACGACGCTACTAAGGGCGTCCTTGAGTCTTATGCCAATTCACAAGAAAGAATGATCAAGCTTAATAAAGATTTAAGCGCATCTCAGCAGAAAACAAAAACCCTTAAAGAGCTTGCTATCTCTTCTGAGTATGGAACGGCAGAAGAAAAAGATTCAGCAAACAGGCTTCTTAACGAAATCGCCAAAGTTCAACAGAGTGGGGACTTAAGCTCTGCCGCCCCTGAAATGCAAAAACAAATCATTCCGTACCTTGAATCAATTTTAGGACAGGAAGAAGCCGACAAAATAATTAACAAGGGACTTGTGGCGGCAGGCAAGGGTGGTGAAGGAATCACTGAAGCAAGCGCCGAAACAAAGAAAATTGACGCTGAGATGTCTGCAATAGAAGAAGCCGGAATTAAAGCGGGTGAGATTATGGGTCAAGAAGTTGGGATGAGAGCAGAAACTATGGCCACCGCCATAGAAAGCCTTCACGCTAAGTTTTTAACTGATCTTAAATCTTTACTTGCGGAAGACGCAAAGCAGGCAGCCCAAGAAGACAAAAACTTAGCTACGGCTAAAGGAGACAAAGCAGCAGAGCAAAAGGCTATTATTACAAAAGCCGCAGAACAATTGGGCATGGGGGAAGGAGAGGAAGCATATAAGAAATTTACCCAAGACCAAGCAGGCGAAGACAAAGGAGCTGCTGACAAAAGAGTAGAAGCCCTTCTTAGCGGCAAGCTCAGTAGTGAAGCGCGTGAAAAAAGTGAGAAACAAGTGCAGTTCGGGGCGGGCATGGCTGCTGCTCAAAAAAGGACTGGGTATGGAAACTTTGGAGATGTCTTAGACTACGACAATGACGACGTAGACGATTTTGGCGGTAAAGAAATCGCCGCCGCCTTTGGGATGAGCGCTCAAGACTTTATGGATAAGCTTGAAGATGCTTCTTCTGAAACTATGGGTATGGACGAAGAAATAGGGGAAATGGATAAAGACGAAAAAGACGCCTATCAAGAACTGATAGCGGGGTTAAAGAAGCAATATACCGAGTCGGGAATGGGTACTGAAAAGCAATTCCAAGACCTGCAAGAGAGTACACTAAAGAACCTAGGTGGCGAAGCTGACACTGACGCTAAGAGACATCTTGGCGCTATGTTAGACGCGATGAACAGTCAGAGCAAGGACAGTAAGCAAACAATAGCCGAGAATAAAAAAGCTCGCGCCACGATGGGTATAACAGGAGGCGGCGATGTTGATATAACCGAGGCACAGCAGAGGTCGATTCAAGGTATTAAAAATGCCGCAGATGTAGACAAAAGAGCGGCAGAGGCACAAGGAGAAATTACAGCAGCAGATACGAAAATAACAAGCGCTGACAAAAGCATCGCGGAAGTAGCGGTAGAAAAAGACACCGCCGCTATAGAAAAAAGTGTTAGAGAAGCGGCGACAAAATCTAAATTCCAAGATACAGCAGCCAAAGGTATTGCTGGGATAGATGGAGAGTCTATCAAGCCTGTTGAAGAAAACACACAACTTGCGGCAAACAGCTTAAATGACCTTGCCACACACGCCTTAACGCAAGGTAGTTTATACACGCATGATATCCATTGCGAAGTATTACTACAAGCTATATTATCAGAGATGACGGGTGGTGAGAGTAGCGTAGCCATGTCAGGCGAAGCATCGGCACTTCTAAATGGAAGCAAAGAAGGAATCACTGAAGCAACAGATGGTGACGCCACAGCGCAGGCTATGGCTGACAAAATTACGAGTCGAATGGCCAAAGGTAGTGGAGGTGGTGGAGGTGGTGGGGGTGCAGTTGGCACTGAGGGGCTAAACGATACCATTTCAAGGTTCTCAAAAGCCACAGAAGAGCTTGGTGGAGTTATGGGCAATGCGCTTTCTGTCGAAGTTGGTGGTACTATAGATGTAAACGTTAACATGAATGGTGCAGATTTCCTAAAGGGCGCACAAGACTCTATAGGAAAATACGCCGGACAACAAGTAAGCAAGGGTATTAATAACTTTATTACCCAAGGACTAAAAAACAATAACGTAAAAACAAGACCAGATTGGGTTAACGACGGTGGAACAAATGACATCCCCGGCAGTAGCAACAATGAATCTGGGAGCGTATAAAAGGATTAGGATATGCCAACTTATGAAGCGAAGGCTACATTAGCATCAAAGGCTTACTTTGGTAGAAATGGAATTGCTACCCTCGCCTCTGTAGCCCACACCAGAGGTTCTTTATATAAACCGGGAGAAACCAACTCCATCGGTCTTGTAATGATGGGCGCTGTAGAACTTAACACGTCCAGAGATGTAATACCTAGTGGAACCAATAGGGAATATGGCTATTGGCGTGGCGGGTATAACAAGACCTTTCTCGATAAATTTGACCAAGCATTTTTCCCTCTAGAGGGAAGTGGTCTGTATGCTGGTGTTCCACAGGTTACCGTAACCCAAAAGTCAACAGGAGGAGGAGGAGGAGACGAATCCGAAGGTGGCACTTGTGCCGATGGCGCAGGTGAGGGTGGTTGCGTTTGGATGTGGGACGGAGCTGAATGGGATTTGTACGCTGATATGTGTGCAGATGGTGGTAAACCGGGGTGTGGTTGTGAAGGAACAAACCCAACTACTCCCGGTGATTTCCCAATGGATATGGCTTCCATTGATTGTGTAGGGGGAAGCACTTCCTCAAGCGCGGGTGGTGTAGGAAACAATGTAGGTTATGCAGAATGGGCTAAAGCTGGAACTTTAAATAATAGCCTAGGGCAACAAGCACCACAACAAAGATCCCTATTCTTATCCAAAAGATCTTTTGTTAGTGCTGGAAGTGGTGTTGATTTAACCGCAAGTCCGGGTTATTCGGTTTACGCTAAAGTTGTTCCTAGTGGTGACATTACCGGAACGGTAATAATCGCTCAGCATAGAGAAGATCCAGCACAATTTATTCTTGGTTGTGACTATGATGGCAAATACTACGTAAGATCCGACCATGTCGTATCTGGTGTAAATAGCGCCGTGTATGCTAAATCCGAAAAGGCTTTTGAAGACTATCAACACCCAGCACACGTAATCGGGGTCTATGCATCTGGAGACTCAAAACTAAAAATATACGTCAACGGCAAACAAGAAGGTGAGTCTCATGTATTTATTAGAGACAAAAAGAGAGGCTCAAATAGCAATGTCGTTTTAGGAAAAAGAGAATTTGGTTTAGCGGAAAGAGGGTTTACAGGCTGGGTCGATGAAGCGGGCGTTAGCTCACGAAGTTTCGAGGGGGATGACATTAAGCAATTTCGTGATAACACATTTAATATCACCAATCTTATTTTTAATGCGGATGTTACCCCAACCGGCGATAGTGGGTTATCTGGAACTTCTTTTGGTGACACCGGCATAGACGCCCTTAACACTAACTACGTTGAGTTTATTGTAGACTCTGGGGTTGTGGGCGATCTCAACCCAACTGGAGCAAGGGGTGGCGCTTTTGATAAAGCGCTATGGGGACAAGAAAACCTCGCAATATCATCAGTGCTAACTTTTGATCTAACAGAAATTCCAACCAGATTTTATTCATTACAGGACTTGTCTGTTGATGTTTGGCTTGAACATCTTACCAATCACCCAAGTGGCGCTGATTTATCCGCAAGGTTAGTTCACAAAGACAAATATTCAGACGACAGAAATCTGATGTGGCACGCTTCAGGCGTGTCGGTTCCTTCTGGTTCAAAAAGACTAATACAATTTACTCACCCACTTAAGCACTCACAGCATTACGTAGGTGGATCTAAAAATTTTAGAGATGATTTTGACGACCATCAAATAGAACTTATTGTTAAATATCCTAAAACCAGCCTGCCCTATGATGCTAACTTTAAAGTGTTTTCTAGTAAGGTAAGCTTTACTAGCTATGATACTTTAGCTTCATTCAATACGATTCAAGGTTTAATGGAAGATGGGGTTGTTAAAGGTCACGGTGCTTTAGACATCGACGGAAACCTTGTCTCTCTTACTACAGGCGATAGAAGCCTGACCTTACATTCATTCGGTGCTTCACCAATACCCTCAAGCACCACCATGAATATGTTCGTTGATGTTGGCACTGCTGACCAAGCCCTGAATTTGATACTAAACCATGATTTACACACAGACATGGGCCGTAGCGCCGTGGCTGTTATGTCTGGGAAGGGTGCTGTATCCTCTAACTATAACGTGAACTTGTTCACTGAGGGCGGTACGTTTAACAAGAGGATAACCCTTTTCCTTAAAACAAATGACCCAGCCTCGGCATTTTCTCCAACGCTTCCTTTGGAAATAGCTGGTACAGAACTAGCTTATCCAAGAGACCAAAAGCTAATGGATTTGTACTTGTTTGCTAGTACGGGTCACGGACTTCCTTCTGGTGAAATGATTTTGGCTATGCCAAATACTACATCCGGGCCGTTCTTTGATAAAAAGCTTTTGTTTATTGAGGGTTTAAAACCTGCGTCAGATATACCTTTATACCTAGAGGTTAATGAATCTGGGGTAAAGACGATACCGCTTTATACAGCAGGCCCAGATGTTTACAATGGAAGTGGTATAATGAACCTATTTGTAAAACATAAAACCTATTTTGGAACCTCAAGTATAAACGCAATACCAACAATTGTTGGAACTGGACACATGCCGTTATTTATAAAAGGGCTGGCCGCCCCAACTGGAGCCATGAATTTTGTAATACCGAACGTTTTAGGCTCTGGTAAACAAACAACAACACTTATTACAAGAGGGTATTTATAATGCCGGTTAGATTTATAGACAGAGATGATAAATATAGATATTTAGAACCAGCACCGTTTATTAACTTGAGTAAAAGTTATCAAAAACAAGGTGATGGTGAAATTGTAGGTTCTAGCTACGCAATAACCTTGACTGGTAAACTTCTTGCAACGAGAGGTTCTCCATTTCATCAGGGTGTTGACCACGCAAGAGACCAATCAACAAGTGGCTGGTGGAGTGGGTCAACAAACCCTGTTAGGCAAGGAACCACTGAGAAGTACCCTCTTCATGGAACGTATGACGCCACTTTAGATGCAGACGGGAACCCTATAGGAACTACTGTAATAGGTGAAAATAAGTGGTACAAAGCGTTACAATTTAAGCAAAAGTTACTATCAAACTTATTCTCTAAAGAAAATGAAGGGTTAAGGATTGAAGTTATTCCCCCGTCTGAAGATGGAGAGGGTGGTTTTTATGCCTTTGTTAAATTTGAGAGTCTTGACTTACCCGGACACACACCCGGAAATCCATACATCATTGACTATACTATTAACCTAACCGCTGACTATCTGCTTGGCCCAGATGGTCAAATAATAGATCGTGATGATTGGGAATTTGGAAGTCAAGATGATAATCAGGGATATAGAGGGTGGTTAATTTCAACCGCTAGTGAGTCTTATGACATATCAGAGGGTGATGCATCGGGAATGGTGTACGACCGTCGTAAGATGTATGGAAGAGACCCGTCTGCCGCCAATAATGCAATAGGCCAGTTAATGGCGCAAAGAAAGACTTTTACTCTCACCAGAACAATAAGCGCTACAGGTAAAAGTAAATGGAATAGAGAGATCGACAAAGCGCAGGGTCTAAAAGGGTTTGTGGGAGATCCAGACGGTGAAGGAAATAGGTTCGACCAAAAATACGCTAAAAACGGACGAGCTTGGCAACAAGCAAGAGGCTTTGTTTATAACAAAATTACTTATGGCCAAAACTATCTTTTTGGGATAGATGATTCAACCGCCACTCGCAAGGGTGGAACTGAATATGAGACCGACGAATCTTCTTCGGGTCAGAATCAACCACCAACTGGTGATAGTAGAGCTAGTATCCAACCCAAAGATCCAGATGATATTCATTTGTTTGGTCTTAATTTACCAGTGCCGAGCAACACTAGTGATAAAGAGATAGATCAATACAAAGCATATAACTATGCAAGAACTCAGCAAGCCGATGTTAGAGGTGGTAACTTTAGCGTAACAGAAACTTGGATACTTGCTCCAAAAAATATTAGAGCCTTAGAATCCATCGACTTTAGCATAACAGAAGACACCAATACTGGGTTAGTAAGTGTTGCTATCAATGGGTCTATTGCTGGACTTCTTGATAACGCCGACATGTGGAGTGCGAGCGATGCAACTGGTGTTGGAGATAAAGACAATCCAGATAGAGACCCCCTTAGACCTTTCGACGTTGATGAAAATTTTGGAGAGGAACGTGATCATGCAGCAAAAAATGCTCCAGTAAGTAAGTACCATAACGCGTTGCGACATTACCATTTGATAATGCCGTTTATGGCTACGACAGCTCAGGATCTGATGATAGACATGCCAGAATATTCAGGACTGACCATCAATCCTGTTCCGACATCTAAAACATCAGCGCAACAAATTGCTACTGGAACTATTACTTATGCATTAAGTTACGAGGCTAAAGTAAGAAATATAGTTCCTTATGTTCGTAGTGAAGCGTTTAACGTAAGCGAAACTTATCCGGGTCATGTTGCTGCTCAGCATGTAGTTCTTGGTAGAAGACTGGGGCCAGTGCTTCAAACTATAGGAACTCAAACACAATGGCAAAGAGACCTTACTATTACGCTAAATGTAGATGTTCATAGAGAACACATATGTGTAGATCTCAAAAAGCAAGTACAGCCGAATATTGGAGATGAGGCTACTTGCACAGGAGAAGCCGGAAAGAAAAAGGCAACAGATGAAGCGATACCCGACTCTATGAGCATGTATGGCACTGTCTATAAGTGGATTAAAAATCCGAATTATATGGCTTATGCTGCCTCTCCGGGTACAACCATTTCACAATCAAAACCTTCTGCTGGTATGGTATACGTTAATGGTAAACCCGGAGTTGGCTCCCCCGACACCAAAAAATATGGCCTTTACGAACAGTCCCTAGGTATTGCTGCAATTATAAACTCTTTTAACCCCTACAGCTATACTGGAGCTGGAGGGGGTGTAAGAAAGTCATACTCAAATGCTCCAAGTGAAAGCTGGGATCCAAAAACAGGAGCGTATACTTATAATATTAGTTGGGTTTATGAACTAGATGATCCTTGGCAATTCCCAACTGGAGATTACTTGGCTGGGGCTAACAACGACTGGCTAGCTTCAGACGTACCCGGAACGGAGATATAAGATGACCTGCGGATTTGATCCAAACAAATACCCACCAGCTAATCCTATAGTTCAGCAAACCTTTATGGGTTTGTCGATTATGGATTTTAGTATTAACCTTGGTTTTAATAGCAATAGCTCTTCGCTGTCTGTTAACCTCGTTAGAGATGAGGCTAATTATCATACATGGTTGGACTTAAATGGCTGTAGAGATGCTGTAACTGAGGGGTATCATCCTTGGGACAAAAAGGCTTTCCCTAAAGATCTTATTGCATATTATGGTGGAACCCCTCCCTACCCACTACATAGGTCAGATATAAGCGGGGATCTTCCGCATTTTCCACCACCGGGATCTCCAGTTTATTTTAACTACTATAACGGCGCTGCCTTAACTGCGGGCTGCACTGGGGCTACATACAGAAACTGTGAACCTGTTTTTACTTTTCCCGGCATAATAACTAAGTTTGAAAGAGCTTGGGGTTCTTCTGGAGAAACCTACAGCGCATCAATTAGTGACCCAAGACAAATTTTAGAAAACACTAAGGTTATATTAGATGGTTATGTTGGCAGAACCGCTACTGCTGATGGTCATTTTAATGTTGACTCTACTAGAGTTTTTGAAGAGGGTTGGAATGGGTATTACAACATAATAAATGTATTTGGTTATTATGAAAATCATAGGTTTCAACAGTCAGGAAAAACAGAAGCTGGAATGGAGTGGTTTGCTCCAAGTAAAGGCCCGATTAAAAATGAGTACGGGGCGAATAGCTGGAGAGGTATTTTACCAGCAATAGACTTTTTAACTAGCGGCACAAATACAACATACATAAAACAAATGGAACCTTTTGGTGGCCCTCTTTATTACAATGAAGACACTAGACAGTTAGGGTTAGGAGGTTCAACGAACCCGCCATTTGGATTGCAGAAAAACCTTAGCACGCAGTTGCCATACAATATAAATAGATACGCTGTTGATTTAAGTGAGTTGTACAATCTTAGCGCTTACTATAATCCAAACCAGCCATCGCCCGGAGTTTTACCGGACGATTTTAGAATATCTGGCGAAAGCATGTCCTTGCTTCAAATTGTTCAACAGGTATGTGAGGCGGCTGGATGCGATTTCTTTGTCTGGCTTTATGTGCCGAGACATTCCGGCATGCAATACTGGAATACTCACAGAAACTTTTCTGGGATCATTAAAGTAACGCCAATTCGTAAAGATTTAAATATTAGAACTGGCATTCTTAAAGATGCATTTGATCAGTCCATACTAGTTCCCCCTAAAGGCCCGTGGGTAGATGCAGAACAGAATTCAACTATTATAAGCGCTAATCTTGGCTATGAATTTACAGACCCAGTATCAGGGCAGATGCTATTAGGCGCGCCAAGAACAAGAGTTGTTGGCGTCACACCTTTAGGTAACTATCAATTAAGAGAAGAGCTTTGGTTTAATAAAAGCACGCAGGCGTATCTAGACACTCGCGCTGG
>TARA_R110000824_G_scaffold20796_6_pt1 | contig 20114 bp, 10 predicted proteins | sample TARA_R110000824 | Tara Oceans TARA_R110000824 (sample SAMEA4397747) | marine metagenome | biome: Polar Biome; feature: [MES] marine water layer (ENVO:01000295) within the mesopelagic zone...; material: water (ENVO:00002006), including particulate matter (ENVO:01000060) such as......
ACTATGCCACCACCCAACTAAAGAGACACTATGTTTATTTGCACCTCCAGTTGAAGGCGGATCTTTAGGAGTAGGCGGGGTAATATTTTCTGTAGTGCGCTCTACCTCACCATCCTCAGTTAAACTTGATTGTCTAACAGCAGGTTGAATTGCGATAGGAGATTCTAACGCCGCAAACTCTTCTAAATAAATAGCCCCAAGTTGATCTTGTAAAATTTGATATGCCTTTGAAAATGTTATAGCACGCTGTACTTTTTCGACTCCCTTTAATTTAGCATCCCATAAATCTACTAATGCAGCTTCCCTTGCTTTAGTCTCAGCTAAGGTTTGCTTTAATTTTTCTATAAGCTCTTCATTAGCATAGAATTCATCTAGCATTAACTTGTGCTCAGCCTTTGCAGCATTAACCTCAGACATTTTCTGAAACATCCTTTCTGAGAATGTATCTACTAAGTGCGCAAGTTCATCTTTTCCTCTAAAGTTCTCATTTAAGAACTTTGTAACTGCAGGATATGTAGGTGCAACTCCCGGGAATTCCTTTTCAAACTCTTGTACCAAATGCGCAAGGTCATCCTCTAATATCATATCCTGTAACACACCATTAACTTCTGTTAAGTTTTCAATGTCTGTAGATAGGATACTTATCATATCACCCACCTCAGATAGAAGTTGCTCAGTATTTAGTACAGACTCGGCAGCCTCAGCCATAATCTCTGTTGGAGATTTGAATCTAGTATTACCTGCCATATCCTCTATGATACTCTCAACTCCAAGATCATGCAAAGCGTTCCTGCCTAATGATGCTTCATATGCAGCCCTTTCATTTAGAGGCATAGCTTGCGAAAAGCCTGGAGATTGAATCTCAGATAACAACTTATCAAATACTTCTTGATTAGCTATAAGAGTAGCCACATCTTCTTCAAGAGCTACTTTTTGCTGCTCAACATCCTTTAAACTGTTGCTCAACTCTTCCTGCAAATTTTGAATGTCCTTACGCTTTACAGCTTTTCTTGGAATAACTTTCCCTTTATTCTCTCCTGTCTGATATACAGACCCTTCTGCAACTCTTATATTTCCACTCTTATCTTTTTTTGCAGCTAATGTCTTAGCCCAAATCTCCATCTGTGCTTGTATATCCTCAATTTTTTGCAGTGTATCAGCAACCTTTTGCTGAGTCTCCATTATTTTTTGAGGTTGAGTAGTACGAATATTCTCAATTGCTTCCACAATCTTACGCTGCTCCATCTCAATAGACGAAAGAAGACTGCGACCAGGCTTAAATGATAATGAACCATTAGCGCCATCCTGCAATAAATCCATTATATTTAACTGATCATTAGGATCTTTAACATTATATAAAACAGACTCACTGTCTGGCACCCACTTATAATATCCTACATCACCATGAAGATCTTTATTTACTCTAAATTCTGACCCATCGGTAAACATTCTAAAGTCTTTTAAGTTCCTGTCCCGTAAGGCATCCTCTGCTTCTTTCTTCTGCTCTTCTTTAGCTTTAGCTGCTTCCTCATCCATAAAGAACTCTACTTGTGTAAGAGCCTCCTTTTGCCCCTCTTTAGTAAACAGCCCATTATAGTATCCTACAAACTCTTGTCGGCGAGCGTTAAGTTTTCTAAGATCCCTAAGTAATCCTAGTACTTCTTTTTGCACATCTTCTTTTGCAAACTCTTTAGGATTATTCTTCTCAAAAGCTTCCATTACTGCATAATCATCTATAGCATTATCCTGCATTCCAGATGCTATAGCTACTTGCAAATACCCTAATTCCTGGTTCAGCTGAGCAATTGTAGCTTCATCCATTTTATTAGGGTCAGTATCTTCAAGCGTTTCATTCTTACTTAGTGCGTTTGATATAGCTCGTGCTCTAGCTCCAAATGTTTCCATTGAGCTTTTTCGCATCTGTGCAGCTAAATCTACAGATCCCTCTTCTCGTAAAACACCCCCAGTAATTTCATCCAATCTTTCTGAAACCTCATCATGTCGTCTATCTACAGACTCAATAGTAGAAGCAGAGTGAATTAATTGCTCTCTAATAACTTTATTTAAATTCTCAACAGTTTGCTGCCCTGCAGGTAAGTGATGTGCAAATTGTGTATAGGCTTGATTAATCTCTTCTGGAGACCATCCTTCTACGCCCTCAAATTTACTATCTACAAGATCAGTAGATTCTTTGACCTGCTGTGCTTGGGCAAGAGCAGATTCTACAACCTTTTTCTTCCGTGCTTCTATTTGCGCGTCTGACCAATTCTCTTTTGTAGCTATCTCTGTATACCCAAACTCCTCAACAAACTCCTCGTTTGTCATATCCTCCACAAGCTTAATGTCTTCTACTACGTCAGTAAATAATCCTGCTTCTAACCGCGAAGATATAAATGAGAAAAACTGATCATTCTCTGCATTTTTATACGTAAACATATCATTCTCTGCTAAAGCTCCATCTTGCTCCATCTGCAAATCTACCGCTCTAGAATAGTTTTCAAATTTATGCTTTAAAGATTTATACGCAGTTAAATTTCCTTTTTCTTCTATCCATTTATCTGTACGCGCTCGCATTTCTTTTCGCTCTCGCATAGGTTCAAATGCACCTCCCTGCATTTGAAACTTTCTTTCATCCTTTCCCTTTTTATTTTTCTTTCCTGTACGAGCATAAGTAGGTAATCCTATCCCACCAATTAACATACCCATACCAATCTCTTTCCACGCCTCTTTACTTCCATATGACTCTTCAAATGTAGCCCCAAGAGATTCGACCATACCTATACTATAATCCCACCCTGATGCATTGTGCTTTCTAGCCCAAAATTTTGCAGCATTATGGTGACCAGCATTATCAATCCATCCTTGTCCCCCCTCTTCAATAATACCTTCCCAAACAGGATTTTTTAATGCATGGTATCCAGCATCCACAATATTACGAGATTTACTCCATGATTTATATGCTGCTTTATAAGGATCTGTAACTGAATCTCGCAAAATTTTACCCAAAGGCTTTTTCCCTAAACTTCTTGCTCCAGGACCAAATATCTTAGGGAATTGTAGCATGTTACCTCCCCCAACAAGGGCTAAGTTACCTGCAAAGACCCAATTAGCAGACCGTGTAGCTGCATCTTGAATTTCTGCACGTTCTTGATCATTAGGGGCTCTACCATTCTCTTCAAAAAACTCTGCAGTAAATTCATCTTTAAGTGTATTGATATGCTGCCTAGCCTCAACTCCAGATTCATACCCTGCACCAGTTAATATTTGTCTAGATAGCTTACCTGCTTTTCCAAGTTTTGAAGCTCCCCGCCCTAGGGCTGCAAGTTTACTTAGCACATTAACCCCTTTAGCTGTTTTTCCTACTGCATTTGAAACTCTTGCTGCTTTTGTAAGCAGTTGTGTAGCTCTAGCTACTATTCCTGCTGTAGCTGCACCTTGAGCTGCTCCACCTCCCCCAAGAGTAGCTGCTGTTAGTGCAGTCATAGCCACTTCAGTTAAAACAGCTCCTAAAACAAATGGTACTACATTACCAAATAGATCTCCCGCCCAAAAGTTAGCAGTGAGTAAACTCTGTCCAAAATTATTCTCTCTCTCCTCTTTAGACACATAATTAGGCATCCTTCCATCCATCCACTCATTAATATCATCTAATGAATTGTGAAATTCGTTCTCATATACCGATTTAAAATCCCATTTTGCTAAACCTGCTATAGCAGTACCAACCATACCAACACCTCCAATAGTATTAATTACTGTTTTACCTGCCATCTTTGTAAGACCATTGGCCCACTTATCTGCTGTACTTTGTTGATGTGCGGCTAAATCCTGATAATCATCCCCAATCTGTATTCCTCCGCCCCATAAACCTCCCCCTACTTCAGATAAGTCATTAGAACCTTTGTGGGCATCTGCAAACAATTTAGAATCTACTCTAGCAGTCCGAGAAACCCCTGTAGGGTCTGTACGTAAATCCATGACAGAAGGATCTCCAAGATGTAAAGGTTTTGAAAGTTGGTCTTCCAATCTATCCTTCTCTACTTGAGATTTAAGTAATCCTGTCTCTAAATCTATTACTTCTTGATTTGATTCTGACGATAAAAGTGAATCTAATATACTACCCATTACTTTTAATTATAAATTAAACGGCATTTGTACCCACAAAGCCTTTACTCTTTCAAACTCTGCAAGATTTGCTGGAGTACCTATACGATCATCTAAATCTCGTAACTCTTTCTCAGTCCAAGTTATATTTGACATCTGAGATATTGAACTTAACATACTATTTTCAAGCCCACGAAGAATTTGTGCTCTTTCCATAACTTCATTTGGAGGAAGATTATTTTTTATAGACCACTCAGATAAAGTACTATTTTCCAAAGCAGTTATAAATCCCGGCATATCCGCAAGACCTACTCTAGTTACTTCACCATCTGAATTTTTCTTAGATGAAAGACCATAAAAATCCATATACCTATTATTAGCACTTCCATTATTTACTTCACCAGCTTGCAATTTAGTAAGCTCTGCATCTGTCTCTGCATATATAGACCCAAGCCCTAAAGCTCCTGCAATCTGATTTATTGCCGGAAGTCCAAATGCGCTACTAGTTGGTACTGGTAATGCACGGACCTGCCTTCCGCCCACCTCTAAAAATAAACTAGGTTCGGTACCTGTCCACATATTAGGCATAACCAGTCCGCCAAACTTTAACTTGCCATTCTTTTGAGCATCTGTCAACTCTTTCAGCCAGGTTTCCATTGCATCTGCTGACATAGCACCCCCCTCAGCATCTAAAATTACAAAATCATCTAGATTTACCTGCTGCAGCATATCATTAACAGCTCTTTGTTCTTTTCCTCCATTAACTCCAAATACAACTCTGTCGTCCTGCTTTATCTCCACAGTGCTCTGCTGAAACTTTCTTAAATCTTCCCCGCCCCCATCATCCATAAAAGTATAATAATCATCAGCTAATTTAGTAAGGGCAGGTATATCAGCTGCAGTATAATCAGTTCCAAATGCTTGATTAAGGGCATCAAAGTCTGCAAACTGCATTTTTAAAATATCTCTTTCAAATACTTCAGGCCTTGCTACTAAACTAACGTTTGTAAAAGGCCGCTCAATATTACCAAAACCGAAAGTATTTGAAGTATTTGTATATGTCCCCATACTACTATCTCCAAAAGGATTCCATTCATTCATTGCCATTTCACTGTCAACATAAGAATCTTGAGTCGTTAAAGATTCAAGTGCTGATTGTAATATTCTAAATCTGTTATTATCTGCTCCAAATAATTCTGCCTGCGCAAACGCAGCATTACGAATTTTTTTATCCGGAGATGCTTGTGCTGCCTTAGTTTTGGCCTGATCTAACTTAATGGTTTGAGATCTTAACTGATCAGCGAGCAATTTCTTTTTTTCAGGATCTGTTTCAGCCCGCATTGCTCTCTGTGTATCAGTTAGTTGTTTATGTAAATTATTAAAAAGATCTATACCTTCAGATGTAGCTGCCCGGCCAGTCATCATTGCTGCTGTCCCATTACCTACAGAAGTAGCTTTTACATAGTTTGGATCACTCATGTATCGCTTATCGTGCCCCACTTGCTCCCTAGCTAACGCTTGCATCTCACTCACAATTTGAGCCTGTGCTTGTTCATCAGTCAGCCTATTAAGTTCTGTTAACTCTCTATACTGTTGAGCCCCTGCGTCTGTACCTAAGTATGAATCGTATAATCCTGCAGCTACTCTATTAGCCTTGCTTTCTGTAACCTGAGACCCATGTTGTAACAATCCCGCAAACTCTCCATCAAGCCTTTTTAATGCCATACTGTCTGACGCTATATTACCAATAAGCTTTTTCATCTGTTCTGCAGTATTTTGTCTATGCTCAGCACCTCCCTTATATACATCTGTATGGACCTCCCCATTCTCATCTGTCCAGTAAGATTGATGACCATCAGATTTATGCCCTATAACATTTCCTTCTTCATCTGTAATATTTCCAAAATCTATAATTTGACCTCCCTGGGCTATAATATTAGCTTGAAGTTTTAGTTCTTCCTGGCGCTTTGCGTAAGAGTCAGCACTAGCCTGTAAACCTTGATTAGTAGCAAATGAATTTGCTAATTCATCAATATCTGCTCCCGCAGATTCATAATTTCCTCGTTGCACAGTATTTTCTATTCCAGCATTAATGCCTTGTATGGCACTATCTTTATGGTGTTGATCTCCTGCAAGAACATCAAGATTTTTAGCAGCCCGCTCGATCATATCATACTTCTGCTTATTAGCATCGTATCTCTGTTTGAGAAGACCTGCAACCTCCTGCCCCCCATCATTAACATATGATGATTGTATAGGAGCTAAATCGTATTTACTTTGTGCTGTAGCCATATCTAGGTATTTTTTTCATTCCACCAAATTGCTTTTTAGTTGCAGATACAACTCCATCATAGTAATCCATCCATTCTTGATCTTGATTTGTTATATCTGTGCCTGCAAAATGTCTGTTAGTTTCGTTTGTTGGCCCCTCTCTGTCTATGACTCCGCTCTGACCTGCAATAGCAGCAGTTCTTCTATCGTCAGCATCTATACGTTGCTTATCCATAAACTGAGTAAGTAGACCTGAAGTTGCATTAGCTACTGCATTTACTCTCTGGCTATTAGTAGCTGCTTCAGACTCAGTATTAAATCGATCTACTGTCATTTCGGCATCTCTATTTTGAGACTGAATCATTCTATTTCTAGCCTCTACTTCCGCATTCATTTGAGCCTCCGTATTATTAATCTGAGTATTTAATCGTTGCTGCTCTGCCGTAACCGCCGCAGATAAACCTTCTTTCTTTTGCCATCCTGCCATACGAGCTGCAAAGCCTGCAGTTCCCATACCAGAATTACTTATCATTCTCTGCACTGCAGCATTATCAGAATTTATAACTGCTTGTCTATCGTCAAGACTAACGTTTTCTAAATTTACTCTTGGTACTCCCCCAACTTTATTGGGTTGCTTCATATAATCAGGCTTATCCATATAGGCCAAAGCAGCAGGAATGAACTGTGCAGCTTTTAATAAGCTGCCATTCCCAGGCTCTCCTCTAAGCTGCTCCAGTTTTAGTTTAACTTTTTCTTTTGCAGAAAGCTTATCATACTCTTCTTTCTCCTTTTCCGTTACAAACGAATCCTGATCTGTTTTGATTTCCGCAATTTTTGCTTGTAGCTCTTCTTCAGTCTCTGCCCCCGGTTGAGCATTAAGGAAATCCATACCGTCTCCCTGACGTAGATCAACGCTTGTAGCATCCCCATCATCATACCTTTCATAAGGTACTCTATTTGATAAAGGAGAATAGTCATTAACTAGTGTACTAGATTGAGTAGATCTAGAAGAAGCCGCTTCTGATGCTACTGCTCTTTCTGCGTCTTCTCTTGCTATTCCCTCCGCCTGCTTTACTTTAATTTGAACTTCAACTGCTTGCGCTTCTAGCTGCTTCTGGTTTTTTGCAAGAGCATTTAGCGCATTAAAATCTTGATCCATATAATTAAGAGATGTAGGAGTAGTGTCAGCCGGTACAACTAAATCTCCTTGTTGACCTCTCCTAAAGTTAGGATCTGCAGTAGTTTCGTTAGTAGGAGCATCTGGCGTTCGAGTATTTCTTAAAGCATCTCTAAACATCTGCTGGTCATTTTCCAAACCATACTGTGCCATAGCCTCAGCAGACGGCATATAATTATCTCCTTGATTAGCGTTATAAGAATCTAATCCCCCACTATTTACAAAATCAACTACATCAGCTTCATTAAAACCGTAGTTAGTACCATCAGGTCCTACATATCCTGTGCCAGGAATAAATTGAATTAAGTTGTCATATTGCTCTTGTCTCTCTTCAGACATTACAAGCCCTCGAGTTTGATATTTAAGTCCGCCATCTCGCCATTTAAAGTTAGCCCCAAGATTAAAATTCATACCATTATTAGAGGTAGGCATAGTAGAGGTAGGGTCAACTAATGTCTTATTTACACCTGCAGACCACGTATTATTATTGTTGTTACCAAACGATCCTTTTAAACCTGCCGAAATATTATCTGGCGTGTAGTTAAGATTGCCACCCAGTCTGCCTCCCCCAGAAAGCGTACGCATGTAATCAAGTCCATAATTTTGTGAACCACTGTTACCAGATAAATTAAGTTGATTTCTATTTAAACTAGTATTACGAAAAGGCATTATACTTGAATTAACAGTTGGAATCTGTAACATACTTGTTACATTAGAGTTGGTTTGAGATTGCAAACCCGCTAAAGTAGGTTTAAGTCCCTCGTCTTGATACTTTTTAATCCCTTTGCCTTGATAAAATCCGCCATTTTTTGCCATAGTTGTGTTCATTATTTTAGTACCATCTCTATTTGCTTTAAGTTCTTGCTCTATAGCAAGCTTATCAAACGCAGGTTGTGGTGCGCCAGAAGCGACTAATCCTTCAGCAACACTTGCTATAGATTCTTTCCCATCGTTGTAGCCTTTGCTGCCGTCTGTATTTAAATATTCAGAAAAGATATAAGGATTCTTAGATCCATCTGCTAAAGTTACATCTTTTTCTATTTCGTTATTTTCTATCTCTGATTGAGGATCTGCCATAATACCTCCCTCTTCATGTGTCTGTCCTACATACTTTGTAGCCCCATTACCTATATCAATTGCTTTACCTCCAGGTAAATTTTTCACTCCTCCCGCCCTTAAAAAACTTGATCTCCCTGTTTCTGAACGTTCACCACTTAGTGGCGTATCTACAATCCCACGACCTTCCCCCAATGTAGTACGCAAGTTCTGTGCGCCTTGAAATAGTAAATTAGAACCAGATTTTAGTATTGAATCACTTGCATCTTTTTTAAGATATTTATTAGCTATTTTAGTAGTATATTTTCCAAAATCAAGATTTCGTCGATCCCCAGGAAGCAATCCAAGTCCAGTCCTAGTGGCAGCACTAAGGTAATCCCCTTCTTGAAGATCTCCAATAATTTTTGCCCCTTCTCCAACTGTAACGCCTCCGAGCGCTGTTCTTTTAAGTAAACTTGAAGTAGGATTCATATTAATCAGATCTTCAACCATCCCTAATCTACCTTCTGTAGTAGAAGTACCTGACATTTCCTCATTTATACCACCTGTTAGTCCTCTCACTGCGTTGGGTACCATACCTGCTCCATATAAACTATATAATCCTTTTGTTCCTTCTCCTAGTCTAGCTATTGTACTTGCGTTATTTGAATTAAAAATAGCATTAGTAAGAGAATTTGTACCTCTAGTTGCCATTGTAGATACAGGATTTGAAAATGCTCCTCCAGCAGCGCCTGGTCCAAACATAGCTAAACCAGCTGCAATAGGAGCACTTGGATTAGTCATAGGATTTCTTAAAAGTGTTTCTTGAAGTTCAGGATTAAATGCTGTCCCTTGCGGCATCATAAATGCTGCATTTGGAGGTGCACCTTGAGGTACATATCCAGGTTTTTCATAATTAGGTATAGAATCTTCAGCATAAAGTTTACCAGATTTACCATGTGTATATCCTGCAGGAGTATTATCTTGACTTATACTAGTTGTATTTCGAGTATCTACTTTAGTGCCATTTACATCAGTTATATACTCAGGATCTAATAATGGCATTGTCTCATTAAGTACTGGTGGTGTATACCCGGCAGGTGTAGTACTTTCTGACGTAGTAGTATTACCCCCATATAAATTTTGACCTATTGGTAAACCATATTTATCAAGTAGCCCATCACTTTGATAATTTCTTACCCCACCTCTCTTATAAAACCCAGGACCTTTGTTATCTCCACCGTAGTCAAATCCTGAATACTGCTTATTTTTAAGTCCTTCAAATCTTTGTTGCCTTTCAATTGAGTTTGCATCTGCATCCCTGCTCATATTCGCCACGTCCATTGCGTCCTTAGCTTTATTAGCTTTTCGTTTTCTACTAATAGCAGTTACTCCAGCACCGATACCAGCAGCTGCTAAAGTTGCCCACCCTATTGGATTCCATGCGTTAGCTGCTCCCGCCGCAAACATTGTGGGTAGTACAGTTGCTCCTACTGCAGACGCTGTGCTAATTGCTCCTATTCCTGCTCCTGCGCCTCTAAGAGCTGAAGCTCCTGCCTCTTTGTTTGTGAGTGTGGTAGCATCATTATCGTCAACTTTATCATAAAGCTTATCCCCTCCCGCAGCCATAAGAGCTCCCACTGTACCAACACCAACTCCACTTTTTATAGCAGTAGTTCCAGCTTTAACTGCACTACTAGTTTTAGTTGCTACATCACCATAGTTACTTAAATTACTTAATAACTGCCCAGTATTCGCACTTGCGTTACCCACTTGACTTGCATTTGCAGTACCCGAGGCAATTTTGTTCAATAGCCGAGTTTGCTGAAATGCATCTGCACCAGATCTAAGTAATTCTTTTGGGCTTTGTCCCATATCAGGACCTACAAAGTCGTCTGGTGCCATATCCGCTAACTTATTAATCCCCGTGTTACCCACCTTCTTTACAAGCCCCTCTATTTTATTCTGCCTGTTAAGCTCAGCATTAGCATCGTCTTGATAGCTTGTATCTTCTTGTACAGCAGTTAACTCCTCTGCTAACTGGGCTTGGTACTCAGGATTAGACTCTTCATAAACAGTCGACGAAGTATAGGGGATAGTATTATCCCCGTACATATTAGTAGCTGGAGTTAGCCCTCCTACTGCATATTTCCTTTTATTTCGAAGTGCTAAAAACCGTTTCCGTGACGCATTTGATTTAAACTTTGCCATTATTATCTGTAGAATTGTCTCGCAGCTACATCTGTAGCATACAAATATATTAAATTTTTGGTTGAATTACTATAAATAAGACGAATTCCTGCCCATTTATCTATAAACTTTCTTCTTCTTTCCCATGATTTAGAGTCATTTATAAAAGTTGTGTTTACAGTTTCATACATTCCATCCACTGTAAACATGTTTGATATTTGAGTAGTAACTACACTTTCAGTAACTGTTCCAGCAACGTTTGCTCCGGGCACACCATAGTTACTTCCTGTATGGGGACCTGTGTAATAAGGATCTATATTAGTAATAAGTGCAGCCATATCTCTAAATTTATTAACTTTCCACTCATTTCCTATACGTCTTATATTCATCATATATTCAAGAGGTTGTTCCCCTGAAAATTGATGTGTTGTATAAATATAGAAGCTAGTAAATCCTTGGTTGTGTAAAAGAATATTTCTGTTGTTATATACATCTGCTATATACTCAAAATTATAAAATACTTTATCTTCATCTTTAGCCTTAGTGTAAATAAATTCAAACTCAAAAGGATAAAGCATACCATAAAAATTACCTACATCACTTGTTTCAGAATGGCTCCATATCTTATTATGAATAAGAAAGTCATCATTATAAGCTAAAGAAAGTACGTCTTTACTAGTATAAGAATACATATATGGGATATAATCATGAAATGAAACCCACGAAGCTGTAGCAATACTATACGAAATAGTCCACCCAGTATGATTAAAATTATGCCCTTCCCAATTTAAAAGTGTCCATTTTCCCCCCGGCCCCTGTTGTTGTTCGAATTGACCTATTACGCTATTAAATCTTATATTTCCTGCATTCCACGCGTTTATAAAAATTGCAGTTGGTACAATATCACGCTTAGTTAATAAAATCCTATTATATTTTTCATCCCACACCGCGTGAAATCCTACGCCAACAATAGGGTTATCAAAATTTTCAATACCGTAATCCTCAAGACCAAATGGAATATTGTCTCTAAACCACTTAGACATTCCAGATCTACCAATATCAGTAATTTTATCTGTTACTAAATATACTTTTTTATTATTATAATCTAAACAAAAATAACCTTGAGAAGTTACTGTTGCTGCCCATTGTGATTGTGTTCCTCCGTATCCACTTTCTGTCTGCACCATTTCATCTGGCTCCTGCTCGAAGATATTTCCACTCCCTAAAAATGCCTCTGATCCATCAGCCAGTTGCATAGTTTGTTTTCCTTTAGTTCTAAATAAACTGTCTTCCATATGCATATACAGCAGGTTATTAAAGCTAACTAAATTCCAAAGAGAACCTCTATTACGTGGGAGATCTTTAATTTCTGCGGCTAAAAATACTCTGTAATTATCTACAATACTTGTGTTATCTGCTTTAGCAGAACGTTGTACTCTGTTGGGGTACACACTAGGACTAATATCTCTTAACGGTAATGCTGGAGGAAATTTAACATCCTTAGTACCAAGAGAATAATCTGCATTATACTTCATATTAACAGTATCTGTTAAATTAACATCTGCTTTTAAATCAAGTACTCTTTTTAATGGGGCTCCTGGGAAGCATGCAGATGCATTAGACTCTTCATGCCGTAAATTAATATTATCTGTCGATTCACATATTGTTGAAATAACAGTTTTTTTATCTCTTGCTTGTGTTCCTATAACTTCAGGTCTATGCGATATTCTATACCCGTGCCTGCATATAAATGTATCTCCTCCAAATATAGGAGGAGTTCCAAATTGTTGATCATCAGTACTAGCCTGCGCTCTGCCGTGCTGATTAGGTTTCTCAATAAAATTATTTAATTCTTCTCCCACAACTTCATACCCAGTCCATACAAGTCTTTGAGTATCTACAGACATGTACATATCTGTCTTAAATGCACACAGATTATATAAAGGTAAATTTACAGCTTTATTGGAAATTGCGCTTGTAATTAATTCTGAAGGAACTCCAGGTTGGACTCCTCCAGCAGCATGCCATATAGCGCCAGAACCAGCAGCTGGAAAATAAGGCTGTGAAAGCAACCTATTAGGAGAAAACGCTAATGCTATATTTTTTTCTCCTCCTATATTATAAATTCGTTTACCAAATCCTAACGCACGACCATCATATATAGAATCTCCGTTTACATAAGTTCTGCATTTTTCTCTAAGAGGAATATGCCTAAATGTATCGTGTTCAATTTCTGAAGCATGATTCATATGAAATGCAGTAGTACTACCAGCTGTTTGACAACTATTAGCCTCTGTTAAAGCATCAACATCATAATAATTATGACCAGGCCCTTTAAAAGAATAAAATTTAAAATTATGAAGTTTATTTACATGAGTAGCAGCAGATAGACCTTTAGATACTTCACCGTATCCACCATTTAAAAGATAAAAATCGTGAAATGCTCCTGTATTTATTTTACCTCTATTATATATATTTCCTGCAGATACTAAAAAATCTTCTTTTGCTGAAGATGAAGTACCTTCCCCGCACCCGCCTATATCTTTAACTTCAGAAAGTATAGTTTGTTTAATATGATCTTGTCCTAGAATTCTTCTATTGTTATGATCTCTACTAGCATAATAAATTCTAAACCCTTGAACCTGTTCTACAATATCTGCAGGAATTTTTACATCTTTAAGTTGGAATCCCATTGGGCGAATTACCTGATTAATAGGCACATCTGACGAACTACCAACAACTGACGTAACTGACCAACATAAAAAGCCTTCATCAGTCCCAATAAAAAGATCAGTAGAACTAGAATAAGTAACAAGTAAATGAGTTGGATCATCAGGATCTATTGTGCCATATATTTGCACATAATCAGCATCTCCATCAGTACTACTTTGAGATTGGTGGTACCCAACTAAAAGAACCCCAGTTATTAGCGCGTTAGTAGGATACAAAAAAGTTGCACCCTCAAATGAGCCCCCAGGCCCAATAGTTTGCGGAAAAAGATCGAATAAGTCGTCTCCAGGAGTGCTTCCTTCACCCCAGGTATCTGGCAAATTATCATTTCCAAGTACTAAATGATTACCACCTGCTGTTTCAGCATCAGTAAAAGTAAAATAAAAATTGGTGGTTACTGTTTCCTGATTTACTGTGGGTTCGTTTATCGTAGCATAATTATTAAGAGTGCTTCTATCTTCATTTAAATTAGAAGGGAAGTGATGATGGCGAACATTAGTTTGTCTTAAATCTGTTCCTGTATCTAAATCTCCATCATATACTTTATAGTCATCAGTGTTTGGGTAAAACTCATTTAAGTTTTCCCAGTAATTCATTTTTGGCTTATTAATATTTTCACCTAGTACTATATCAACATCTAGTTTTGAGAAGTCATAGAAATGAAATAATTTACCTACTTGAGAAGACAATGCCCATAAATCCAAATCTATAGCTAAAGTAATAGGATCATCTTCATCTACTAACGCATCAAGCTCGCCAAATGCTTGTGTGCCTATATTTAATACATTATTTTTACTAACATTTTTCAGTTTTTCTCTGCCGGGTATATGGTATGCATATGACATAGAGCCATCATTCAGTATAAACGCTATATAAAAAGCATATACTTCATCTCTCATATACCCCCGCTTATTAACTATATTATAAAGATCTCTGTATCCACTTTCTTTAGAAGAATTTAAGGGAGGGTCTTCAAAGAACCCATTATCTAAATTATCTCTAGTTAAAGAAAAAGGATCAAAATCATACCATTCTTCTATAACAGAATGAAGTTTTATAAAATTAGCATTTTTCTGATACCCTACATCTTTAGTTCCTGATAGATTACCTAAATATAATACACTATCTAACTGTGTTAATGTCTTTGCAGTATCATATGCCACAGCATCTATAATAACAGCATCTGTTGACCCGGACGCATATCCTTCAAGCATGGAAAAAGAAACAGTTACGCTATCTCCCATACCTCTAGTCTCTACATCATTTAATATATATGCATTTTCTACATTATTTATTCTGCTTACTATTGTAGGCCTGATAAATTCATAGTCAGTATTAATGTTACTAACAGTCCATGAAATCATTTTACCTGTCTGAGAGTCTGCAGAAGCACCGTCATACCGCTCTATAGGGAGTACAGATTCAATGTCTTCCACAATAGGAACTGGCAAAGAGGACGTAATATAATTAGTTTGTGTTGCGTCTGCATCTACATACGCTAAAAATAAATAATACGTACCTGTCTTTAAAGCACCCCCATTTTTAACTTCTTTAAACTCAATATGGGGCACAGGGCCTGCGTGAGGAAAAAGATTTAACCTGTCAATATAGTTAAGATTAGGAGATTCTTCTGGATCTTTACCGTAAATGATACCTGTATATAAACTACTAATCTGATTAGCCTGAGTAAATACATGCGACCTTTGTCTAGTTACATTTAAAGCTCTAGGAGGATTCTTATTATCTGTCCAATAAACAAGAAGATCGCCATTAGGATTTATTTTATAAGTTCCTTCTATGGGAAAATTTTTATTAAACTTTAAGTCTACATCAATAATCTGATCATTGTTATTTACAGTTAATGCAGTCTGAGGATTAGTTACTAAAAGTACAGTAACTCTAGTTTCTGGTTGAGGATAGTTATCCCACGTTGACTTTTCAATTAAATATATAATTGAAGTTACTAAACCAGAACTTACAGATTCTGCAAATGCTACTATTCTATCGTCAGTAATTTCAATAGTTCCTATTACAGTTATTGACTCTACTGGATTATCTGGTGTATTTATTTCACTAACAAGAAAATCTACATGTGAAGTAGTGCCGTGCTCATTTTGAATAGAGCCAGCCCTGTCATTAAGAATAGCATTCTTAGCGTACCTATAAGTACCTTCAGTCTGATCTACATGACCTGTATCTTTATTTAATCCTTTTATATACTTTGGCATTATCCTCTATCTAATGATTCTCTATCATTTAAAAATTCAAAGAAAGTTTCGTGTCTATTAATATCTGGAACAAGCCTAACCCATTGATCCATAAAGGATGCGTACTTATCAATGCTTGGGAACGTAGCAGAGTTTCTGGCTTGTGTACAATACGCCTGCCATTTCTGATCAGCAAATGCGTAATCAATCTTATTTGTAGGTTTATCATACCCACCTAAAAGCATCTGTTTAAAAATGTACCAGAACATAGCCTCTTTAAAACTAATGTCATCTGGAACAAGAGGAAAGCAATCTTCGTCAGTTGGGAATGCAGCATAGCTTAAACATATAGTGCCTGAAACAAAAGACGTTTTAATATAACTACCGTCAATAATATAAGAATCTTTATTAGTTGCAAATTCATTTATACATTCATCACAATGCATACTAGCATGAAATGTGCTAGCCCCATAAGAAAGGGCGGTAAGTTTAGCAGAGCTCCCGAAATAAATATTTTCTAAAACAGTAATTCTACTAATTAGCTCCCGCAACTCTGCTACATTTGACTTGTATTGTGTATTATAAGTAGTTAAATCTGCATTAGTTACATTTGCTGCATTGTCCATCAGATCACTTTCTAATGTAGTATTATACTGCTTAACAGTATCTTTAAGTTCACGTACTTGCGTAGTAAGAGTATCCAATTCTGAATCTCTGGACGCTCCTACTGAACCAGACGTAGCTACTTGATTTATATAATACAAATCTGTAGGCATTAAAACCTTATGATCTTTTATTGTCAGAACACATTGCTTTTGAACTAGCTGCGCCGAGGCCCCTATATGATCAAGAGCTTCCCCTATCCACTCAATAGCATCATCTATCCAATTAGCATTATTAGGCTTAAGGTCACGCATAACCTTCCTAATAATCATTTTACTTGATATTTGCTTATATACAGCCATTAGTTCTTTTTAAATTTTAAGTACGCCAAATCATCTTCTTTGAGTAACTTAATAAGTTTTTCTTTATTTCCTATTTTGCCGCGAGTCGCATCAAATCTATATGCAGACTTATTTTTCACCTTGCATCTGCCTTTACGCCAATGATATTTACAGTAATAAGGATCAGTAAAATAAATGTGCCACTTAGTACCAGTTCCAGTTTCTATATCAAAGAGGGGCAGATCCTCATCTAATAATTCTTGTTTATACTTATTAGATTCCCCCCAATCTATTGCCGGACTTCTAGGGTCTCTTTCCATTTTACGAACTTCTAGTGTAGATAAATTGCTGCCCATATTAAATTCTTTACCATCTAATATATAATCAAATATTAACGCATTAAAAGTATTACACACATTCATAAATATAGATCTCTCTACTTTATAGTCTGTATTTTTAATAAAACTTTTATATATGTCTACACTAGTGTGATTCATTAGTTATCTATATTATATGCTCTAGGAGGCTCAAGAAATTCACTGGCAGTACTTTTCTTTACTCCACCTGTTTTATACATACCCCCAGTTTTTTTACTTTTCTTTGATTTTCTTGCTGCCTCAAATGCATCTAACTCAGCCTTAGTAGGTGTGTCATCACTTATCTTATAAAAATCAGGATACTGTATTGTTAGAGCCTCTTTTGCTTTTGTATCCATTGCATCAAATTCTTTTTGAGTAGGTTTTAGACCTTTTGATTGATACATCATTTTTTTCATATTACCCATTTTAATTATTTTTAATTATTATAGTACATTAAATTTGCTCAATAGGAGGCTCTAGAAATCCCCCACTTTTTAAAGTAGCAATTTTTTTATTTTTAACGCCACCGTGCTTTGCAACGGTTTTTGTTTCCGGATCAGTACAGTTCTCTGCTCTATATCTAGGATCTCCTTTTTTCCCACACCCTTTCCAAAAACCTTTCTTTTGTTTTCTAAAAGATTTTTTTCTTTTGCGATCTTCATTCCATTGCTTAATCCCAGCTCTTATACCGCTTAAAGGACCGTTTCCTCCTCTTTGATACTTTTTAGATGTTCCCATTTTAATTATTTTTGGCCCTGATTAGGTGGAGATGGTTGTGGCGGAGTGCCCGTATCTTGTGCAGCATCATTAGTTGTATCATTCATTGACCCCGATAGCATAACAAGTTCAGTACTAAGTATCCCCTGAGTTATCATTTGCAACATGTCAGCAGGTAAAGGATAATCCATATTGTCATTATAACAATCAGAATCATCACAATCAAATAAAGCAACATCTTTAGGATCTTCAAATACCCCCCTAACATTAATAAATCCTAATCCATTAGCATTGTACACGTACATATAATCTTCAATCATATATGCTTTATACTTATCTTTTGTATACTTATCATATGGTAACCACTGCACTACATGAGATTCTACTAATGGTATAGTTCCTATGCCAGTTACATCACTTACGTGAGTAATAGCATCTCTAAAACTAAATCTAACAGTTTTAGGTATTTTTTTTATAGTTTTATAAACAGCGCACTCAACTGGAAGACTGCAGCATTTAGAAGCATCTACTTTTTCAAGTTCTAGGCATCCTAAATCTTGTTCAAGCCCTCGTGTAATTACACCATTACGTGTAAAGTCACGACGTATATACATAGCTCGGTAATATTGAACATTAAACTTTATCTGGTCTAAGGAAATATGATCATTGTTACTAGACCTCCCTCCCCGGACTAAGTTTAAAATATTATATGCAATCTCGTTAAGTGTCATTTAGATGTTTGTTTGTAGATAGCCCTCGTACCCTTTAGACTTATTCCAAATATGTGCTTGTGCTACTCGTTTAGCTTCATAACCCATAGTTTTATGCCATGAATCATTTTTACAAATAGAAGGTATAAATCTAACTTTAACTCCACGGTACTCGTTAACCATCTCTTTATGCAAGTGCCCACAATGAACCTCTCGGAACTTTGATTCAGCAAACATCATAGGTCGCTCAGTAGCCATTATAAGTGGCATTTCAGCTGGTTTTTCTTTATCTCCGTGTGTGTACATTATCATGTTAACTCCATATGAATAGTACTTCCTAGAATCAAATCCGTTATCTATGCTGACCGCAGTGTTGTTTATAAAATAAGCTCGTAAAAACTCTCCTGCGTAAAACATTCGTTCAAAATCATGATTACCTTGAATAATAACTACATCAACAGGAGCTGACTTAGATAAGTATTCAATAGCTCTAACCATCAACGCACAGTACCCAACAAAGGTTTGCTGCCATTCAGCGCAATCTAATTGTGGTGTACCTTTTGTTGTAGCCCTAGAATACCCCTCAGAATTCATACCATCATTACCTACAGGTAAAATAATACGTTCTACATCTAACCCATTAGCTTTATGCATTAGAGATTTTACACGAGACATATACTCGTCTTCAAGATCTTCTAATGTATCTCCTACCTGCTTTCCATAGTGTATATCCGGCAGAGAGATTTCATATGCTACTGGCGCATCAAACTCTGGTTTGTACTCACCCTCAACAAGAGGACTGTTAGCTTCAAGAAGTTCTATAAGTTCTTGTTTAGCAGCTTTCATAAGGTCGTCTTCACCTTTAACTACTACAGAGAACCTATGATCTCCTGTCATATTTTGCCAAAATTTTACAGATTTAATGTCTGATTTGTCTATCTCATTTTCTTTTAAAAATTTGTTAAACTCACTAATTTCATTATCACTTACATTATCAAGATCAAAGTCAGAACCTTTTAGTTCTGCCCTAGCCTCTCTTAATGCTAGCTTACACGTTTCTACACTACAATTAAACTTCTCTGATAAAAACTCAGATCCCTTTTTTAGGTATCCTACGTTTTCTTTTAAAAAATCTTTAATATCCTGTTTTGTCATAATATTGGTTTATTATTAGCCACTGCAATTTTCACATTCTTCTGGATTTTCTATATTACAAGTTATTTCTCCAGATTTAATTTTATTTTCCTGTTCCTGTAACTTAGTCTGATCAAGAAAATTAACATCGTTAAATTCTTTTTCCATTACTTCTTAGCTTTTTCTATAGTTCTACCCGCGAAGTATGCTCCAAAAGCAGTCATCATAAGGATCTGCAGCAAGTCTACGTAAGAGTCTTTTACAGTAAAGGGCCAAGCATCTATAGAGTCGGCTGTCATAGTAAACATAAACATAGTCATCAAAGCGATAAGGGTTAGTGGTCGTATTAGCTTTGCAAGCTTTACATCACTACCCATGTCTGCTTTCCAGCGCTCCGTTACGTTCTCTTGGAAACGTACCTCTGCATCGATCATACGCTGAGCCTCTTCGGAGTCAACACTATCATCTTTATCTATAAGGTTTTTAACCACACCTAGCGCCCCGCTATCTGGGAGAAGGTCTCCTACTACACCGAGTAT
>TARA_R110000824_G_scaffold69833_2_pt1 | contig 20091 bp, 20 predicted proteins | sample TARA_R110000824 | Tara Oceans TARA_R110000824 (sample SAMEA4397747) | marine metagenome | biome: Polar Biome; feature: [MES] marine water layer (ENVO:01000295) within the mesopelagic zone...; material: water (ENVO:00002006), including particulate matter (ENVO:01000060) such as......
TTTGCCATATCCGTTGCTCCTTTTATGATTGGAACCGGTACAGGTTCCAATCGGGTGAACTGCTGATATACTATATATATTATAGTGTATCATTAAACTTCCGTTTATATGTGAATCAATGAAAAAAATTAAAACTACTGGGAGCTATATTATATGCTTGCAATAAATACGCAAGTAGTAGAATTTAAAATATTATAAGTAGGTTGACGTATGCCTATTGTAAACAATAACTTATAATGGTATAATTTTTTTTTATGGTATCTTTTAAAATAGGGATTACAGCAATCTACTAAGGGATAAAACATACACTATGCTGTGTATATATCAGGCTTATTTATGTGATTTTTCCCCCAAAATACACTCTATAGTGTAGTATACGCTTCATAGTGTAATGTACACTCTATAGTGTACCAGGTATTACTTGGTATCACTTAGTATCTGACGGCTTATGTGGACATGTGTCACTATATTATATAGTATAACAATGTAAGGTATTGTATTATATAGTATTAAGTAGTGTAATACTTAGTAATAGTACTTGATACTACTTGGTATGTCGTAGAACTAAATGGCACGTTCCGGTAGCACGCCTTCTCTTTATATATTTGACCCTTATACTTCGCTAAGCAAATTATACCAAAACACTTTTTACTGTTTACACATTGTTTAACTGCATAAGAGGCATACCTTTATAGACATTCGTAAAGCGCAGTATGGATATGCGTTCTTCGGAGTCTTTGTCGTATACGTAGGCTACCTTCTTATCGTTACATACAAGGAAGTGGCTCATATCTTCCCATGGTCTTAGCACTTCTACGAGATGTTTATAGTGCCTTATGCATCGATCATGGAGTATGGTTATGGTATTGGGGTCTTTTGCGAGGGCTACTGTGGGGTATGCTTCATTGGTCATGAGGACGGGTGTCCATTGTTGATCATCACAGAAGGCTTTTACTGCTTCTATGACACCAAAGTTCATCTGTTTTGCGCCTATATGATTAGTATAGTCATGGCAAAGCAGTATCCCATTGGGTTTTATGAACTTAAGGGCATGATGTAGGTTTCTTGTTACGGCTTTAAAGGAGTGATTAGCATCGATATACATCCAATCACAAAGGGGTATATCATCTTCTGTAATTTCCTCAAAGCATTTTCTATGTATTTTTACTTTTCGATCTTCTTTAAAGCGTTCTTTTACGTTTTGGTAGAATACTTCATGTTCTTCATCGGAGGTATTTGCTATATCGGCTTGATATTCGGCATCTTTTATGTAGGCCCATGGATCTACGAGATGCAGTTGTTCTGGGTTGGATATTCTTAGTATGGGTTCGGCCCAATTTCCTTGTTGTACTCCTATCTCTGCTATTACTCCATGTACAGGTAGTACGTCTAACAGGTCTATCCTATGCCGTGGGATGATAAGCATTTACTTCTCCTTTAGTAAGGCTATGTATGACAACAAAAAGCTTTAGGAGCTTTTTGTCTGATACAGCAAGGCTATAGGTATAGCGCATCTATGTGGTAAAGATTCTTTACCACTATCATAGACCTACTCTTGAGTATTGGCTGGATACGCGCTAGTGCCTCTTCATGATACCCACGTATGACTTCATCCAGCCCCCCAATTTCGTGGAGGCGGTACCAGCGTACTCCTCAGCCGCTGGATCATCCTAGTCCCTTGTCGCATCCCTGCCGACCCTCTTCCTCAAGCTTTATGGCAAAACTGCCAATGGATTTGATGCTTCATATGTTTGCATTGTAAACAACAATACGTATATTACTAATATACAATTATTGACTACATTAGCAAGGAGTAATATACTATATGGATCTTTTTACTGAAAATTGGGAGTATTTCTTGGCTGCTTTTTATGCTATAGAGAAGATTGTTAAGCTAACGCCAACCAAGTATGATGACATTGTCGTTGATATGATTGGGCGTTTTGTCTTTCGTAAGCCTAAATGATAATAGGAAATCCATTAAGGAGGATAGAACCAATGCCTAAAGTAGGTAAGAAAAGCTACCCTTATACGCCTGCCGGTAAAGCAGCCGCAAAAGAGGCGATAAAAGCCAAGGCTATAAAGAAGAAGAAGAAAAAGCCAGCTCGTAAATCCCCTACTAAGGGATATCGAGTGGCCTGATTATGACAAGAGCAGCGCGTAGTCCAGAGCAGATTGATGCAGACCGCTTTCAAATCGCTCAATTGTATCTACAGCGTAAGCCTCCTAAAGCCATAGCAGATGAGTTGGGCTATGAATATGGGGTTGTTGTTCGTGATATTGCGGCTCTTCGCAAGCAGTTCAGAGAAGAATCTCTTGCGATGGTTACACAGCGCAAGAACGAAGAGCTTATGCGATTAGATATGATGGAACGCAAAGCGTGGATAAGTTTGGAGGAGTCCAAGGAGCGCAGAAAGATTCGCACTGATGACCAAGGGCGCGAGTCTATTACTGTGGAAGAGTCAGAAGGTGATCCTCGTTGGCTGGGCGTTGCCCAGTGGTGTACTGAACAGCGAGCTAAGATCTTGGGCTTATATGCTCCCAAGGAGCAGGTTCTACAACATAATCATAGCACCTCAGACGCTGCCGAGCTTAGTGAAGCTCAGCTAGTTGACATAATAAGCAAGAAGAATAAAGAGATGGCAGTAGATGCCGAGTTCAAAGAGGAAAAGCCCGTAGAGATAGAAGAGCATGTAAATGAATGAGTTAGATGTAGATAAGGCAGCGGAAGAATTACTCATGCGCCGTAGGGCGCGAGAGTCCTTGCTTGATTTTACTAAATACACTTTTCCTGAGTTTGATTTAGGACCGCATCATACTTTTCTATGTAACATCTTAGATCAAGTTGAAAAAGGCGAAGTGCGTAGGCTCATTGTTACTATGCCTCCTCGCTGTTCTAAATCCGAGCTAATATCTCGTAGATTCCCTCCTTATTACTTAGGTAGAAATCCTGACCATAGCGTGATAACAGCGACATACGGACAGGATCTGTCCGATGAGCTGGGGTCTGATGTGTTGGAAATCGTTAAATCTCAACGCTTTAAGATGGTCTTTGATGAGATTGGACTATCGAAAACATCTGCTGCTTCTGATTTTTGGAAAATAGAAAACCACAGGGGACGCTATATTGCGTCCTCTGTGGGGACATCTATCAATGGCAGAGGGGCTCATGTCTTTATCATCGATGATCCCTTTAAAGATCGTGATGATGCAGACTCCTTAAATAGGAGGGAGAGAGTTTGGCGATGGTATCGTGCCGTAGTAAGAACTCGACTCATGCCTCGCGCTTCCATAATACTACTTACGACAAGGTGGCATGATGATGACTTGGTGGGTAGGTTACTGGAAGACTCAACAGATGACTGGATGTATATAAACTTAGCATCTGAGGCACAAGAAAATGACCCATTGGGTCGAAAGGTTGGGGAAGTTCTTTGGCCTCAGTGGTGGGATAAGGAGTGGTTAACAGAGCAGCGACAGGCAATCGGTGAAAGAGAGTATGCATCTTTATATTTAGGGAAGCCAATAAGGGACCAGGGTGATTACTTCCATGCTAAGTGGTTTGAAGACAATATGTATGACGAACTCCCTTCTGATGGCTTACGTTTCTATGGGGCCAGTGATTACGGTACAAGTCGCGATGGTGATCCTACAGTTCATGCTGTGTTTGCCGTTGATGAAGTAGGGTGTATCTATTGGGTGGATCGATGGAGTGAGCGAGTAAAGCCTGATGAGTGGATAGAGACACTCTTAGTTTTAATACAGAAATATAACCCCTCAGCATGGGCTGAGGAGCGTGGGCAGATTCTAAAAAGCGTTGGTCCCTTTTTAGAAAGAAGATTCAAAGAAACCCATACCTATGTTCGCAGAGAGCAGTTCTCTTCCCATAAAGGCAAAGAGGTTCGTGCAAGATCTGCACAGGGTATGGCTCAAATAGGAATGATAAGGCTCCCCAAGAGGGAAGAGTGGGTCGGCCCTGTTCTCCATAACCTAACGCGCTTTCCTTCTGGCAAAGATGATCATGATGTAGATGTCTTATCTTTATTGTGTCGGATGTTAGGAGATATGCGCGGTCGTGCAAAGCGCGAAGAAAAACCAAGAGGAATACATCGTGCAGGATATACATTCAAAGACTATGTTCATAGATCAGGTTCTCGACGCAGAGGAAGAAGATTCCAAACAGAAAGCATTGTCATCGGAGATCATTATGCCCCTACCGAAGAGCGCACCAATGCCGAAGAGGGGCATTCAGAGCCAGATCAGCCCATGGTTGTTACAGGAGGAGGCTTTGAAGGCGAAGACCAATAAGGAATTGGCAAAAAGCCTAAACATAACTCGTCAGTGGCTACATAAGTTATTGAATAAATACAAGATACGAAGTCCTGCGATTAGAACAAGAATAGAAAAATTAGAAAAAGATGTAAAATAGCAAAACACTAAAAAGTGTTTACGTTAAGTCATTAAAATTCAACGGTTTGCATATTGTATATAATAGTTATATATTCATTGCGTGGCAGTTTGCTGTCATGTTTTTCCTCTTGGTTGAGCAGATGCTGGTAGGAAGCCATTGTTTTGCCTCCTTCTTTTCAATGTGTTTCCTCCAGTATCTGTAACCAAGAGAAGCCTTATTACAAGAGGGACATATGTCTTATCCTCGCAGTGCTGAAGATCGATTAGAATACTGGAAGCGCATAATAACTCATGCCGAACGATATTATGAGCCCTATTTCGATGCGTGTAAAGTATTAAAAGAGCAATATGAGATGTCTCCATCTTCTTTGAGAGAGAATCTCTTAGAAGAATACAGTGAAGATCCCGGCTTTCGCGTAAAAGCAAATATTGTATTTGCTTGGATTGAGCAGATGATTGCTAATCAAGCATCAAGAGATCCCGAAGTAGTTGCTACGGCAACCAACATGCTGGGCGTTGGAGCTGAAAAATCTGTTGGTCCTATATTAAACTACTTTTATCGAGAGACTGAACAATTAGAACAAGACAAAAGAGTCTTGCTTGATGGGTATTTATCTATATGGGGTGTGTGGAAGTTGGGATACGCTGTTGATTATGACAGCTTAATAGAGCGAGAAGTATCTTTTCGTATGAATCAAGGCGAAATGCTCTTTGATTCTCCTGAATCGGACTTTAATCACTTAGTAACGACAGGTCTTCCTACGGTTGTTGATGTCTCACAAGACCAAGAACGGTTTATCGAGTTCCACACCATGGGACTTCAAGATCCCATGGTTGAAGCGGATAGCCCAGGGTATTTAGCTGTTCAAGATAATATCGCTGAACGCAAGCGAATGCTAGATCGTGGAAGTCCCGATGATAATACTTCAGTAAAATGGGAGGGGCCATGGGCCTTGCGGTGGAAGCCAAGTGATTTCCTTATCGATCCTGAAGCACAAGATGCTTTAAGAGATGCGGGATGGATTGCTTTTCGCTTTAGGCGCAGGTTGGATGACGTGAAATACGATCCAATGCTTAAAAACGCTTCAAGCCTTGAGCCTACAAGCCGATTAAATGGGGCATCAGATATATCCGATGGAGAATCTGATCCTTTTGAGATGGTTGAAGGGTGGGAGATTTGGGCAAGGCAGTTCCCCATAGGAAATGGGCGCAGACGGAACTTGCGCATGGTTATAGTTGATAGTCATGACAAATTTCTACTAGATGAGCAAGAATGGCCTTATGATCGACTAGAAGACTACCCTGCTGAGGTAATGTCTTTTACTCGTGGCATAGATACGTGGTTTAACAAGCCTACGCTCATTATGTCGGGTGGAGACAGTCAGCAATCCTTAATGAATGAGATTTTAGATGGTGTTCTTTCTGTAGTGCGTAAACAGAAGAACATTTTTCTCTACGATCCAGAGCTTTTTGATGATACAGAGGTAGAAGAACTGTTGACAATGCCTGATATGTCAGCATTGCCGGTCCCTGGACTGAGCAAGGCAGCAGGTGGGGCTATTCAACCTATTCAATTCGGACAAGTTCAGTCAGATAAAAATGCACTACTTAATACTATCCAAGTCTTATTCGATAGAGCGGCAGGATCTCCTCAGCCCTTGTCCAGTATTAACCCAGAATCAGCAACAGAAGCGGATATTGTAGACAGATCGGCCTCATCGCGTGAAAATGAGCGCACCTCTTCCTTTAATAGGGCAATATTACGTAAAGTTCGTAAGTGGTGGCAACTTATAACGGAGTTTTATGATCCTGCCGATGAAAAAATATATCTTATCAACCCTTCAGGGGTTGAAATGGCTGATCGCTTTGCGACAATCTCTGAGCAAATGGCTAAGGGAGAATACTTTTTTCGTATAGATATGTCTTCACATCAAGACAACAAGGTGCTGGAGCGAAGACAGGGCTTAGATTTGTTAAATCTTGTCTCTGGTCTTGTTCCCTTGTTTCAAGAAATCTATGGACAACCACCTAATATTGCCGCAATACTAGAACGTGTCATGCGTAGGGGTTTTGACTGGGAAGACGTGCAAGAAGTATTGCCTTTTATAGGACAGGAAGCCAAACAGCCTGAGCCGCCGCCGAATCCAGCAGATGCGTTGATGGCACAATTAGGACAGGCACCTCCAGAAGGGCAGGCACCTCCAGGGGCTCCAGTTTCTCCTGAAGCAGAAATATTAAATCAAGCGGTTGCCGCTGGTAAACAGCAGGGACCAATGCAGGGAGGAGCATTTAATGCAGCTCCCCCTTCAGTTTCTAATCAACAAGCAGCGAATATTAGACCAATGAATAATCAAGGGCTATAGGGGATGTCCAACTCAGATGTCCCAAATCAAGAGCCTCAAAGAAACGATTGGAATCAGGAAGATCTTGGGAAACGCCATAACAACCAAGGAGATAAAGGATTGGGATTTTATGGCAAAATACCTCTTGACAGTGAAAAGTTTGACTATGCTACGGAATATTCTATTGGAGTATTACCGGAAGAATTGGACCTTACTTCTAAGGACTTGAAAGTTATTCGTAAGCACTTTGAGTGGGATGAGGGAGCATCAACTATAGAAATCCCTTCTTTTGTACCAGGGCTTTCGTCAAAGGAGTTTACTCTTTTAAAGGATCAAGCATCGAACAATATGGACGAAGAAGAGATACCAGATTCGATTATGGAAAAAATAAAAAAACATGCTAAAAATCGACTAATAAAAGGGAAAAGTCCTTTTTGGGAAGAGGGAGAAAAACAACACTCTCCTCCTGTTGATCAAGCTAGCAAATAATCAAGGACTATAGGGATGGCACAAGGTCAACTGCGACGAAACAAGCAGGGATTCTTCGAGGACGAAGATGAACGATTAAAGAGGGAAAGGGAAAAACTCCTTGCAAAAAGGAGCAACTCAGATGTCCCGAATCAAGAACCCCAGAGGAATGATTGGAATCAGAGGCCAGCAGCTAAAGAACCCGTAATAGAAGGGCCAGCAGTTCAAGAAGCAAGAGTGGATAAAACAAAAAGATCGCCCTCTTTGGCATTGCCAGAAGAAGAAGGGGACGATAAGAGTGTTGCGGGGCTCGTTAAAAACTTAGATGAAGATATGGAGGAAGCCCTGAAGCCAGAGGCTATAATAGAATATACGAAAGGTGAATTTAGTGATTATCTAGAATTAGGAAAAGCACTCTTGTCATTACCAGATGATATGGTTAAATCTGTTTTTATTCCAAGATTAAGAAAAAGAAATAAAAAAGAGCTTGATGAGATACTATCTTCTCTTTCAGAGCTATGGAACAAAGAATCGGAAAAAGTAGAAAAGGAAGGGGCAACGGCCTACACAGATGAAAAGCTGAATAGGGCTGCTGATTATGCATATGAAAACCCCTTAGCGTCAATAGGTCTTGTGGCTTCCCTTTTAAATCCTACACGTACAGCAAAAAACATTAAGAATATTGGGAAAAGGTCTATAAATTTAGCGAAAAAGGTGGGAACGGAAGGGGCTAAAGAAGTTGGGAAAGAGGCGGCTAAGGCTGTGGGTAATTTAGCTATGACTCCTTTATCAAAACTTCTTGCTGATATAGCTCCTCATGTGTCGGTTCATATTCCAGATTTCTATAAAAAGCAGAAGAAGGTAAAAGATTCTTCTGGGAAGGTTGTAATAGACTCCAAAACAAAAAAACCAAAAATGAAAGAAGTGGAGGTTAAAGGTGTGCACAAGGGTTTAGCCTATGCTGGAGCAGTGGCGGAGGCAGTGCCTGATTATGGTAAAAACACAGCTAAGAATTTTCTTTTCCCTAGGCACCACCGAGCCAAGGGGGATGGGGGTGTTGTGACCGATCGCGTCACAAGAGCAGAAAAGACGATCGACGAAGGGGCAACTCTCCCAGAGGCCGAGAGAAAAAAGATTCAGCCCAACAACGTGAAGATCGCAAATTCCGAGATAACGCAAAATCTTTACCTTAAAGGGCAATCGGGGGGGGATTTTGCCGAGGAAGAATTAAAATTCTTGGGGCATACTCATATGATGCCAGAATCAGGAAAACCGTTTTACGAATTTAACAAAAATGATCTTGATAATAGTTATCAACAGTCGTTTAATATTCCGACAACAACCAAAGATCGTAAAGGAAAGATAGGCGAAGCAAAAGAGCTTCTTACACCTGAAGTATCAAGTGAATTACATGATATTATAGCAGACCGGTGGGATGTCAACAGAAAGAGTGGATCATGGAACATGGCCGTTTATGACCCTAATTTAACGCAGCAGGCCCAAATGGGAAATGAAATAGATACCTTTAAAGCGACCTCTAAAACGATAGGGGATCCTGAGAATAGACTTGTTAGAGCTATCTTAGAAAATAAAGCAGCAGGCAAGGGAGAGCTGACATCAAAAGAGATGATGGATGCTCTTAAAGAATACAATATTCCAAGTATCGAGGGAAAGAATGGGATCTATATTAACTTTTCGGGATCAGGAGGAAATCCACTATCGGGTGGGGCTAATTTTGTTACAGGGGGAACAAATAAAACCCTCTACGTAACAGGGGAGGGAAAGAGTTTCGGTGTTATATCTGACGTACACGATGCTTTGGGAGGCGTTAAAACTCATAACACCAACCATATGACAATAACGACTCCTATATACCAGCAATTCAAATTTGGGAAAGAGGGCAAAGCAGCTGTTCTCACGAAATATCCTGGAAACCCAGAAAAGCAAATAGAAAAGTTTATACGTGATAAAAAGTTTACAAACACTGATTCTAAGGGGAACGAGATATCATCTTTTAATCCTATGGACAGCGTAAAGTTTAATTACAAAAATGCACCTGAGCGCAATGCTAATGCTAATGCTATTTATAACACCACGGATAAGTCTGGCACTCAGTCCGATGTGCATAAAAAGTCAAGGAGAGCTATGAAGAATAAGCAAGACTTAGACTTTAGTAGACCACTGACTCCAAAAGATATGTTTAACTATAGCAGAAATAAAGTAGGTGCCGGTGCCGGTTATTACGTGCTTGATCAAAACTCAAATGAAGAAGATAGATAAAGGACATATGTTATGGCTAAGAAGAAAAAGTTAAAAGACTCAATAATCCCAGAAGCAGTGCGAGAGTCTATAGAGAATATGGGAGTTATTGAAGATGAAGATATGGATCAAGAAGAAGAGCAAGATGATGATGAAGAGGCAGAAGAAGAAGACGATGAAGATGATGAAGAGGATGATGATAGCAATCTTGATAAAGACAGTGAAAAGCTAGAAGTGAAATTGGAGATGATTGATCGCAAGCTTCAGCGTATCGGCAATAAGAACGGTTCCGATAATAAGGCTGAAAAATTAATTACTCAACGCCGAAAAATTCAGCGATCACTAAAGAAGCTTCGGCTGACAAGGGAGCTTGAGTCTGTTAATCGAGGCGAGGACAACACTATGCCTGGAGGAGGATTTATTTTCTAATGCCCTTATATGACTATGAATGTTTGAATGATGAGTGTAAGCATGTAGAAAAGGACATCTCAGTGCCGCATAAAGAAAAAGCATACCTATGTCCAAAGTGCAAAAAGCAGATGGAAAGATTGTTTCCCGTTGAAGCGGTTAATGGTATTCGGTCTTTTGAGTCGTATTATGACCCTGCCTTAGATATGGATATAACGGGTCCAAAGCAACGAGCAGATGCTATTCGTGCGTTGGGACTTGTTGAAAAAGGCGATATGAATAAAGGGGCTAGAAACTGGGACTCTTCTGCTCCCAGTGTTATGGATGTTGAAGCTCCTAAAGGTAGGACATTAAACGACTTACAAAGAGAGCAAGAAGGGCGACAAAAGATTAAAGAAAGTTTTATTGTTGGTGATGAAACTGGAAATTTTAAAAGAGCATCTGAACTAAGTGGGCCAGAGCGGTCTACTTCATCAGGTGATGCTATTATTGACGAAGCAATGAAATAACCAATTGGAGGAATTATGACAGAGGCAATTTCTGCTGATCAAGCAACAGATGAAATTCTAGACGACGCTTATGCCGACCTCATCAAGATGGATGAAGACGCGCAACTATCTGATAGTTTAGAATTAGATGATGACGAAGGAGGACCGCAAGAGACTACAGACGACACTAGTAGTCAAGAATCAAAGTCAATAGGGTATGGGGAACTCATGGAATGGCTTCGTGAGAACAACCCTGCCGGTGCTGAAGCGATGAAAAGCATCCAAGGAAACTCTAGCCGCCTAAGTAATCAAGTTAACGATCTTAGCTCAAAGCTAGAGAGTCTTGAAACTCGGATGACAGACGATAGCCCTGCTACGCCTGCCAGAGGAGCGCGAAGACGAGATCCTGCCTTAGCAAATCTGTCACCGCAACAGTGGGATTTATTCCGCAAGATGGCAGCTGAAGAGGGGATGGTTCGTAAAGCAGATCTGGATCAACAGGAAACCGAGCGAGCATATGAATCCCATAGGGAACGTGTGTTACGTGAGGGGATTGAGCAGTTCGGAGAAGGCTTTGGCAGTCTTGATGAAAGTGGGCAATTCAGCTTTAGTCCTGATGTACGGAGCAAAATTCAAGAGGTTACTCAACGCTTGGATTCCGACACAGAAGGGATTACGGAAAAAGAATTGTTTATATTAGCTATGCATGAGGATTTAATAAAGGCAGCTCGTGCAAAGGGTGAAGAAGAAGCCTTGGGTGAATTAGGAGGGGCTCGACTGGAAGATAAACGCCAACGGGCAAATAGTACTGTACGTAAAACAGGCAACACATCAGGGCGAAAAGGATCTGCTGTTGACAAATCCAAATTTTCCTCGGATCAAATCACAGAACAAATAATCCGCGAAGCAGTTCGTCATATGCGCGGATAATTAACTAAGCCACTATTTAGCGGCTTTTAACGATAGGATGTTTTATTATGGCTGGCGAGAGTTCTCTAACAAGAACGTATAAAACTCTCCTCACCACGACTTTTGACAAGCTATTATCGGCTAATGTAATTCAGGACAATGTGTATGATGCACATCCTGTATTGGATTGGTTGCGTAGCGGGGATCGCGTCAAGGTTATTGATGGCGGCGAACGTATTCGTATTCCGATTTGGACTGGCAAAGGTACCACTTTTAAGTGGTATTCGGGTGATGAGCTTTTGAATGTAACTCCGCAAGAAGGGGCTACCACGGCGTGGTATACTTGGAAGCAGGGTTCTGTAAGTATAACGGTAGACGGTTTGTCTCGGCGTTCCAACAAAGGAACGGCGCAGATTGCTGACATTACCAAAGAAAAACGCAAGCAGTCCGAAATGGACTTAGCCGACAACATGGCGACAGGAATGTTTTCGGACGGAACAGGTACCAGCAATAAGCAGCTTACTGGGTTTGAAGCGATGATCGCTACGACCACGACAAGCGGCACGTATGCTGATATCAACTCCGCAACGAATACGTCTTGGCGTAATCAAGTAGCAACAGGCGTTGGCTCTGCTGCGGTAAATTTAATTCCTAAGTTGACTACCGTATTTAATGATTGCTCCCAAGGCAAAGGTGCGACTTCGCGCCCTGACTTGATTGTGGGTACTCAGGCAATACATGAATCGGCTGAAGCTCTAATCAATCCCAAGTTGCGTTATGCTTCTGGTGCAAATGATGCACAGATGGTAGCTGATGGATTGCGCTTTAAGACCGCAGAATTTATCTGGTCAGACTATTGCACTTCAGGTACTGTGTATGTCTTAAACAGTAGCCATATGATGTTCTTTGTGCATCGAGATGCTAACTTCTCTTTAAGTGAAGAAGGCTTCCAGAAGCCCGTTGATCAAGATACCCTTGTTAGTCAGATATTCTTTCAAGGTAACTTAGCCACCAACAACCGGCGCAAGCTCGGTAAGTTGACTGGCATAACTTGATATAAGGGGTAGATATGGCTGCTGGAGATGTAAATACTCGCGAAGTTGGAGTAAAGCAGTATGAGTGGGTGACCGGAACTTGCGAAGCTGCTAACGGCACTGCCGTTCCAATTGCAGGTCCGGGGCGTAGAATTGTATTTGCTATGGTTCAAAACGCCGATGACGAAGAAGGTGCGCGTGTTGTTTATAATAGTAATAACGGCACCGCAGATAGTTTAAATGGGTCCATATATATAACGTCAGCATCGTCTGATGTTGATACGTGGAACTATCTTGTAATCTTAAGCTAAGAAAGGGTATGTTATGCAATTTCCGACAGTTGCACGCGAACATGCCGATGTTGTATTTATTGTTGCTGAAAATAACGAAGGAGCTGTTTTAGAGCCTGGTAAGGTTGTTGAGTTTTCGCAGACTGCTACAGATGCCGATCAGGGCCGTCTTGTAGAGTTAGTGGATGCTGTTCTTAATCTTACTACGGGAAATTCTGGACAGGTCGCTGGCGTTGTTGAGACTACGATAAACACTTCTGAGGTAGGTCGCTTGCAAGTATGGGGACCAGCTAATGTGCGAGCTTCTGCTTCACTAGCTGCTGGAACTCTATGTGTTGCTTCTTCAATTAATGCCACGAATCAGGGGCATGTTACTACTGCGTCAAATTCGACTGCGGTGGGAGCTGCCTATTCAAATGCGTTAATTGGTTGGACTTTAGAAGACGGTCCAAATGCAACGAATGCAACCGTTCAGTTGCGGTTATTATAGTATTATTTGAGTGTGGGCTTTTTTGCCCACACTCATTTTTCTATCAAGAGGAAATACAATGGATGAAGATAAAATAGTAGAGCTGAATAAGAAGATATTTCAACCGGAAGCAAAAATATTAGTTGCGACACCAAATTATACGAACTTATTCTCTTCGGAGGTTCACGCTAACCATATTGAGTGCGTGGCCCAGTGGAAGAAAGAAAAAATAGATTTCAATTGGACAATTATTGGCAGGACATTTGTTCATTTTGCACGAAGCCAAGCTTGTCAAGCTGCGATTAATGGAGATTATACGCATATTTTCTGGGTTGACGACGATGCTGTCATTGATCCTGATATATTACAACGATTTTTATCTTATGATAAGGAAATTGTCATTGCGCCATATCCAATGCGAAGACAACCTCATGAGATTGGAGTTTTATTTTCAACGGTGGGGGATTTTCATAACCATAAGTCGTATCGAAACTTAACTATGGATGATATGGGGCAGGGACTAATCGAGGTAGATGGGGGTGGAACTCATTGCATGTTAGTTAAGACGGAAGTGCTAAGGAAAAAAGGGGACATTGAATCTTCAGATGCTTATCCTAAGCCCCTATTGGACTTTCTAGATACGCTCAGTGAAGACCAGAAAGAAACTATAGATCATTATGTGGGGAATCTTCCTGATGAGTCTTTGACGCTAAAAGAAGAAGATGATTTAGGAAAGCCTTATTTTATGATGCCAAAAACAGGAACAGAAGATATGTATTTCTGTTATAGGGCAAAGAAAAAAGGAGTTAAGATCTGGTGCGATACAGATGTTTTTGCTTCTCACATAGGATTTTATCCGGTTATCGGGAAAGAGCATACCGAACGCGCTGAAATGATGAATAACGAAGGAGGAGAATCTCGTGGGGGTATTCCGGTGTTACAAGTGCAGCAAGGGCCTACACAGCGATCCAATAATAATGAGGAGTTGTCCGGTGTGCGGAAGCCTTCAGTGGACACCAGCAAGTCGGCTTCGTTGGTATGATTCATTTTATCTACTTTGGCAATCTAAAGGCGAAGTAATGCCTTTAGACCAAGAAGCTTATTTTTTAAGAAAGTTTTCAACAACAGTATTACCACTCATAGCATGGGTCATTTCTTTGATCCGTAGAATTGCATAGGAGAATTTATCATGGCTTATGGAAGTAGGGGCTCGATACGGGGAACTCGTCCCGCTCGCCGCCCCATGAACACGCAGCAAGCTCCAGCACAACGCTCTGGGGCAAGGCGAATAGGAAGTAACACTTCTACTCGTCCCAATGTCGCTCGTCCAGTAGCAGGCGGCACACGGCGACCTGCTGCGACGCAGCGTCCTGCTGCCCGTCCTGCAATGCGGCAAGCACAACCTCGCCAGCAACAGGCACAACCAGCACAGCGTCCTGCTGCCCGTCCTGCAATGCAACAAGCGCAGCGGCCAGCACAGCGACCTGCTGCCCGTCCTGCAATGCGAGCAGCACAACGACCAGCGCAGCGACAAGCACAACGACCAGTACAGCGAGCAGCGCAACGACCAGTGCAGCAACAAGCACGCCCCATGCAACCTCGCCAGCAACGGCGAAGAATGGGTCGATAGGAGATAATTATGGATTCTTATATATCCTCATGGTCAGAAACACAGGCAGGAACTGACTCAGGAGCAACAGCTAGTCATGCTGCCGCTTCTGGGACGCAGCATTTTGTTTCCTGTATTTCTGGGCATGTAGATGCTGATTCAATAATACAAATATTAGATCACACTACCGTTGTCTGGGAGAGTAAGATCGACGTTTCAGTAGAAGGGTTTTCATTTTCTTTTTACGTAGGAAACATCCCTATAACTCCAGGAAATAAGGCTGACGGAAAGATTGCCAGCAGTAGTGCAGATTGTCAAGTAAACTTGGGTGGAAGTTCCATCCCTTAAACCATAGAGGAGAAGCATAATGGCATCTATCTTATTAGATACTAGGCTACCAAAAGAAGCAAATGACGCAATTGCATTAGGAACTCAGAATCTTTCTGACGGAATAGAGATTCCTTTGTCAAAAAAAGCAAGAGAATCTATCGTGTATAGAAAACTAGAAGCGATTAGCTCTATGATTTCAGATACACAACATGGCAGTGAGTGGATGGAGCAGTTCACGACTCATGCCAAGTTGGGCATAGTCGATGGGAGTGAGTCGATCAATGAAGAAGATGGACTTATTTTAACTTTTATCGGCAAGCCAGAAGAAGAAGTTGCTGTTGATGGACGATCAAATACAATTTATCGTGGAGAGCAGATCGAAGAACAAGAAGAATTGTTAGATCAGCAAATGCCGCGATATCTTCAATACAACTTTTATCTGAAAAGCGCATTGGTTACAGATGGACCAACTAGGCGAGCGGAGTTGGCTCAGACGCATGAGCAGCGAAGATTAAAAGAACAAGGCGATATGTTCAGCACGATTACTGAAGCATTTCAATCAGCGATGGACGGGAAAGAAGGCGGGGTATCTCAAGAGATGGTTGATGCGGCAGTAGCAAAAGCCCTAAAAGAGAGAAAATGACTTTTCGTGAAATATTAGATGCTGGATTGTCTTATGGTGGCGAAGAAACAGGAAGCGACTATGAGGCTCTTCTTAAAAAAGTAGTTAATCAGTATTACCGCGAGGCGTTATCAATAGCAAACTCGGACTTGGAAGAAGGCACTGTTTCGCTAACGACAGTATCTGGGACTGCTGACTATGGATTGCCATTGTATAACAAGCGAGCCATAAATTTTGATGACGATACAAACAATAGGACGTTATCTTGGCTTACGAAAGCTGCCTATCGGAAAACTTATCCAGGGTCTGATGCTTCAGGCACTCCTCATACCGCTATTCCTTTAGGGGTAAGAGGAGTGCAGAGACAGCCAGCAGCAAGTGGCGTTTTAACGATTCAGTCAAGCATAGGATCGGACGCAGATCCTCGTTTTGCTGTGTTAAGCGGCTTAAGTGGAGGGAATGCGCTAAAAGAAACAATAATACTAAATGGCGTTAATCCAGTTTCTTCTTCTAATAGCTATGATGCTTCTAGTGGAGTTCAGCGATTAGTATTGGGAACCGAATCTTCTCAGTCTATTACTGGGGTAGTCACATTAAAAGATTCTTCTGGGAATGTGTTAGCAGATGTCGCTCCCTACTATGAGTCTTCTCCTAGTTATCAGTGGTTTAAGTTTTATCCCACTCCAGATGGGGCTATAACATACACAGTTGATTGCGAGCTGAGAAAGCCTCCATTGATATCTGATGATGATTGGCCTGAGCTAAATGAAGACTTCCATGACCTGTTAGTAGAAGGTCCAGCAGGCGTTTTATTGCCTACTTTCGGTAGGACAAGCGCAGGGGACAGGCATCGAACAAGGTATAGAGAGCGATTGGATTTATTTAGACAAGTAGAAGGAAGCAGCATTAGGCGTTCTCGTAAATTTGCTGATGTAATGAGACTAACAGGAAGCATTCGCCCAGGGGGACCAAGGATAGAAGGTATAAATGCCTGAGCCAAGAGTTACACCAGATCTACAACACTCGCCAATATTTGGATTGCGAGGACAAAGGGATCGCTGGCTATATCCTAATGAGAGGCTGACTCCAGAGAATACTCTCAAGATGCGTAATATAAACCTGTCCGAAAACGGATCAGGAGTTATGCGTGGAGGGTATGATAAGTGGTCAAGCACGCAAATTGCAGGGTCAGAAGCAGGGGTTGGCCTGTTTCAGGCCGACTTTAGAGATCATGGAACACAGCAAATAATTGTTACTCCAACAAAAGTCTACACAGACAATGGCACAACAAGAAAAACGATTACTGGGTCAACTTTATCAGGCACAGCAAATGATCGATGTCGATTTGTTTTTATTGACAATAAAATAGTTTTTACAAACGGAGTTAATCAAGTTCAAATATGGGGAGGAAACTACTCTTCTGGCACTGTATGTTCAGATCTAACAGGTATGCCGTGGACAAAGTGTGATGACTTAGTTTTGCATAGAAACTTTCTGGTGGCCTTATCGCCAACAGAAAGTAGTGTCAAGGAAACGACAAGACTTAGATGGTGCGATGTTAACACGTTAACTTTTGATATAGATATTACAAAGTGGCCTAATAATAATAGGTATGATATTTATGATGGTGGTCCTGCTATTGTTGGAGGCGTAGATAATTTTGGCACTGCACAGGGCAATGATGGTATGTTGCTCATCTTTAAAAAAGATGGATTATATCCTGGGTTTCTAGAAGTGGATGGAGGGTTTATCGCCTTTCGCCCACTGCCCACAAGGAGAGGGTTTCGTCCTATTGCTAAGCATTCCCTGATTGCACGCCCGGAGTTTGTTTTTGGCGTTGCAACAGATGGAGCTTTTGTTGTTCGCCCTGACCTATCAGTCGAAACGGTGACATTAGACAATCGAACAGAGTGGCAAACATTAGATCAGACTAAGTTGCAATATGCTGTTTCTTGGGTAAGGGAAAAAGATCACCAAGTAAGAACGCTCCTTTCTTCTACTGGAGATGGGGCTGATATGGTAATGGCTTGGGACTGGGAGACAGGAGATGTTTTTTTTGATGTCTTAACAGATCGAATAAACTATGCTGGACAGATCTTTGACACTAGTGCAGAATATGATTGGATGGTTGGGAAAAGCTCTGGGTATGTATATAGGGGCAATACTGACACAAAAACAGATGATGGAGAAGAATATAGTTGGGAGATTAAATGGGCTCCCAATGATTTGGGAATGCCAGGAATTGTAAAACACATCGTTGGCCTTACCCTTTTTTATGAGCCTACAGGGGGGAATACCACTGTAGACCTAACAATAGAAAGAGACTTGGGCTCTAGGCGACCATTTAACAAATCCCTTTCCATTGGCACTGCTGTGAAATGGGACGATGGTAAGCTATGGGATGATGGGGAATATTGGGAGGGTGGCACTACTGATAGGGCTAGGCTTTTTGTAAATAGATCAGCAGAAGTAATTACTCCTTATATAAGGGGTTCTGGAGACATTCGGATTATTGGCTATCAAGTTACGTATTCAACTGAAGGATAATTATGGCTACTGTCACACGCCCTTCCACAGCATTACCTAATGCAAAAGATGAAATGAAGTCTGCCCAAGTTAGGGAGTGGGTAAATAACATCATTGGACTGATTGAAGAATCTACTATTACAAGTAGGATGGATAAGAACAATGTAGATTTTAGCTCTACGGATGGGATTGTAGTAAAGGATACTGCAAATACAATTACAGGGCTATTGAGCATGGAAAATACTTCCGCAGCAGCGGGAGGGGCTCGTGTTGCATTGCGCGTTGGGCATGATCCTGCAAGTGGAACTCCCGCAAATGGAGATGGTCCTGCTATTCAGTTTTTTAGCGATGACGTTGGCGGGAATGAGACTAATATCGCTCAGATAGATGCAGTATTTAGCGACGTTACTGACGGAAGCGAAGATGCAAACATCATATTAAAAACGACAGTTAACGGAACTACTACTACTGCGGCAACAATAAATCCATCCACGTTTACTTTACCTGGGGGGATAGTAATAGGCTCATCGGCTTCCGTGACATCAGTTGATACGGATATTTCTTCTGTGTCAAGCTCCGATGACACCATAGCATCTGCTAAGGCAATTAAAACTTATGTTGATGCTCAAATAACAGCAGGAGATTTAGATTTTACTACTGACTCTAATGGCGGCGCGGTAGATCTAGATTCTCAAACATTTACAATCGCTGGTGGGACTGGAGTCAATACGGCAGGGACAGGCCAAACTGCTACTGTAAATATAGATGCAGCTCAGACGGGTATTACTTCCTTATTAGCAACAGATATTAAAATAGGAGAAGATGATCAGACAAAGATAGATTTTGAAGATGCGAATACGATTAACTTTTATGCTAACAATGCTAAGGAACTGGTTCTTTCTGAGAACTCATTAACACCAGGGACAAGTGATGGGATTGCGCTTGGGACCGGATCTCTTATGTGGTCTGATTTATTCTTAGCTGACGCATCGGTTATAAATTTTAATAATAGTAACATGACCTTAACGCACTCAAGCGGCCTTCTTACCGTAGGAGGGGGAACACTAGCGGCAACGATATCTACGGCCACTCAGAACACAATAGACCATGATACACTAGCTAATTTTGTTGCAAATGAACACATAGATCACACTGGAGTGTCAATTGTCTCAGGGACAGGGTTGACTGGAGGTGGGACAATTGCTTCAAGCAGAACATTAAATGTTGTAGGAGGCGATGGGATAACAGCTAATTCGGATGATATTGCTATTACTCCAGCGCAGACAACTATCACATCTATATTAGCGGCTGATATTAAAATAGGAGAGGACGACGAAACAAAGATAGATTTCGGAACTCCAAATGAGATACAGTTTTTTGCTAACAATGCCGAGCAGGTATATGTGGCAGATGGCGTTTTTGGACCACAGTCGGATAGCGATGTTGACTTGGGAACTACTGGAGTTCGTTTTAAGGACGCATTTTTAGACACGCTTGACATAGCAGGGGATCTAACCCTAAGCGCAGGGGCAGATGGTGCTTTGAATTTTAGTGTTCCTTCTTCTATTAAGATATCAGATAATAGCGTTGGAGCATTGGTGATAGAAGAAGCCAACAATGCCTATATGACGTTTATTACTTCCAATGGGAGTGAGTCTGTCAAAATAGACAAAGCTTTGAACGCTTCTGTCTCTGCTACTGTTCCTGATGGGCAGCTCATATTAGGGAGTACTAATGTAAGTAGCACTGCTGCTGAATTAAATTTTAATGATGGAGCTATAGCAGGAACAGTTGTCGCAAGTAAGACAGTTGTAGTTGATACAAATAAAGATATTGGAAATTTTAGGAATCTTACACTTACAGGAGAGTTGGATGCAGCCACGCTTGACATAAGCGGCAATGCGGATATTGATGGGATAGCCAACTT